>ERZ773061.486-NODE-486-length-16080-cov-7.643557_pt1 | contig 16080 bp, 11 predicted proteins | sample MGYA00580627_ERZ773061 | MGnify/ENA primary metagenome ERZ773061 (study PRJEB29015, sample SAMEA2738119) | human oral metagenome | biome: human oral; feature: human-associated habitat; material: saliva | place: China | collected 2223 ...
AATTACTATATCTATATAGGGGGTAATTTATTACCCCTACTATACATTTGAAATATTATTATACTAAATGACAAATACCCTTACTATACATTTACTATTATTATACATCTTATATAATAGAAAATAAAAGTGATATTAGCCGTTATAATGTTATGGTTGGTAAAGTAATAAGGAAAAGGAATAATAAGCGGTTACACGTCAAATAAAGGGGTATTTGTGGGGCGTGGCGTGCTTGTTGTTGTGTCTGTCCCTGCTTGGTGGCTGCTGGGTGTTTCTGTGGCTGCTTGGTGTCTGTCGTGCTGGCTGCTGGGTGTGGTGGGTGTCCCTGCTGTGTGTGTGTATTGGCTGGCTGGAAGGTGGGTAAAAGGGAGGAAAGAAAGACAATACAAAATAAACATACCAACCCAAAATATTATATATACCACCTTTAAGGGGTGGTTATATAATATTGCTAAATCTCCCTACAGAAATAAAAAGGGAAATAGCCGTATTTGGTTAGTTCCCCTTTATCCCCTTATGACCTTATAATTTTAACCAGCACGCCAATTTTAATATATAAATCGTCTACTTCTTTATCCTTGCTGGTTGACTTACTTAACAGCAATTTAACCTTTGAATTAGGCACATATTGCGTTAAATCATTACGCAATAAATAAAGCGTGTTTTGCAACTCCTCACTGCTTTTGTTACTTATTTGTTCTTTTGGGTAGTGCAATTTAACTAATACCTTTTTGCACAACTCATTATGCACTTTTAGAAGGTTGTTTCGTTGTGCTATATATCGCAACGAATAATCAAATTCCCCTTCACTCATTACATTACTTTCTCTTAACTCCTTTAATCGTGCTAATTTATTGTTTAACTCCTTATTAATGAGATAATTATCTATCTCACCTTTTCCGTATGCCTGCAATGTAACATCATAGCCCCCTATGTTTTTTGTTGCTTCTATTAACTTACTTTCTTGTTGTGCTGCTGGCTGTACTGCTTGCACTGCTGGGGCTGCTGTTTGTGCTGCCACTTGTGGGGCTGGTGTATTGGTTGGCTGGGGTTGTGACAACTTATTAATTATGTCCGTATCTGTAGGATGTGTGTACACACGTTCTACCATTTCTTTTGAGTTTCCCAATTGTAACGCAATTTGTTCATCTGATAGCCCCCTTCTTGCCAACTGCGTGGCTACTGTGTGCCTTGCATAATGGTTACTTATTTCGGTGTATAATGGCTTGCCGTTCTCAGTAATACGTGTTAACCCTGCCCTTCTTGCTATCTTCTTTATGTTGCGGTTTATAAGGTCTTTTAGTGCGTCGTCCGTGTCTGGTATTAATTCACTATCTTTTAAAGTTTGCAATAAGTTGCTAACTTCCTTTGTCATAGGTATATATGACTTCTTTACATTCGTTCCCCTTGTACCCTTTTTATTTTGAATAATTATAAATTCGTTGCCGTTGCCGTTGCCGTCTGATAGTGTTGTATATTCCCCCTTTAATATGGTGTATACATCGCTAACTCGCTGACCTGTAGCAAGTTGCAATAAAAACACGTTACGTGAAAATGTTTCCTTTTCGGTTACTGTTGCCACCTGCTTTAATGCTTCTATTTCCTCCGCCAGTAACTCACATTTAACCTTTTTGCTAATGGTGGCTAACTTTTTGAAAGTAACTTCTTTTACACCATATTTTGCGCCCTTTCCGTTAACTAATTCTTTTAAAATACGTGCTATAGTGCCGCATTTGCTATTGATGTTTTGTGCACTTTCCCCATTGCTTAACATCCAATCCTTGAAAGAATTAAACGCTACTTGAGTAAGTGCCTTTGCGCTATCTGTCTGATTGGTGGTAGTTAACCATTCACACCATTTTTTGTAATCTGTTCGATAAGTGATAATAGTGTTCTTTGATTTGCTCCCTTGCTGTTCCCACATAGTTAACACTTCTTCTATCATCTTTGTTGCTTTAGGTGTCTTTTTTGCATTAATAAATTGCGGTGTTACTGACATATCGTTATCGCTTGTTAAGTTAATGTTCTGTTTAAGTTCTGCAAAGTTAGTAAAAGTATTGGATAGCGCCAAAATACGGACTTGTGCTATATACTGATATATTTCTGCCTGCTCGCTTAACTGCTTGTCTGTCAAGTTTATATGAACACTTGTTAAGATTGGCTGCTGTTTACGGCTATCCCATAGGGCTGGTAATACCTTCCTTCCCGTTGGTATCTTTGCTTGTACCTTCATTCCATTGTCATCCCAATAGTACACCACCATATATAAAGGTGTTGCCGTCTTTGCCTTTGGACTTCTCAAATTGAAATTAACACTAATTAACTGACTTGTTGCCATACTTTTACACACTTTTTGTCCGTTTGGATGTTCTTAATATTGGTTCTTATTCCCACATATTTGGAACGTGCGTAAATACGTAACTGCTTGATATTCAGTGTTGGGGATAAATAGTAATCATAATCTTCTCTTATAATTCATATATATTGAGGATAAGAAAAAGAGGCAAAGGAATTATAGCTCCTTTGCCTCTTTCAGATTATACTAATTATGCGTTCTAATATCAAAAACGATATCCAAGAGTAAGTAATAACTGACTTCTGTCATTTTTTACTTTAGAACCTGTTGCTATATTTGATTCCGAAACTGTCGTTGTTGCACCTGTTGCTGGATTAGTAGATGTCACATTCACACCTCTAATATTAGAGAACGGATAGAAATCACCGCTTTGTGCACTATACTGGTAAGCTAAATCAATATTAAATTTCCTAAATTGGTATCCTAAACCTAAAGTAAAACGATTCGTCGCTTTCCAATCGGTGTAATCTGTTGCTGAAGCATAAGACGTTCCTAAAGAAGAAATACCAGGATCTTTTTGACCATCACTTGAATACATTGGGCTTACATAGTTATATCCCAAACGTACAGCAAGGTTGGTTACTGGCTTATACTCAACGCCAAGTTTAAGGGTACTAACACCTTTCAGCACTTGGCGAGTATGATCATTCATATATTTATCAGGGCTTGAAGACTCATAATATTCACCGTAGTAGTAATCATAATAACCCCCATCATTGATTCTGCTGTTTATATTACTATAATCTTCGTATTCATATGTTAGCCCTAAAGCAATACGAGTACCGATTGTATGTCCGAGTGATAGACCAAATCTCCATGGAGTCCATATCTTGTAATCATAAGAGTTTGATATACCTTTTTCTTTTTTAGTTGTACCATTACTGTATGTAAGCGTAGTTATGTTTGACGTTGTCAAATCATACCATGTTGGTGTCTTTATATATGCGCCAATTCTAAAAGGAGATTCTGCAACAGGACGAACAATGACACCAGCTGTAACATCGAACCCAGATCCTGTAATCTTTCTATTGTCGCTGACAATAGCCCCTGCCCCATTCGAAAACGTCTCTGTATACTCACTATATGCATTGTAATGAACATCTTTCAGACCAAACGTAATACCAAGGTATACCCTATCGTTCAAATTCCCACTTACATTGAAATCATAATTGCCAATATATCCTGTATGAGAACGGTTAAAATCATAGGAAGAAGCTGGTTCGTAGTTGTAAGAGCTTGCTGTAGGACTTCCTGGAATAAGTGTATTCCAATAGAGATAATCTATTTGACTCCAAGTATATGCTACAGATTCACTCGTTGCATTTATATATCCAATGTTTTCCCCCTTAGTATTTTTGGCAATAAAAAAACCACCTTTACCCTCATCACCAAGTTCTTTTTTCAGATAAGACTGCTTATTTTGAGAACTACCGTTTAGTGAGTTCGCAGCATTGAGTATATAATCAAAGTTCTTTCCCTTATGGTAATTAAAACCAAAGTTTAGAAAAGACTTCTGTCCTGTGCGAGTAGAATATACTCCACCTATCTGATCAAAACTTGGATTAGTCTTATTGCCGTTAGCAAACTCTTTTCCATTAGTCTGCATAACTAAACCACCACTTAGGCTGATATTGCTATGACGAAAAAGTCCTAAGCCTGCAGGGTTAGTTCCAATAGTTGAAATATCCGCACCTAAAGCTTCCATAGCTCCACCCATACCAACATAACGTGCGGTTCCGTTTAGATCTTCTCCAGCTAATTTAGCATTCTCGTAAGTCTCTTGAGCATTAACAGATAATGCTGTGACCAAAGATACGGCAAAGAATATATATTTACTCTTCATAATACGATAATCATTATTAAATTATATTTTTATTTTGTATTATCTATGACCTCCAAAACCACTGCGTGAAGCCCCGAAACTGCTACCTCCAGCGCGAGACCCTCCAAAGTTTCCTCCTCCGAAGCTTCCTCTAGTTGTTTCACCAAATGAACTTCTTGATGGTTGTGAGAAAGAATTGTCTGGGCGTGAGTAAACCTGACGTGATTGATTATTATAATCGCTTTGTCTTGCACCTCCAAACTGACTTTGATACGTGTCCATACTCCTATCATATTGGTTTTGGCCTATATTATTACGGGGAGTAGAATAACCTGGCTGACCATAGTCATTATATGCTCTTGACCTTGACTGATTCCCAAAACTTCTTGGAGCGTTGCCCCAGTGGTTAGCAGTGCCAGTATGACCATTATGAGAGTAATATACTCTCCTATATCCATAGTAAGGATAACCCCAAGCATAGTAACTATCCCAAGGACTATACCATCCATATCTTGCATATCCATAATAATATGGATAGCCATAATATGGATATCTGCCATAATAACTATAATATGGATATCCACCATAATATCCATAATAGAATGGATCGTCATACCATGGATCATACCAGGTACTATAACCATAATATGGTGAATGCCATCCCCATCCTAAATAAAAAGAAGAGCGACCTGCAAGCCAAGGATCATAGTATCCACCCCAAAATCCATCAAAACGACTCAAACGTCTACTGTATGCAAAATCGTCATTATCCCCTTCATATTTGCGAGTAAAGCCACTATAAATAGTGTCTAAAACAACAGAATCACCATGCTGTGTAGATACTTTTGACATAAAAATATCATTTCCTAAAGAATCAACACCTATTTTTTTATATGTATACTGTCCACGGCGATTATATTCTTCATCTGTTTTACCAATACCACTATAATAATCTGAACTCTCAGCCTCTATTTTAGCTTGCTGATAGGCAGATTGTTCAGCCTTTGAAGGGGTAAAATATAGATCATCTTGCGCCTGTGATAATAGTGGCAAGGCACTAAAAAAGACCGAAAATAATATTGCTTTTCTCATAACATATATACTTTATTACTTTTTGTTCCTTATATCTAAGTATCGTATATTTACGTTTTCTATAATGCAAAAATAAAATAACTTATACTGCAAATGTACGGAAATTCCCTAATCCATGATAGGTTTTTCCCTAATTTTTATAAATTTGCAACAGTTTTTATAAAGTAAGATGAAATATATACAAGTCAAATTTACCGTAGCCCCTGATAGCCAGGATGTAAGAGATATTCTTGTTGCATTGGCAGGTTCTAATGGTTTTGAATCATTCACAGAAGAAAACAATGAGCTTATCGGGTATTGCCAAGAGAGTGTATTTAATCTACATTCTTTAAAAAAAATACTAGATGAATTTCCTATTCCAAATATACAGATAACATTTTCAATCAATAAAATTGAAGATAAAAATTGGAATGAAGAATGGGAGAAAAATGGGTTTAATCCTATTGTTATTGATAATCGTTGTGCCGTAATATGTAAAAATACGATGGAGAAACAATCTGTGCAAACTTTAATAGCTAAAAGTCCAATGAAGGTTATCATAGATGCACAGCAATCTTTTGGAACAGGTACGCATGAAACAACACAAATGATAGTATCTTTATTGCTCAATCAAGATATGCAAGGTAAAAGGGTTCTTGATTGTGGGTGTGGTACTGGTATTCTGAGCATTGTTGCTGCCAAATGTGGAGCACAAGATGTCGTGTGTTATGATATTGATGACTGGAGTGTCCGTAATACAAAGCATAACGCAGAGTTAAATAATGTGAAGTTAGACATACTTGAAGGGGATAAAAACGTCTTGTCACATGTAAATGGTATTTTTGATTTAGTATTAGCTAATATTAATCGCAACATAATTATTGAAGATTTAGAAACCTTTTATAGTGTAATGTCGGATGATGCAAAGATTATTTTAAGTGGATTTTATGAACAAGATTCTAAAGTTATTCTTCAGCAGGCAACAAGGATTGGATTGAAGGAGAGTCAGCGGCTATTGAATCAAAATTGGTGCTGCTTACTCCTTGAGAAGGCATAACTTCTTGGATGAGTAACTGTTGTAAATCGTAAAAGCTCCCGTTATAAATGTCCAAATCAACATAGCCATTTATGCCAGGTAGCCTTCCAGCATCAGTATGTTGCCAGAATTTCCAATCACCTTTATATTCCATTTTGTCAACATAGTAATGTGCTATCCAATAAGGATAATCGTCAAAACGGGAATCTGATAAATAGAGGTCTTTGAATTTATAATAAGTATATATGATAGGTTTGACATGATATTTATCTTCAACAATATGAAGCCACGTGAGGATATTCTGCTGAAATTCTTCTGTGGATATATTCTGAGGTTTATTTTCAATATCAAGTACAGGGGGGAGATCTCCTTGTTCTAAGTGAACCATGGCTAAGAAATAATAAGCTTGTCTACGTGCGGTCGAGTTATTGCTCCAAAAGTGATATGCACCACGTATAAACCCTGCTTCTTTAGCATTAGAGAAATTTTCTCTAAAGTTTGTGTCTATATGGTTTCCTCCTTCAGTTGACTTAATAATAATAAAACGGATAGGGGAACGTTCTATCATGGCATTCCTTAGTCTACTCCAATTTATAGTTCCCTGATACCTACTTACGTCGATACCATGAATGGTATACCCTACAGGGTAATCAGGATCACCATATATAGCACGCCATCTAAAACCTGTAGGAGATACAAAGAGGTTATAAAATAAAATACTATATATAGAACAAATAAACAAAAATATCCCCCATTTTACCCAACTCGGTAACTGATAGCAAAGCCTAAGGCATGAGTAAAAATAATTGGAGTTAGGCATGAATCTTTTATACTTACCTTATAATTTATTCTATATATAGAGGAGGAGAAATAGAAAGAGTAAGAGTAAGAGACTCTCTCACTATTCCTCCTCGTTCTTTTTGTTTTATTTCTGCTGTTCTAACTCGAGTGTTTTAGTTGTTTGGTCACATACAGAAGAAGGACCCCAGTACTGAATAGGGCCAGGATATACGTAGCATGTCTCTTTTGCCCACTTTTCACGTTGAGCTGAAAAAGATTTAAATGGAGCACCATCAAGTTCAACAAGTGCTTTACGAATAACTGGTTTCATTTCTCCGTTACGTCTCTCCATGTTCATCATCATAGTGATTGGCACCCCCCCAGCCTTCCATTGATCTGTACCTGCGGTGGTGTTTTTTACTATTGCCATATAACCAGTTTTGCCATTAGCAATCAATTGAGCTGCTGATGAACCAAGGGCGTAGCAGTAGTCTGCATCGAAGTTAGAAGGAGCCGCACAGCGACCTTCGTATCCGAAGAAGTGATGTTGAGCTGCAAATTTGCCTTTATACTTACCTTCTTTCTTCCATAGATCTAATTTAGTAGCGACCATTTCAGAAATAAGCTTCTCAGTCTCAATGAGAGAAACCTGTACATTTCCATGAGGATCACGATCAAGAGAAAGCTGACGAGCAACACCTTCTGGAAGAGTTTCGAAAGTAGCCTTGTTCTCAGTTGACAGATGTTCGAGGATATACTTACGCTGAGCATCCTTATCAAGATTCATGTAATCAGCTCCGTGAGCAGCCAATAAATCGTTTAATTCTTGGATAAGACGACCGATGGCAGGGATAAATTCTATAAGGCCTTCAGGGATTAGAACAACACCGAAGTTATTACCCTCTGCAGCTCGATAAGCAACAATATCAGCAATATATTCAACGATATCATTCAATGTCTGATCCTTGGCTTGAATTTCCTCAGAGATAAGACAGATATTTGGCTGGGTCTGTAAGGCACATTCAAGCGCAATATGAGAAGCAGAACGACCCATCAATTTGATAAAATGCCAGTATTTTCGAGCAGAATTACAATCGCGCTCAATATTACCAATAAGCTCTGAGTAAGTTTTAGTTGCAGTATCGAAACCGAAAGAAGTTTCTATCTGATCATTCTTTAAGTCACCATCAATAGTTTTAGGACAACCTATTACCTGTATACTATAGTTCTTTGCAGCATAATACTCAGCCAAGACACATGCATTCGTGTTAGAGTCATCACCACCAATAATAACAATAGCCTTTATATTGAGTTTTTTGATAATTTCAAGCCCCTTCTCAAATTGGTCTTCTTTCTCTAACTTAGTTCGACCAGATCCTATCATATCAAACCCACCCGTATTACGGTAAGCTTGGAGATTCTCTTCTGTAATCTCAATATAATTATGATCGACAAGACCACCTGGCCCCATAAGGAAACCATAAAGCTTATTTTCTGGATTCAACTTCTTAATTTCATCAAAAAGACCTGAAATGACATTGTGTCCTCCAGGTGCTTGACCACCAGAGAGGATTACACCGACATTTATGTTTGCATTGTTGGCTGAATCTGCCGGCTCAAACTCAACAAGAGGCATCCCATAAGTATTAGGAAATAGTTTCTTAATATCTTCCTGATTGTCAACACTCTGTGTAGGAGCACCTTCTTTTACCTTTACCGCACCCTGAAGAGCTTTAGGCAGCTTTGGCTGATAATTTGCTCTTTCTTTCTGTAATGCATTTATTTCCATTGTTTAATTAAATGATTAAATATAAAGATTTACTTTAAAACTATCTACTATATACGCTTTGCAAAATTACCTTTTTAATCCCATATTAGAAAATAAAAGATCTAAAATTAATTTTTTAACTCTATTTTCATTGAAGAAATACTTGCTTTTCTTTTTTTTTATTTATCTTTGAGCAATAATTAAGTATAATATAGATATTTGGGATTAAGATGAATAGCAAAAGAAAATTAAAACGTACCATAAACTACGTTTGTAGTGATTTGTTCGCAGAAGGTATAGCAACCTCCCTCTATAGCGACATACATGATTCTAGTAATATAGAGGTTCTTTTAACATCTATTCTAGTAATACATAATAATTATATCAGAAGAGTATCGCATATAGAGCCTGGTATGTCAGCTAAAGTATACTTTAAAGACCTAAAAGAGAAGTTTACTAAAGAGATAAACGAAATAACAGATCAACTTAACAACATTTCTTAATGTTACAGACATTATCTAAGTTCTTGCTTTATAAATGTATGGGGTGGAAGAAGGATATTAGGTTTAAATTACCTAAAAAGGCTATAATTTGTCTTGCACCTCATACAAGTAACTGGGATTTCTTTATAGGTCAATTATATGCAGAGGCAGAAGGATTGCGAGGAAATTTTCTTATGAAGAAAGAGTGGTTTATAGGACCTTTAGGTGTGTTTTTTCGAAAACTTGGAGGCATCCCTGTATATCGAGACAAGCATACAAGTATGACAGATAGATTGGCTGAGATGGCAAAAGAGGTCGATAAGTTTCAGCTTTGTATTACCCCAGAAGGTACGAGAAGCCTAAACTCGAATTGGAAAATGGGATTTTATTATATAGCGGAAAAAGCTAATTTACCGATTTTTTTATATGGATTAGATTATGAAAGGAAGCTTATTGCCTGTACAAAATTTATTAATCCTTCTGGTGACATTGATACAGATATGCAAGATATAAAGTCATACTTTAAAGATTTTAAAGGTAAATACCCAGAATTATTTACTGTAGGAGAAATAGGCTAATCAATGAAAAAGATATTTTTGTGTACACTCTTTATAATATTAGTTTTACAAGCTTATGCACAAGCTGGTAAAATGACATGGGAGAAAACAAATTATCAAGATGCTCCCTGGGTATTTAATGCATCTCGTCCAAACCAAATTTCAGAAGGATTACAGAATAGACACCTCTCTGTTTGGTCTTCGCATGGTAGATATTATGATGGAAATAAAGGCGTTTGGAAATGGCAACGTCCAGTTTTATTCGGTACGACAGAGGACCTTTATACTCAGACTATAGTTCTTCCCTACCTCATCCCTATGCTTGAAAATGCTGGAGCTATAGTTTTTAGTCCACGTGAAAGAGATTGGCAAAGAAAAGAGATTATAGTTGATAATGATGGCCATAGTAATGACTATAAAGAGGAAAGTTTAAAGAAGAAATGGAAAAACACCTCAAATCAAGGGTTTTCTTTTCACCTGGGAATTTATAATGATGGGGAAAATCCTTTCACATCGGGCACCGCTCGGCAAGTAAAAGCTAGGACAAAAGATACAAAAATTAGTTCTGTTATTTATCAGCCAACAATACCAGAAAATGGGAAATATGCTGTTTATGTGAGCTATCAAACACAAAAGAAGAGTGTTGTAGATGCTGAATATATTGTTTTTCATAAAGGACAAGAGACTCATTTTCGTGTGAATCAACGTATGGGAGGTGGTACTTGGGTCTATCTTGGAACATTCGAATTTGATAAGGGTAATAGTATCAATAACTCCGTGGTATTAACGAATCATAGTTCTCATAAAGGGATAGTTACTACAGATGCTGTTCGATTTGGAGGAGGAATGGGAAATATATCACGTGGTGGTTCTGTTAGTGGCGTATCTCGTTCGTTAGAAGGGGCAAGATATTTTGCACAATGGGCAGGAGCCCCTTGGAACGTTGTAAGTAAAAGCAATGGCGCCAATGACTATAATGATGATATAAACTCACGTTCTTTGATGACAAACTGGCTAGCTGGAGGTTCTTGCTATGTACCTAACGTAAATGGCGGTAAAAATGTCCCAATTGAGTTAGCATTAGCTGTCCATAGCGATGCTGGTGTAAAGCTTGATGGGAGTTTTGTAGGAACACTGGGGATATGTACAACACAACAAGGAACTAGAAGTTTAGGAGATGGACTATCTAGGCAAGTGTCTAAAGCTCTTGCACAACAGCTTGTTTCCAATGTAAAGAAGGACTTAGATAAGGCATTTGAGATAAATTGGGTGACTCGATCTGTGTGGGAACGTAATTATAGTGAAACCCGTTTGCCAGAAGTACCTTCTGCTATAATAGAAACGCTCTCTCATCAAAATTTCCCTGATATTAAGTTGGGGCAAGATCCAAATTTTAAATTCACAATAGCGCGCTCTATTTATAAGACTATCTTAAAGTATGAAGCTAATATGCACCATACTAAATATACTGTACAACCGTTAGCACCTGATAATTTCAGAATTGAATTTATTACTCCAAAAAGAATACGCTTGCAATGGAAAGCAACTTATGATACGGAAGAGCCTACTTCGATCCCAACTTCGTATAATATTTATACTTCAAAAGGAAGAGGTGGATTTGACAACGGAGTAAATATTACTGACTCATATTATGAGATAGATCTTACTCCAGGACTTATATATAATTTTAAGGTTACAGCTTGCAATCGCGGTGGTGAAAGCTTTCCAACAGAGGTCCTCTCTGCATTGTGCCGTGATGGTGCAACACAGACAATTCTTGTAGTAAATGGTTTTCATCGTTTATCTTCTCCTGCTATTATTAATTCTGATACAGAGCAAGGCTTTGATATCGAAGCTGATCCAGGCCTAACTTATGGGCCTACGGCTGGCTGGAGTGGTAGGCAAGCAAACTTTGATAAATCAATGATAGGTAAGGAAGGAATAAATGCACTTGGTTATGGCGGAGAAGAATTAGTTGGGAAAATTATTGCCGGTAATGATTTTAATTATGTAAAGGAACACATTGAAGCTTTATATCATGCAGGTAAATACAACATCGTAAGTTGTTGTAGTAGGGCAGTAGAGGATGGTGAGGTTAATCTTGTTAGATATACATTAGTAGATCTACTCTTAGGTAATGAGAAAGATGATGGTCATAGCTTGTATTACTACAAATCTTTTAAGCCTGCACTACGCCAACAAATAGCTAATTATCTTAATAAAAATGGAAAGTTATTCGTCAGTGGCTCTTATTTAGCTTCAGATATGCAAAGTTATGAAGAAAGAGTATGGATTCAAAATAACCTAAAAATTGCATATGATGGCAGTAATGTTGATAATTATAATTCCTTTGTTAGTGGTATGGGTATGAGTTTCGACGTGTTTCGTACAATCAATGAACAGCATTATGGCGCATATTCTCCAGATAATATTGTACCTGTCAACAATGCTTTTAGTGTATTGAATTATGCAGATGGGCATAGTGCAGCTGTAGCCTATAAGGGACTTGATAATTGTGTCTTTACAATGTCATTCCCATTTGAATGTATAAAGGATGTGGCTGCACGCAATAGTATTATAAAGGGTATTATTACTTATATGACGAACAAATAGAATATTAGGGCACTGTCTCTTATAACAAAATAGTAAAAAATCTATGTATAAAATTAAAGCAAATGCTTCTGGTACACGAACTATAGTAGTAACGGAGAAACATCTTGAGACAATTCAAAAATATTCTCTCTTCTCTGGACTAGTTGATTCCAACGGGATAGTAGATGAAGATATCGTTAACAAGCTAAGATTCAATATTAGAGGCCTGTTAGAGTCCGAACCTGGTAAAGATAAAGATTTACTAGATTTATGTCTAGATGTAATTTATAATCAGAATATGAAAGCAATTGGATTAGATAATCTGGTAACACTATATAAGGAATGGTCTGTGAGGCAATTACCTTCTCAAGAAGTAAATAACACCCCTGTCACTGAGTAGTCATAAAAAAGAAAATTGAAAAATTCTAAACAAGATAGAATAGCCATTGTTGCACAAAAGAAAGGATATAAAAAAATAGATGTTCATCAGTCAATGTCAGTTCATTCAAAATATAAATTGACAGATTTCCTTCCGACAACAAAAAAAGAAGTAGAACTAAGAGGGTGGGATCAGCTTGATATCATTCTTTTTAGCGGAGATGCATACATTGACCACCCTGCTTTTGGAGCAGCTGTTATCGGTAGAACACTTGAGGCTGCTGGTTATAAGGTTGCGATAGTACCTCAACCAGATTGGCATGGAGATTTCCGAGACTTTAAGAAACTCGGACGACCACGACTATATTTTGGTATAGCACCTGGCGCAATGGATTCGATGGTGAACAAATACACAGCTAACCGCCGTTTACGCTCAGAAGATGCCTATTCACCTGACGGAAGACATGACTTGCGCCCAGAATATCCAAGCATAGTCTACTCTAATATTCTCAGACAACTTTATCCTGACACTCCTATTGTCTTAGGTGGAATTGAGGCATCTTTGCGTCGTCTTACACACTATGACTATTGGAAAGACCGTCTCCGCAAGTGTATTCTTTGCGATGCACATGCCGACATGATTATCTATGGTATGGGCGAGAAACAAGTAATTAGCATTGCACAGGAGTTAGAGAATGGTGCTCACATCAAAGACTTGAAGCATATCCCACAGACTGTTTACCTCTGTAAGGAGGATGATATTCCAGGCGGAACTAAAGAGGATGACATCATACTTCATTCGCATGAAGCATGTCTTCATAATAAGAAATATCAAGCGGAAAACTTCAAGCATATAGAAGAAGAGTCTAACAAGAAACACGCACAACGTATTCTGCAGTCTGTCGACAACGTTTATGCTGTTGTCAATCCGCCCTATCCTACTATGTCAACAGCAGAGGTAGATGCAGCTTACGACCTCCCATACACACGTGAACCACACCCAAAGTATCGTGGTAAGACAATCCCAGCATACGAGATGATTAAGCACAGTGTGAACATTCATCGAGGATGCTTTGGTGGTTGTTCGTTCTGTACCATTTCTGCACATCAAGGCAAGTTTATTAGTTGTCGTTCAAAAGAGAGTATATTGAAGGAGGTAAAGCAAGTAATACAGATGCCCGACTTCAAAGGTTACCTCTCCGATCTCGGTGGCCCATCAGCGAATATGTATGGTATGGCGGGCAAAAACCAGAAGGCGTGTGAGCACTGCAAACGTCCAAGCTGTGTCAATCCTGAGATTTGTCCTAATCTTGAAACCGACCACACCAAACTACTTGAAATCTATCATGCAGTAGACGAACTACCCCAAATCAAAAAGAGTTTTATTGGTTCAGGTGTACGCTACGACTTACTACTTCATAAGAGTAAGGACGAGAAGAGTAATGAAGCAGCCAAACAATATATACGTGAGCTGATAACACGCCATGTCAGCGGCCGTCTGAAGGTTGCACCAGAGCATACCTCTGACCGGGTACTGCATCTAATGCGCAAACCTTCTTTTCAACAGTTTTATGCGTTCAAAAGGATTTTCGACCGCATAAACCGTGAGGAGAATATGCGACAACAGATAATTCCTTACTTCATTTCCTCCCACCCTGGATGTCAAGAAGAGGATATGGCCGAGTTAGCAGTACTGACGAAGGACCTCGACTTCCACCTCGAGCAGGTGCAAGACTTCACCCCTACCCCAATGACTGTTTCTACAGAGGCATGGTACACGGGCTATGATCCATATACACTTGAGCCAATTTTTTCTGCAAAGACGCCAAAGGAAAAGCTTGCTCAACGCCAGTTCTTCTTTTGGTATAAGCCTGAAGCACGTCATGACATTGAACGAGAACTTCATCGTATTGGGCGCAGTGACCTGATAGCCAAGCTCTATGATAAACCATCAAAACAGCATTCACGTGCTGTTTACGACCCTAAGGCGATTGGAAGTACACCTGATGTCCCTAACAAGAAACGTAAAGGACGTGAAGAAAAGCCAACGGATAATCGCAGAAAATCTGCAAAACAAAATGATAAGCGTCCTAAGAGTTTCAATCCGAATTTCTCAAGTAACCATCGTCGCAGACAAAAATAAAACAGTCAAAAAGGAGTTATGACACATAAGTCATATCTCCTTTTCTACTTATAGTGATAGTTACGATTTAACCTACCACGCAAATACTATTTAACCTGAACTCGGGATAAGTATCATACCATTCTTTTGTTTGGTTTACTACAATACCTTTTTAGGCTCAATCTTTTGATTGGGCCTACCGATAATAATAAAACAGATTACTTTAGAATAATGTAAGTTGTCCCGAATGTTGCTCTATAGCAAAGTCTATGTTTACTGCTGGCTTCTTCTCAAAGAAGCTGTAGGCTGCAATAGCAGAGAGAACATTCATTGCGAAATTAAATATGCTTCTATGCCTTGAATGCACTAATTGAGCTACATTCTTTAGCTCATCATTGATAGTCTCTATTACAGATCTTTTCCTTAGAAGAAGTCTATCATAAAGTGGCATTAGTTTGTTTTTCATGTTACTCCTAACGCCAGTAACTAAATTTATTCCATCATTGAACAATCGCTCAAATAATCCTTGAGAAATGTACCCTTTGTCTGCAAACAATTTACCAGATACATTGTCTGTCAATCTGTTAAATATATTTTTGTCTCGGTCATCAACATTTGCTTTAGTAAGCATAAAGTTGAGAATTTCCCCTCGTTCATTGCATATAAGGTGCAGTTTAAATCCGAAATACCAACCCATTGTGCTTTTGCCTCTGGTAGCATAATCCTTAAAAACCTTATTGTGGTAAATACGTTTATTATGGCAGACTGGGATACAAGTTGAGTCAATAAAGCTAATACCAGTACATCTGCCAAAACAACATATTTGCAAGAACACCATCATTTCTACCGATACTCTAGCTTCAAGCTCCAAAAAACGATTATAGGATAACAGATGAGGAAATATATCTGCAAGATGCTCCTTGATAAAGAACATATAATAATGTTGAAAGTTACGATAAGAATTAAAATGAAAACAGATCATTATGGTTATGATTTCTGACTTGCTCATACGCCATTTACGAAGGCGATGCTTACACTTGGTATCATTAGGAAGCCCTATTTCCTTAATTCCGCAGCATAAATTCTTGTAAGAACTCCAAGTGCCTGAGAAACAAA
>ERZ773061.487-NODE-487-length-16070-cov-4.734249_pt1 | contig 16070 bp, 8 predicted proteins | sample MGYA00580627_ERZ773061 | MGnify/ENA primary metagenome ERZ773061 (study PRJEB29015, sample SAMEA2738119) | human oral metagenome | biome: human oral; feature: human-associated habitat; material: saliva | place: China | collected 2223 ...
AGTGTTGTGCTCCAAAGCTATTTCAATATGCTTTTCAACACAATATGCGTCCCTTAGCCATCGCAGAGTTTTGGGTTGGTGACTCACCTCGGCAGATGATTCGACACGATGGCTATTTTTATCCTGCTTGTAAACATAAGTGTGAGCCGATATTGAGCTATATGTTAGAGGGCGTTTCGATGCAAGAAGGAGCGAGAAAGCAAAATGCTGAGCTATCTCTTACAACGCTATTTGAAGACGAAAGCATTAGAGTGGTGGTGAAACCCAGTGGAATGCCGAGTGTTGAAGGGCATCATTCGTTGCCATCGGTAGAGCAATTGATGCGCAATGAATATCCTACAGCCGACAGTCCGTTGATTGTTCACCGCTTAGATATGGACACTTCGGGTATTATGATCATTGCTAAAACAAAGCAAGCCCATAAGTGTTTGCAAGAACAATTTGCCTTGCACCAAGTGAAAAAGCGTTATATTGCGGTGTTAGAGGGCGTTTTTACGCATCAACCAACATGTGGTTGCATTGCACTTCCTTTACTTCCGAACGTGAATGAGCGTCCGTTGCAAATGGTAGACGATGTATATGGAAAGGAAGCAACGACCTATTATCGTGTAATTGGGGTGGAAAAGCAGCGCACAAGGGTGGCTCTTTATCCTCAAACGGGGCGCACACATCAGCTAAGGGTGCACTGTTCGCATCGTGACGGGCTGGCTCTTCCTATTGTGGGGGATTGTCTTTACGGAAAAAGCGACACTCGTTTGCATCTTCATGCTGCTGCTATTGCGTTGAAACACCCTGCAAATGGCAAGAGAATGGTGTTTAAATCGGCCCCACCTTTTTAAATATATAGAGAACAAGAGCATTATTATTTTATTTAACTTTTGCGGGCAAATATCTTCTATAAAAGTATACTTATGTCAGAAGTTTTTCCTAATTTTACGCCATTAAACCTAGAATAATTACATCTATAACTAAAAAATAAGTCTAAAGACATGACAAAGAACAAAATGTTACTAGCCCTTTTGGCAGTAGTTTTTTTAGCTCTTCCACAGTCGTTGTGTGCTCAATTTAATTGGAAATACACAGTAGAGAAGGGTAAAATCGTTACAGAAGTTCCTAAACGAGCACCGGGTCAAACCACTGCTCTTGAGTTAACAACACCCAAAATGCCTGTTGTTAGAGTGGGATTTGTGGGTCTTGGAATGAGAGGACCAGGCGCAGTTGAACGCTGGATGCACATTCCTGGTATTGAAGTTGTGGCTCTTTGCGACTATGAAGCAAAGAGAGCTGAGGCTTGTCAAAAGATATTGAGAGACAATTCTATGCCTGCTGCTGCTATATATAGCGGTGAAGAGGGTTACAAAGAATTGTGCAAACGCAAGGATATCGACTTGGTTTATATCGCAACAGACTGGGATCACCACTTCCTTGTAGCGAAATGTGCTATGGAAAACGGCAAACATGCTGCTATTGAGGTGCCTTCTGCAATCAATCTTAGAGAGATTTGGACACTTATCGACTTATCTGAAAAGACTCGCTTGCACTGCGTTATGCTTGAGAATTGCTGTTACGACTTCTTCGAACTCAATTCTTTGAACATGGCTCAAAAGGGTGTTTTCGGCGAAGTCATTTATGCTCAAGGTGCTTATAAACACGAACTTTCTGCTTTCTGGAAACACTATTGGAAGAAGAATGCACAAGATAAACTTGGCTGGAGATTGGAATATAACAAGGATTATCGTGGCGATTTGTATGCAACTCACGGCCTTGGTCCTATCGCTCAGGTGTTAAATATTCACCGTGGAGACCGCATGAGAACCTTAGTTGCTATGGATACTAAGTCTTTCAATGGTAAAAAATTAGTTGAAAAATATACTGGTGAGCCTTGCGAAAAGTTTGAAAATGGAGACCAAACAATGACTCTTATCCGCACTGAACAAGGTAAGGTGATTGAAATTCACCACAATGTGATGACTCCACAGCCATATAACAGAATGTATCAGTTGACTGGTACTGAAGGATTTGCTAACAAATATCCTGTTGAAGGCTTCGCTGTTTCTGCTAAAAAGATGGAAGCTGGTGGCGTGAAACCATCTGCTGACAACTTGAATGGTCACTCTTTTTTATCTGAAAAGGATAAAAAAGCGTTGGAAGAAACATATCTTAGTCCGATAATTAAGCGTTATGGCGAGGAAGCTAAAGAGGTTGGAGGTCATGGTGGTATGGACTTTATCATGGACTCTCGTCTTGTTTACTGCCTACAAAATGGTCTTCCTATGGACATCGACGTATATGATTTGGCTGAATGGTGCTGTCTTGGCGAGCTTGGAGCGATCTCTATGAACAATGATTTCATGCCTGTTGAAGTGCCAGACTTTACTCGTGGCGACTGGAATAAGGTGAAAGGATTCTCTCATGCTTATGCTTCTCCTGCTGATGAGGCTGTTACTATGGCGCAAGCTAAGGCTTTTACTGCTAAATTGAAGGAGAAAGGAAAACGCTATTGGGACGCTTTCGATAAGAAAAATAAGAAGAAGTAGTTTTTTATAAAAAACATATTCATTAGTTTTTTAGTGACAAGGTTGCTGCTATTCACCGCAAAGGCGAAGCAGCAGCCTTTCTTTTTTATATCGATGACGCTGTGGCTCGCTTCGACGTGTATGCCTTTCGGTTGTAATGGCATTGCTTTTGTGTTGTAAAAGCAATACTATTGCGCTGTAAAAGGACTGTTATTACGACCTAAAAGGGTAGCTTTTGTGGTGGAAGGGAATGTTTTCTCTTCTTTAAATATTCTTTCCATTTGTGGAAGAGAATGTCGTGGCGGTGGAAAGTTTTATCTCTTAGGATATAAAGGGTGTGGCTGTATAGTTGTTAAGGGAGTCTTTAAAAGGTTTGTTGCGCTTTGATTGGGTTATAAAAGAAAAGGAGTTTGCCGTTTAAAGCAAACTCCTTTATTGTTAAATCAGATGTGTTGAAACATCTAATCGTGTCTTCTTTATAGTTGAGGACCAGCTGCTACAAGAGCTTTACCAGCTTCGTTGCCTTCATATTTCTTGAAGTTCTTGATGAAACGAGCTGCTAGGTCTTCTGCCTTCTTAGTCCATTCTGCTGCATCAGCATATGTATCACGAGGATCAAGAATTTCTGTTGCAACACCTTCTAGTTGAGTTGGGATCTCGAAGTCGAAGATAGGAAGCTTCTTAGTTGGTGCTGTGTTGATTGCACCGCTAAGGATTCCGTCGATGATACCACGTGTATCCTTAATAGAAATACGCTTACCTGTACCGTTCCAACCTGTATTTACCAAGTATGCCTTAGCACCGTTCTTCTCCATTTTCTTAACTAGTTCTTCAGCATATTTTGTTGGATGCAACTCAAGGAATGCTTGACCGAAACATGCAGAGAATGTTGGAGTTGGTTCAGTAATACCTCTTTCTGTACCAGCTAGCTTAGCTGTGAAACCTGAAAGGAAGTAATATTTTGTTTGTTCTGGTGTTAAGATTGATACTGGAGGAAGCACTCCGAACGCATCAGCACTTAAGAAGATAACTTGTTTAGCTGCAGGACCTGCTGAAATTGGCTTAACAATGTTATCAATGTGGTTGATAGGATAAGATACACGAGTGTTTTCTGTTGTGCTCTTATCTGTGAAATCGATCTTACCATTAGCGTCAACTGTAACGTTTTCTAGCAATGCATCACGACGGATTGCACGGTAGATATCTGGCTCAGACTCTTTATCTAGGTTGATAACTTTAGCATAGCAACCACCTTCGAAGTTGAATACACCATTGTCATCCCATCCATGTTCGTCGTCACCGATAAGCAAACGCTTAGGATCTGTTGAAAGAGTTGTCTTACCTGTACCTGATAATCCGAAGAAGATAGCTGTGTTCTTGCCTTCCATGTCTGTGTTAGCAGAGCAGTGCATTGATGCAATACCCTTCAAAGGAAGGAAGTAGTTCATCATAGAGAACATACCTTTCTTCATTTCGCCACCATACCATGTGTTCAAAATGATTTGTTCTCTTGTTGTAACATTGAATACAACAGCTGTCTCTGAGTTAAGACCTAGCTCCTTATAGTTTTCAACTTTAGCTTTAGAAGCGTTGTAAACGATGAAGTCTGGTTCTTGATCTAGTTCTTCTTGATTAACTGGTTTGATGAACATATTTGTTACAAAGTGAGCTTGCCAAGCAACTTCCACGATGAAACGAATCTTCATTCTTGTGTCTTTATTAGCACCACAGAAACCATCAACAACGAATAAACGCTTGTTAGAAAGTTCTTTTTTAGCTAAGTCGTTAACAACATTCCAAGCTTCTTGAGATGCTGGATGGTTGTCATTTGGATACTCTGGAGTTGTCCACCATACTGTATCGTGTGATGTTGCGTCATCAACAATGAACTTATCTTTAGGAGAACGACCTGTGTAAACACCAGTTTTAACGTTCACAGCACCAAGTTCTGTCTCTTGGCCTCTTTCAAATCCTACTAAGCTTTCTTTTGTTTCTTCTTCAAACAACACTTCATATGAAGGGTTGTAAACAACTTCTGTTGTACCTGTAATACCGTACTTTTCGAGTACTGACTTGTCAAACTTTGCCATTGTTATAATGTATTTGTTTTAAAATAAAATGTTTTTATCTTGTTATTATTGTGCTACAAAGTTAGCGATTTTACCTAAACGAGCAAAGATAGAACCCATAAAATTACCCTTATTAGGCGTTTTTATTGGTTAAAGAAACTGAAAATTAGTGCCTTTATGCCCTTTTGTAAATTGTACTTGTCAAATTGATGATCTCTAATTTCAATTTATCTCTCATTTGATCTAAATTATTTCATTTGTCTGGGCCTTCATTTTATGTTCCTAAATATATATAGGTGAAAAAATAGAAAGATGCATTCCATTTCTGAGAGCAATCGGCTTTGCCTCGGAATGAAAAGAAATAAAAAATAGTAGTTTTCTTTTGTTTATTCTTTTATTTTGTTGTTGCAGTTCAATTTATTTTTTTTAATTTTGCATCCAATTAGGCCTATTGTAAAAAAGGACGGTCTTACCTTTTGCGACAAAATAGATTTTTAGATAAATTAAAAGTGCAAACGTGGGTTCTCGTTGTGTAAATTATGACGTAAGAACTAAGTCCTTGTGTAGCAATACGAAGCCTATCGAAGTGTATAGAAAGATATTTTAAACACCAATAAACATGAAGATAGTTAACTTAAGTGAGCAAAATTCGATCATCAACCAATACATGGCAGAGATGAGAGATGTGGATTATCAAAAGAACCGTTTCCTTTTTAGAAACAACATTCAACGCATTGGCGAGTTCGAAGCTTTTGAAATTTCAAAAACTTTAGATTATGAACCAACCAAAGTAACCACTCCTCTTGGCGAAGCTACAGTGAATTTGCCCACCGACAAGGTTGTCCTTGCAACTATATTTCGTGCTGGTTTACCTTTTCATAATGGCTTTTTAAATGTTTTCGATCATGCAGGAAACGCCTTTGTAAGTGCATATCGTGAATATACTGACGCAGAACATCACAACGTTGGTATTCATGTTGAGTACTTGGCAACACCTGATATCGACGGAAAAACATTGATTATTGCCGATCCAATGCTTGCAACAGGCGGATCAATGGAGATGGGTTACAAAGCAATTTTAACCAAAGGAACTCCTAAATGCGTGCATGTTGCGTGTGTAATTGCATGTCCAGAGGGCATAGAACACATCAGAAAGACTTTCCCCGACGCTGAAACTACCGTGTGGTGTGCAGCTATCGACGAAAGACTTAACGAGCATAAGTATATCGTTCCCGGCTTTGGTGATGCTGGAGACCTATGCTATGGCGGTAAGTTATAATCGCTTTTAGGTAAAAACAGTCGAAAAGTTATTGTGTTGTAGCTTTGTTTTAAGGGCTACAACATGCACTTGTTTTTATATATTTGACCTTCCTTCTCCTTTTATTTTGATAGAGAAAATCAGTCCACGAGAAGGGCATTGCAAACAAAGATATATCAACAAGCAGGGTATTTATTTCTTTATTTTGGCATGGTGTTTGATGACTTAATGATATAAAACAGATAGATAATAAACCAACTAAAAGTTAACTATAAAATAAATAATGATATGTCGAAAGTAAAGATTACAATTTTTACCGACCCCTTGTGCCCTTGGTGCTGGGGAGAAGAACCCTTTTTGCGTAAGTTAGAAACCCATTTCCCACAGCAAATCGAATTCGATAGCATTATGGGAGGATTGGTAGAAGATTTAAATAAAGAGCGTCCCGAATCGCAATCAGTGAGCGATTACTATGCCAACTTTAACAAAGAGGTAGTAGAACACACCGTAGAATCAGAGAAGAAGCACCACATGCCCGTGGATATGGATGGAGTTAAGATCTATTCAGAGCAGAAAGCGTCTTCTTTCCTCTCTAATATTGCCTACAAAGCAGCGCAACTTGCCGCTCCACATCTTGCCGACTTGTTTCTCTATAACTTGCGTGCTGCAGCCTTTGCAGAGCGTAGAGACATCTTAGACGAAGGCGAATTAATGAATATTGCCGACGAAACAGGAATCGACATTGCAGCCTTTTTAGAGCACATGAACGATGGATCGGCTCAAAAGAAGTTTGAAGAAGACTTCCAATTAACCGCTTCGAGCGATATAGAATACTTCCCTACATTCTTCTTCGAATATGAAGGTAAGACCATGAAGTTGAAGAGTTATCGCACATACGAAGAGCTTTCGGCTGTCGTAAAGGCGATTTCTAAAGGTAATCTCACTCCTGTAGAGGTTCAATTCACACCTGAGTCGCTTCTTGCCTTTATGCAAGAGCACCCCAAGATGGCAGCAGAAGAAATTCGCTTAGCGTTCAATTTGGCAACTAATGAAGAGGTAGAGAAAGCTATTGAACCCCTTCTCGAGTCGGGATTGTTGCAAAAGAAAACTGCAGGAACAAGCTTTTTCGTTGTTAAACCATCGAAAACTATGTCGTGCGACCTCACCACTGGTGTTTGCACTTTGGGTTAGTTCGAATTTAAAAGCACTGCATTTGCAGTGTAAAAGCATTGATTTTGCATGCTAAAAGGATAGCAATTGCATGGTAATAGCAGTCCTTTTGAAATACACTTCACTTGCTATGTTGTTATAAAAACAATGTAGCAAGTTTTTTTTATGCCTTCTTTTTTCTTTTATTTTCTTGTCAACTGCATTTTAAGAAGAATGTCTTCTAATATATATAATAAGGTGCTTAATGTGTAATTTCTTGTTCTCTTTTTCCTTATTTGTGTTATGTAAGGTAAATATAAGGTAAAAATACACCTGTAATCTTAATATATTTAAAGTGTAACAATTATAAAGATTATGTTAAAATGTTTGATATCAAATCCTTATTGTGTTGGTATTGTGCAATTTAGTGCGTTTGCTTGTTTCTTCATTTCATTTCTTTGATTTACGTCATTCAATAATATTGTTATCTATTTTTAACTATAAAACATTTGGAAACATTGAGTTTTTTGTTGTAATTTTGCATCGTTTTAAGGATAATTGCCCACAGTATATGCAATTTTAGTATCAGAAACGTCCCTATTAAAAAGGGCTTACCGCAGAAAACATGATCTTTTATAGATAATTAGAAACATGCAAGTGACATGTTTTTTAGAGGATAACAAATAGAAAACGTAATATATCAGGGCTTAATCGTGTAAATTAAAAAATTAAAGGATAATTATTATGAGTAAAAAACAAACTTATCTTGCTCCTACAATTAGCTTTTATGCATTCGAGGAACAACCCTTGTTGGCAGCAACAGGTATCAATGTTGGAACGTCAGACCCAGTAGAAGGTTCTGAAATCGAGTTCGAATAATCCAAAAGGATAACGAAATTTTAAACCAAACAATGCCTCATTAGGCATTCAACTCAAAAAATCTTATTTTATAAACAATGTAGTTTCTCACTCTTGTGTAGCTCTTTTTATTGCTAAAGCAGTGAGCCTAAAGAAGAGAAGTTACTTATTTAAAGTAGAAAGAAAAAATAAATAGGGTATGAATAGAATACTAACATTAGTTGCAACAGTAGCATTCGCATTGTCGTTCGCAAGTTGTTCTGACACTATTAATGACGAAAAAGCAAGCAGCAACGGCTTGCCAAAGTATGAATTAACTGTAAACGTAGGCTCACCAGAGACTCGTTCTTTAAAAGTAGACAACAATAAGGTAGTATCTTATTGGGAAGATGGAGAAAATTTCTTAGTTTATCAGGTTACAAACCCTGATACTCGCTTAACAGAATACTCATTCTTAAGTCCTTCAGGCTTACCAAGTGGTGCTAAAAGCGCACGTTTAAGAGGTGAAATCGAAGGTGCTTTAGCTAAAGGACAAGAGCTTGCTTTCTTATATCCAGGTGATGCATTAAAAACAAATATGCAAGGTTCGGTTCGTTCAAGTGTTCGTTCTGAAGATACAGACGTATACAAAATTATCGAACCAATGGAGAAAGATGGTGACGAATACGTTCCAAGTAAAAAGCCATCTTTGCGTTTAGGTGTTAACATCTCACAACAAGAAGGAACTTTAGCAAGCCTTAGTAAGCTATACGACCTACAATATGGTAGAGCTGCTGTAACAGATTTGAAAGATGGTAAGGCAACCGCTACTGTTAATAGCATGAGCAGAAAGGTGGCTATTTGGGCTATTTCATTTAAAGATAAAGATGCAAACGCTCTTTTCACCAATATTGATTATGTTGCAATTCTTGGTGTAAAGCCAACAGGTCAGCTTGATCTTAAGACAGGAAACTGGGTAGATAATGGTCAAGAAGGAACAGGAACTGTTACTTTAGCAAAGAAAGATGGAAGCAAAATGAATGGTTCTGACACTTTCTATGCAGCTATTATTCCAGGTACATACACAGATGTTACTGTGATGGTTGCTGCTAATAACAAGTACTATATCGCAAAAGTTAAGAACGGAAAGCAATTTAAAGAGGGTGAAATTTACACCAACAAGTCTGTTCCTGTGTCTGCAAAAGATACTGATAAGCCTTATGTTGAGGTTGCAGGAGTGAAATGGGCAAAAGGTAACTTCATTCACTATAAGGACAAAGCAACTAACCAAGAGTATTGGGGAATTGCACCAGCACAATGGTGGATCTCTCGTTATGCAGATCAAGGAGAAGGAGATAATGGTACAGTTATTGGTTCTCAGTTCTTTAAAGAGAATTATAAAGATGATGTAAACGATATCGACTTGTTTAGATTTGGTGCTATTAAAGAAGCTCTTAACTTAACCTCAGGCAGCGGAAAGAGTATGCCAACAAACAAAGGATTGGTGCAAAAATGGTATAAAAGTGATGGTCTGCTTGCTGCAGAAACAACAAATAAGGCACAAGCTGTTGCAGGAGATATCGTTTGGTACTACACTTCTGAGAACCACAACAAATATCGTATGCCTCAAAAGTCTGAGCTTGAAAGCTTGTTAAGCGTTAACTCTTGGGCTGCATATTGCTACACAGACAAGGGAAATAAGGTGTATGGAATGTATTTCTGCGATCCAAAACCAGGTCAACCAGTGGTGAAAGCAACCAAATTGAACTTTAAGAAGAGTTTCTATAACCTTCCTGATGTAACACAAGAAGTGCGTCTTGGTCATGGATTGTTCTTGCCTTTGAATGGTAACCGTGGAATTGCTTCTGATAAAGTTCGTTTCCGTGACTTGGGTTCTCGTCGTCTAATCTCTCCATATTCATTGTATGTATCAGGTGATATTGGTGCTCTTCTTCAAACATGGGAATTGGTAATGGGTGATAGCTTTAGAATGCAAACAACCCAACATAGCCAAGCTAAGACTATACGTCCAGTGTTTGTGAGCACAGATAATCAAAAAGATACCTTCGCTCCATTCGAAGGAATCAGATAAAAAGAAATATTATTGTGCCGTGAGGCAACGAAAATAAAAAATAAAAATGAACGAAACTCTCGTACAGCATCTTGCTGATACGAGAGTTTTTTTATTGGTCTTGCTCAATATCTTTCATCTATTTAACGAGCGAAGAGTTGCTATTCAAAAGTAAAGTTGCAGAAGGTGCAGACTAAAACCAATGCTTTTACCCTCTAATTTCATAGCTTTTGCACTGCAAACTCACAGCTTTTGCACCTCAAAAGCAGTGCTATTTGTGGAGTGATGCACAGAAATGCACAATCAGCTACAATTTAGTTGCTGAAGCAGGATTATGCTTTCCCCTCTTTGTCGTTGTGCACCGTGATACAAAGGTGGCGCACATCGTCTTCAAAAGTGTTAGGATTTAGAGCCGATTTCTTCATTGTCGAGCGATAGTTATAAATGGTTTGAGGCGAATAGAACAGTAGGGTAGCAATCTCAGAGCTTTCCTTTATGCCCAAACGAATCAGCGCAAAGATACGCAGTTTGGTGCTCATCGTTCCATCGCTTTCGAGCGATACCTGCTCAGAAGGTTGCAGAAGTGCCGACAACTCTTCGATGAACGAGGGGTAAAGGGCAAGAAATGCCTTGTCGAAACGAGCCATAAACACTGCCGCATCCTCTTCCGACATGCGAGAAGACGATACCTTTGTGAGCAATTCATTCACCCTATTGGCCATAATTTTGCGCTTCACTGTGCTCTGATATTTCGTCAGTTTGTCGATATACTTAGCGCACAAGCCAATGTAAAGCTTTGCCAGTTCCTCTCGTTTGTTGTTGGTTTGCAACAAACGTTCATTCAGTTCTTGTAGCAGTTCGTTGTTGCTCGACAGCTCTTTCTTATTGGTTTTGAGTAGATTATTTTGTCGAATAATAAAGATAAGCGAAATAATCATGCCGATAGAAAGCAGAGTTGTGATGGCGATAATAATCAATCGGTACGTGTTTTGCTTGTTAATCACCTCTTTATACGTTGAGGTGATGATAGGAAGTTTGCTCGAAATCTCGAAAGTTCTTAGTCGGTTGTTATAAAAACGAGCGTCTTCCATCGAAATATTGATGTATTTTTCGGCCCTTTCAATATTCTTTGGGTTGTTATTGAGCAAGTGTACGGCAAGGTCTTGCAATGCAATATTGTCTTTAGTAGGGCGTACAATGTCGCTGATAGCCGCCTTAATAAGATATTCTTCGAACGCCTCTTTATTCTCTGTGTTGCAATATGCCACCATGAAAGCAGCCGAAGCGTAAAGTCGATCCGATGGAGTGGAATGGCGAAGAGCCTCTAAATAGAACCTTTCAGCATGCTCCATGTCTCGCTCTTTGTAGTTGGTATATTCGCCTAGCATATAATAATAGGTGGCAGTTTCTTTCTGAACCACCTCAAGAGCATCTTCAATACTCTTAATTTTCAGTGCTTCGTATTGTGAAGCATATTCACTTTCGGCGCAATATTCGCCCCATAAGCCATACACTCGGTATAGGGTGAAGTCGTATTCAAAGCGCAGTTGTGGGTCGAGTGCTTCTCGTTTAATGTCGGCAATACTGCTAATGGCTTCGTGATAAAAGCCTCTTGTGCCCAAAAGCAGTGCTTTGTGCAATTGATTGAGTGTGATATAATATGGATTGTTAATGGCTTTTGCCAGTTGAAAGCCTTTGTTTACATAGGTCATAGCAGAGTCGTAAACAAACGAATTATAGTTATCGTAGATCTCGTTGTATAGCTTTAGGCGTTTCATATCATCGTTACAGCTCTTTGCCGACGCCTTTAATAGGTCTAATTGGCGTTCTTTTAGCTCTACATAATATTGACGCTTCTTTATAAAGCTATCGAGTTGTGCCAACATATTCTTGTTCTTGGCCTCTAAGGGTGGAGCAACAAAAAGCAATAACCATATGATGGATGTGATAACCCACTTATTTTGATGATTGAAAAGCAAATCTTTTTGCATATAGTGAACTTGTTTTTATGGTGAAAAGGCTCTTTTTAGTCTTCTAAATGCAAAGATAATAATTCTTTTTCAATAAAATATTCTACTTTAAGTAAATTCTAATTATTATATAAATACTTAAATATCAGTATTTTATATCTTTACTTAAAATAGATAATTCTACTTTACCTATACTTAAAGATATATTTTACCAATTTATATTTTATATTTGCACTGAATTAAAAGTAATGCGAGTGTATCTGCATTTCGAATGTAGGAAGAACACAAACACAAGGCAAGTCGTCTTCAAGATCGTTGGAAGGAACCGATAAGAAGAATGTACTTCGATTCAAAAGAGTTTAGGTTTTAAAAAGAATAGTGAAAATAGATTAGTTTATTAGTTATGACAATGTGGAGAGAGATCTGCTCTTATTCATTTTGAGTGGGTCTCTTTTAAAACAGACAAACATAGCAATGAATGCAAAACTAAAACGCCTTCTCTCTTTAATACGATGAAAAGAAGTATATAAAGACTGTTTCCTTTCTTTCAAAGCAAACCACGAAAGTAATTGAATAGTAAAAATATCAACCCAAGACAGAGTTAGGATAATAGTTAATTAGTTGTTTTCATGAAATTTATCTTGCTAACAATTAGAACAAACTTTTATTGCGACTCATAACTAAACAATGCGTATATGAAAATAGTATCTTTATGTTTGTGTGCACTAATGATGCCTTTGTTGCTCGTTGCACAGCAAGTAAAGTCGCCTAATGGCAATGTAGTGGTGTCGTTTTCATTGGTAGATAACGGCGTTCCTACTTACAAAGTGTCTTATAAAGGCAAACCAGTTATTAAACAATCTCGTTTAGGCTTAGAGCTAACTCCTTCGAATAACGATGGAATTAAGGCCGAAGACACCAACTTAATGAATGGTTTTAAGGTGACTAACACAGAGACTTCGTCTTTTAAAGAGGTGTGGAAACCAGTGTGGGGAGAGACCAGTAGCATCTTAAATCACTATAATGAGATGGCTGTTTCGCTAACACAAGAGCACCCAAATCGCACTATCATTGTTCGATTCCGTGTGTATAACGATGGTATGGGCTTGCGTTATGAGTTCCCACGTCAAAGCAATTTGGGCTATTTCATTATCAAAGACGAGCACACTCAATTTGCAATGGCAGGCGATCATACCGCTTGGTGGATTCCAGGAGACTACGATACACAAGAATATGATGCTGTAACTTCAAAGCTATCTGAAATCCGTTCGAAGATGAAATCTGCCGTTACATATAACACTTCGCAAACAACTTTCTCAGAAACAGGCGTTCAAACATCGCTACAAATGAAGAGTTCAGATGGTTTATACATCAATCTTCACGAGGCAGCATGCGTGAATTATCCTACAATGCACCTCAACTTAGACGATAAGAACATGGTGTTCGAATCGTGGTTAACCCCCGATGCACAAGGAAATAAAGCCTATATGCAGGCTCCACGCACCACTCCTTGGCGCACACTCATTGTTAGTGACGATGCAAGAGATATGCTTTCGTCTAACCTTATACTTAATCTTAACGAGCCATGTCAATACGATGACACCTCATGGATTAAGCCAGTGAAGTATTGTGGCGTATGGTGGGAGATGATAGTAGGCAGAAAAAGCTGGAGTTATACAGACGAATTCCCAGCCGTAGAGATTGGAGTTACAGACTTTTCTAAGGCAAAACCAAACGGAAGACATGGTGCAACGACTGCTGAAGTGAAGCGTTATATCGACTTTGCAGCGAAGAATGGGCTCAGTCAAGTATTGGTAGAAGGATGGAATATCGGTTGGGAAGACTGGTTTGGACACTCTAAATTCAAGGTATTTGATTTCCAAACACCTTACCCCGACTTTGATATTAAGGCGCTAAACGAATATGCTCACTCTAAAGGAGTAAAGCTAATGATGCACCATGAGACCTCTGCTTCAGTGATGAATTACGAACGTTACATGCAAGATGCTTATAAATTGATGAATAAGTATGGCTATAATTCGGTGAAAAGTGGCTATGTTGGAAATATTATTCCACGTGGAGAGCATCACTACGGACAAGTAATGAACAACCATTATCTACACGCTGTGACCGAAGCAGCTAAGCATAAGATTATGGTTAACGCACATGAAGCAACCCGACCAACAGGGCTTTGCCGTACATATCCTAATCTTATAGGTAATGAAAGTGCACGAGGAACAGAGTATGAAGCATTCGGTGGAAACGCCCCCGACCATACAGTTATATTGCCATTCACACGACTTCAGGGTGGACCTATGGACTATACGCCTGGTATTTTCGAAACACAATTGAAGGATTGGAGTAGCAATCAATCTTATGTTCACACCACATTGGCAGGCCAATTGGCTCTTTATCTTGTGATGTATAGCCCACTTCAGATGGCAGCCGACTTGCCCGAGCACTACGAAAAGTATAGTGATGCCTTCCAATTCATTAAAGATGTGGCAGTAGATTGGGACGATTCAAAGTATATCGAGGCAGAACCAGGCGACTATATCACTGTTGCTCGTAAGGCAAAGGGCACTGATAACTGGTTTATTGGTGGCAAATGCGATGAGAACGGTCATAAAGCTGTTATCAAACTCGACTTCTTAGACAAGGGAAAGACATACGAATGTACTATCTATAGCGATGCAGCTGATGCAGATTACGAAAAGAATCCAAAAGCATATAGCATCATTCGCAAGCAAGTTAAGCGTGGAGATGTATTGAAAATCAATGAAGCTCGTGGTGGTGGATTTGGTGTTTCGCTCCTCGTTAAGAAATAAAACGCATTTCACATAAGGCTCTTTCGCTCCTCAAAAGGAAAGAGAGAGCCTGTTCAACACATAGAAAAATTGTAGTAATAGATATAATTTCAGAAATCGTTTATTTGTAGTTTATTTAACTCTACCAACGAATTATGTAGAATCTGCATAGAGGCAGTGATGTTTCGAAAGATTTATTGGATGTTTGTTGTGATAGAGTTAGAAGGTGTTTACGATGTGAATCGCAGACACCTTTTATTTTGTTTCCGCCTTAGCGTGTCGAGGTCGAGAGCCTATTGCATTGCTCTTCAAAATCAATCATTTAGTCGTTTGTTTAAAAACTCAATGCTTTTACCCTCTAATTCCATAGCTTTTGCACTGCAAACTCACTGCTTTTACACCTCAAAAGCAGTGCTATTATTAACCTAAAGAAAAGCACTTTTTCTGTAACTTTCAACTCGATATGTTTTAAGCGTCGAATAGTTGCTAATCAACTCTTTTACATCTCGTTTTAAATCAATATGCAATTTGGTTCGAGATGTTCGTTTGCAATGCTTGTTTTTACTTGGTGGTATGATAAAAAAATACTATTTTTGCAATCTAAATAATAATTAATCATAAAAAATGAAGAGCATCATTCAACGCCTTGCGCACATTATTTTAGCTCCAATAAAACTAAATTTTGTGTTCTTTATCTTTATGTATTTCCTTGGGTGGCTGTGCTCTTGGGAAACACTTCCTAATGTATGGTGGATGAAGCTGTATAAAAATTTGTATTTAGAGCTATTCATCGACCTCTATTTGGTGTGTACTTTCTTGGTCATTTTGCCCCTCAAAGTGCGACAGATAGTGCGTTTTCTCTTCTATCTCATAGGCTATTGCATCGCAATTGTCGACGTTTACTGCTTCACGAAGTTCGATTCTACGCTCAATCCAACGATGTTATTGCTGATGTTTGAAACCGATTCACGAGAAGCAGGCGAGTTTCTTCGCTCGTGTTTGTCGACCGATGTCTTGTTAGGAGGCGTGGGTCACATCCTTCTTCTCATGCTTTTTAACATCGTTTTGGCGTTCCATCGCTCGTTGCTAAAGCTCTTCTGCAAAAATAAAGCTCTGTGTTTGTTCGTCGAAAAGGTGTGTCATTTCTTCGCAAAGCCCCTCACTTCTTATATCACTGCAGGCCTCATAACCCTTTGTTTGGTGTTAGCAATTGTCACAACAGCCCACAATAAGGGCAAGGTCTATAAGCTTTTAACCGCCCAAAATATTGGAGATGCCGAGCATCAGCTAACAGAAAACGAACATGCCGAGTTGTATTTGCCCCTCTATCGATTGGCTTTCAGCTTGTATGCCAATTCACTTGTGTCGCAACAGCTCGACCGTTTGATCGAAG
>ERZ773061.496-NODE-496-length-15913-cov-9.919851_pt1 | contig 15913 bp, 16 predicted proteins | sample MGYA00580627_ERZ773061 | MGnify/ENA primary metagenome ERZ773061 (study PRJEB29015, sample SAMEA2738119) | human oral metagenome | biome: human oral; feature: human-associated habitat; material: saliva | place: China | collected 2223 ...
CCTATATATAGTTACTCTATCTTGCTTATATCCATTACAAAACAACATATAAGCAAGATAGAGATTTGTACGTACAAGATTTTTATCCATTTTTGCCGAATTTACCAAAATTAAAAGTATATAATTATATGTATTAATATGTCTTAAAAATTGGTAAAAATGGCAAATTTGGAAAACAAAGTAAAAATATTAGTTATTATCCCCTTCAAGCAGTTCATTAAATTGAATTCTAAGATTAGGTCGACCATTAAATAATCTTCTATCCTGCATAGGCTCACAAATCAATTTATCTATTACTGCTTTTTTTAGACGACTAAATGATTCTTGATTTTCTATACTACTCTTTTCTAAATATAACGATATATTCCATAAAAACTGCTCGAGTATATCATATAATCCTAAATATGATTTTCTTAAACTATACGTACCACAAGTTACAACTAAATCTAAAAATTCATTTATATTATCATCATTAAGATAGGGTAAGTATAACCAAAAAGTACGTTTATCAAATGTGTCTGATACAGAATTATTTATATGAGCTTTTAGATACTCGTCTTGTAATACAAACTTTTTAAGAGGTTTACCTTCAATATCATCACAGTTTAATACAGCATAAAAGCACTTAAAGAATTTAGTAAGTGCTTTTTTTACGTTTTTCATTGGATCACTAAGTTCAAATGTATCATTATAATGATATCTGTATTTAGTTAATCCTCTAATCAAAGTAGATTCATTGTCTTGTATTTTTAATAACTCGATTAATCGTTCATCCTCTTGACGCCCCCATTCATATAATGAGTCAATACTATACATTCTCTTAATCCAAACATAGATTGAATCGGTTAGCGACTCAACTGCTATCCCCTTATTCCAACGAGTATCTTTAGTTACCCATTTAAGAGATTGGGGATTAGATTGAACTACTTTTTTTCCTTCTATAAACACTGAATGCCCGCTCTTATATGTATTTTCACTATGGAGATATATTCTATATTCATTGTAAAGGAATGCAAATAACTCCTTGATACATCGATGTGTCATATTATAGATACTATCACGATCTTTTAATTGAGAATATATAACACGTTCTAATTCCTTTTTTCCCTTTACAATATCTAAGCTATCCTTCTGCTGTATATAAATCAAAAGAGGTTTATTTAAAAAGCCATCAAGATACTTGATTATATTATTATCATAATATAATTCCTCATGATTAATATGATACAAGTTTTGTAATTCTTCTTGATATCTACGATAAGATTTACTAGACAAAACAGAATACGACGCTACCTTATATTCTTCAAGTTCTTTCTCATTTGCTCCTAAAATAATAGATTTTATAGAACGATCAACAAAAGGAAAAATTTCAAATATAAAGACTAATAATACTTGATTCAATATGTCAATATTTTCTAATACCTCTTTTTGATCAAGCAATGACTCCTCAGACCAAATAGATTGATTAGTAAAGATTCCTCGTGTTGGTAACTTATTAAACTGATTTAATACTGATACTGCCATGTAGTGAGGCAAATTGCATAACAACATAAAAAATAGAAATAAAGACTCATTAATTTCATCACAACCTTGAGATAATAAATAGCTAACCTCAAAAGATGTATTAGGTTGAGATAGCCATTTATATAATAACGTAATAGGTAAACAACAGGTTTGTTCATCTAATTGTTCTAGTAAAAACTCTTCGTTTAAAGCATAGTCTCCTTCTACATTCTTTTTCATTAAATTCTTATATAGTTTTTGCGATTCTTCAATTAATTTTTTGAGTTTTATATCCTTATTTCCATTTAAGACTTCAAAAGAAGCATCACTTAATAACATTTTTTTATGCACCAAGAGCGAATTGGCATAATAATCTATTGATGAAGAAATTACGCTAGGAAATATATTATCTGTGGAAGTTGATGCTGGTTCTGATAGAATCTTTGTATTAAATGTATATACCTTATTAAATATCATCGTTGTAGAACATTTTTTGATTCTTCGATTTCTAGTTAATGTTGTATACTCATTTTTTTTATAGTTTTTCAAATCTATATGCCGTAATATATTTAATGCAATATAATGGTCAATTAAATCTTTTATCAAATCAGAGTTTTTATAAAGTGAAATAGTATTAGAAGGTATCTTTATATGTGATACCCCGAAAAGTATTTTAATAGCATCAAAATCTCTAGCTTCTAATCCCAACCTTATAACAAATGGATCATATGGGTTGTTTAAACTGTTTCTTTGCATTTCAGACAAACATAATCCATACGAATTATTTAATGCATTATATAAGTACTCCCATATCTCCACTTTTCCAAGACTTTTATTAACTATTCCAATCTGTTCGTCTTCATATTGGCTTATTCTTTGATTTAGTGACAATACGTACTTATAAAAAGAAATCCGATTGGCATCTAGCAATCTAATATTTATATGATCAAATGTATAGTCTTTATATCCGGCTGACTCATCTTTTTTCAACGGAACACCATTTAAAAATATATTATAGAAACCTCTATTTATAACCTCAACATCGTATCTCATAATTTTAATTTTACATCTCTCAAATACTATAAAAAATACATAATTTATTAAAAATAGCCATTTTTATTTTTTAAAATGGCTATTTTTTATTTTTTTAACACATACAATCAGTATAGCATAAAAAAATATAAACTATTAGTGTAGCCAATAGCTACAAATTATATTTTTTAAAGGAGGTAACAATAATGGAAAATTTTCCAACTTTATCACCAGATAATGAGCCCCAAAGAGCCATTATCTCAACGGCAAAATTAGTAGATATTCAATCACTAACAAGAAGTAGTGTTATCGATCAAGAGATATCTCAACCTAGTCCGCCTAAAAAGGATGACTTCTCGCCTACCATATCTATTTCAACAGTAGACTCACCGAGTAAATATGCTAGTATTTCTCCAACAGGATCACTAGTACAAGTTGAATCAAAAGATATATCGATTATTAATAATCGATATAATGAACTATCCTTGATGCCACAACATGTGTCTACGTACTCAGTATTATACACAGCCGTCAATGTAAATGAGTTCCAAGAATCAACAAAAACTAACTCAGCCCATTGTAATAATTTCCTAAAAAATTTTATCGAGCAAGACGATGTGATTTATCAGATTGATAAAGTAACACAGGAAATAAAAGATGAGATTGTAAACTGTGTGCTTTCGTTTACAGAGGAACGTGAGATTTACGATTTAGATAGTTGTCAAAGCTTCTATGTAATTCATGTCAAAACATCTCTTACAGAAACAGATGTCATCATCAAAAAAGAGCAGCTCGAAACGCTATATACAATCCTCAAGAAGAAATTTCCAGAAATCAGTTTCAATGCTGACTGTGGAAAAGCAAAAGAGTTGTTTAAACAATATATAGCTGAACGTTATATACAAGATAGGAAATCTATCAAAACCACTAAAGCAAACAAATATCCAGGCTGGGGTAAAATCTTTGAAGCAAAAAGATTTCATTCTGGACAAGACGAAAACGGTGGTACATTGTTAGCTTTACCAAGCATTGACAAAAATGACAGATTCAATCTATACGGTTATGGTCTCAAATTATTAGAGCTTGCTCCATTAGAGGTTGTTCTACCCCTTTTCTTACATGCTCATAGTGGTTTTGTAAGAAAGTTATTCCAAGAGGGCTCACATCCTATACAATATGTACCGACTCTAATTGCTCCTACTGGTAGTAGAAAAACATCCCTTTCAAAGATTTTCTTTCTACTATTCAATCATGAAACATATGCATCATTTAATGATACCGACCGTGCTATTGAACTCGTATCAACACACTATAAAGATCAAACGGTCATATTTGATGATTGCAAATTAACAAATGATAAAGCTTTACTTGCAAAATTCGAGAAATTCATTCGTCCTCTCTCGGAAGGGCAAGGTAGAGCAAAGTCTAGTGATGCAGGCAGTCGTTTGGAGCGAACGCAACAAATGCACACAGCTATTATCACTGCAGAGTCCTACCCCAATGAACTACAACAATCAAGCAAGTTAAGGCTTTTACCTATTTTCATGACACAAAATGATGTAAACAATGAGGTCTTAACTTACTTTCAAGATGAAAGAACTCTGGCTAAACAACAATTAACGACAGCCAAACTGGATGAGTATATGATGCTATTCATATATTATATTGAACAGCATTATGATGAAATTGTACTTATGATTCAAAAATCTTCACCAGTATATGGAATCAGTCGACATGCAAGACTTAACGCAATGTATCTAGTACAATCACTTCTTGCAAAAATAATCCTTAATTTTGGCGTATGGTGTAACTATCATAGTCAAGAACAAGCAAATATTATACATCAACAATGGTGTAACACTATCAAAGGGGTTGTTAATGAAAACAATAGGTTATGCAACGATGCAACTCCAACAACGCTGTTCCTTAGAACTCTAGCTAATGGAGAAGCTAATAATGAAATTCTTTACGCTCCAGATAAGGCTACATATTGGGCTAACCCGGATCTATACGTTGGCATTAAACATCAATCAGATTTAATACTAATTCCTGGTCCGGCATTCGCTTATGTCGAAAAAACTTGCCAACGACTAGGTCGTCGTATGGAGTATACGATGGATACTATTGCAAATCGTCTACGAGATGAAGGTATCTCTGTAGGATATGGTGGATCAGACCGGAAAAAGCCCCGACCATACACCAAACTATCTAAAGGAACTAAAAAACTGGATGTTATCAGCATCCCTTTATCCCACTATATTAAATCAACAACGGAGGAAGACTAATATGAATATCAACAATAATTATTCCGTACAAGAAACATCTAATAATACAAAATTCTATATGGCAATAAGTCCTAGTGCCTATGTAGTAAACCATGACCTTGATTATATCGTCCAATGGATGGAGCAATATCAAGCAGTCTACTTCAGCCAGGTAAATACTGTAGAAGAAGCAAATCAATTATCTGCAACTTCAATTTTCTATAACCAATCATTATATATTCCTAAAGAGCAATGGTTCATACATCAGTGTGTAGGCGAACATACTACACAGCTTAACTATAAACCTAATGCATCTATGATATTTAATAGCCCTGTGAACATAGATACTGCCAATGAGATTATGGACAGTAATTCTTTAGGGGTTTGGTCAATCATAGCTGACCAAGGTTATGGTATTGCCGATAATTCATACACTCTAAAAGGAATGATAGAGTCTCAGATGTTGACAAATGTTATTGCCAGAAAGTTCAAAACATTAACCGAAGCGAACATATTTGCACGTCACCGCTACAATAGACGCTATAATGTTCTTTTCCCTCAAGCCATCCTAAATATTTCACAAGGCGACATAAATATTAATCATTTTTATGCTATTCCTAATTATGAACAGTTAAAACAACAAGGACTCAGTTTAGTGGAATGGAATAACTTAATCCAACGAGATATGTTCATGTAACTCGCTCTTTATTAAACATATTAATTCTTTGAAAAGGAGGGCTGTACGTCCATGAAAACTTCAAACAAGACCACAACAGCCCTCTCCATTCAAGAATTGAGTGAGTTCCTGAATATATCAGCACAAACTTTAAGAAGGCGGTTGCGTGATCAAGGATATTTAATAAAAAAAAATAAAGTCGGTAACTGTTATTACTTCACCATAAGTGATTGTGAAACCTTTATTGCCAATAACTATGGTATCTTTTATAATGAATTCGTGAACAGGTACTTCAATGGCAAGGGAAATGAGTTCATTATGTACCAAATTCCATCAGGTAAAGGTATCATCTCAAAGGAAATACAACGAAGTGGTAAGACGTATTATTACATACGTAACCTCCCTCTGTATTGTGATGACCAAGGTACCATCATTAAATTCCGTTCCAAAGGTTTCACCTCAAAAGAAGAAGCTGAATACGAACGAAAACGAATGATTGCAGATCGTGATAATGGGTTGTATAAGTATCGCTTTATCGAAGTCGGCCACGTACAACAATCATCAAAGAAAAAAGTGCCAAAAGGCTCTAATCAAAGCTATTATGACTTCTGCATCGATTACTTTACAAAAGTACCGTATGCTGAAGCAACACGGAAATTATATCTGGATATAACGAAAAATAGGATTAAATCATTCTTTGGTACTACTCCTATTTCCGAACTCTCTAAGGCCTCACTACAAAAGTTTGTTGACCAATATACTACAAATATTCGCAAAACATTTATTGTACTGAGTTTAACCTTAAAGAAACTGTATAGCCTCGATTTAATTCCAACGAATTTTTATGATTCGTTGGTTAAACCAATCTCAACCGCACAAAAGCACCCAAAAGAAGCTCTGACAGTCAACGAAACACAATGTTTCCTGGGCTATTATAAAGGCCACTATTTGGAACATTGTATGCTATTGCTATTCCAATGTGGTTTACGAATTGGGGAGCTACAAGCACTACAATGGGATGAAGTTGAGATCATTGATGAGTGCAAAGCTAAGGTTCATGTTAATTCTTCATGGGGTGAAACCCAATACGGCATGAATAGAAAAGAGCCTAAAACACGCTCGAGCAAACGTATAATCCCGATTAGTGATACTTATACTATCTCAGTACTAAAACGTGCACGAGAAAAATCTAAAGGTAATCAATGGGTAGCCGAAAATGAAACGGGATTACGTCCTATCGATAAGCATAATTTTAGTAAACGCTATTTTACTAAGGTTGGTAAAGAGTTAGGTATTGAAAAGCATCTGTCAAGCCATGTAGCTCGACATACATTTATCTCAAACCTAGTTCAGCACAACGTACCATATACTGAAATTGCTAAATTAGCTGGTCATGATAGTACAGCAATGATAATTAAAGTATACGCTCATGCGATACAAGATGAAGATCAAACCTTCAATTATGTATCAAACCTATACACCTGATGCAAGGATAATGCAAGTATAAAAAACTATACTTGCACCATATCCTTGCATTTATTTTAGGGTAATAAAAAAATAACCGTAAGGGCTAAAACCCTTACGGCTATTACGTTTCTTTGGTGATCCAGGAGGGATTCGAACCCCCGACCCACGGCTTAGAAGTGTATAGCCACAGTCAGTATTCATCTTAGTTCACCAGCATTTATATATGTTTGCAAGTATATATGCAAGCATAATTACGTTATTTTTTTATACTTGCACAAAGTATCTGTTCACAAAATTTAGTATGCAAATCATTTTAGAGTACTAATAAAATCAAGAGCGCCATCTTTCATCCGATGTTTAGGGACATCTACTTTTAATTGTGACCAATCGATTTCAAACTTATCTATTGATGGTGGCTGTATATTAATCTCTTCTTTACATTGTACTTTAAACGGAATGGATGTGTTAATTAAAACTGTCCCTCTAAACATTACATCTATAGGGTTACCTGAATCATCAAAGAATACAGCCTCAGCACCCGTATTACTAAACAGTACGTAAGCTAATCCTTGAATATACAATACTCCTTCACAATTCTTTCCAACTAAAGAAGTTAAGGCAAATGAAAAGTCCAACTGAGCTACTGACTCTACCCACTGTATACATATATTATAGTTAACAGCTTTATAGATATTACGATTTCCCAGATATAAGATAGCTTCATCTTTAAACTCTACACTATCAAAATATTTAGTTAATAGCTCTCCTATATTTTTATCACCTGGCTTTAACTGCCGTAAAACAGGGAGAAATTGATTAATATTCTTATGAGTTATAAAATCATGATTACTCTTACAAAAGGCTTCTCTAAAAAGCTCATCAGTACTCACAATATGAATTGGTTCGGGAATACTTTTTTTAAATTCCTTTAATAAGTGAATATTTATCGCATCTTTAAATTCATCTTTTTTAGATTTACCAAATGGCGGTTTCCCCTCTCGATAATCCTCAACTATAGATTCAATACAGTCTTTCGATAACTCGAGTTTAATATTTTGAGAATTAGCCAAAAACTCTTCCAATGGTATATAAATTTTTTCATTTAAGTCGTTTTGAAATGACTTCCATGGGCTTTTTATATCGTATTCTTCAAGATCTTTACAAAGCACATTGTATGCATCATTTAGCGCTTTGAACCTATCATTACAATGTCGTATAAATTCAGCTTCTAGTACTGAAGTTAGTATTAAGGTTACTTGATTTTCTTTAATATATCGATTTAACTCACCTAAACCACCCCGATAAAATTGAAAGTTAGCACTAGTAACTATATTTGTATCTATAAACACATACATTTTCCACCTATATATTTCTTATTTACGAGTAAATCCATTATAAGACGAAAAAGCTAACATATAAAAAGCAATCGCAATCGGAAGGCTACTATCCTCATCACAAACCTCACCATATGCACTAGCAAGATTTATAATCTCATTATAAACAGTATCATTATTCTTAACTTCGGAATAGTGTTCGTCAACAACTTTTTTTATAACTTCTGGTAATACCATACAGAGCTTGAAAAAAGCATCTTTTTCACCAGTAACTAACTCGTAAAATTTATCAATACTAACTCTACGAATTAACTTATGCTTCACTTTTTGTTTATCAACAGTAGTTTGCCACATAATATTTTGTGAGGTCTGTGCAATAGCCTCGACTAAAAAGCATGCACAATTATCATCCTGCAACAATTGATTCTGCATTTTAATAAAAGTCTTACTAGATGAAGCTGAATTCATTGTATTATGCTTATTTTTAAGTTCAACAAAAATACGTTTTACTGTCCTATCATTAGTAACATCAATTAGATTTTCTGGTTCGAATATAACATCCCAACCACCCTCTTTACCATTAGCAGGCACTCGACAATTTTTTATGTATTTAAAAATATTTTGATGAAAATAACCGATATCATTATTATTAGACTTATCACGCTGTCTAAAAATTTCATTTTTAACAATTTCTTCCCATGTAGCTTTATATACGGTTTTATCAAAAATCATTTTAATTGGATCAATAATATTCCTATTGAACCGCTCTAAATCATAAGGGCACAACTTTTCACCATACTTTTCAATAGTGACTGTTACATGTTCTGTTAGTTCTTCTTCAGTGATAAAATCCAAATTCCACATAGTTACTCTCCCATTTTATCCAATGTATGTTTTATAGAGCGTGCAACTTCGAAGGCCAAATTAACAGGTACTGCATTACCAATTTGCTTATACTGTTGCCCCATTGCACCTGCAAACTCCCATTCATCTGGAAAGCTTTGACATCTAGCACTTTCTCTAATATTAAAAGGTCTAGCCTCTAAGGGATGACAGCGTTCTGTTTGTTTTTGACTAGGCGAAGTTAAAACCGTCAAAGATGGTTCATCTAAACTCATTCTACGCAAAATGCCAGTACGACCACCACCCATGTCCCAAGTAGATTTCATATACTCTTTTGCAATATTCTCTGGAATATCTCGCCAATAACCGCCTGGTGGTACCAATTCAAATATACTTCTCTTGTAATCTGAATATTGTGCCCCTGGACTTGGTGGACAATCCAATAGGATATCTTTTAAGACAGGTTTGTACTTATGCTTTTCAGGAAATTCAAACTCTACATAATTTGCAAGATCTTTACGAATACCAACCATAATTAAGCGTTCTCTTTTTTGTGGTACACCATAATCCCAGGCATTTAATATCTTTTCCTTTATAACATACCCTTCATTTTCAAATACATTTAAAATTGTGTCATGTGTTCTTCCTTTATCGTGTGTTAGCAAGCCTCGAACATTCTCAAATAAAAACATTTTAGGCTGTAGTTTTTTTAGAAAGACCGCATAGTGATAAAAAAGCGTACCTCTAGTATCCTCTAACCCAAGACGCTTACCTGCATAAGAAAATGCTTGACAAGGCGCACCACCACTTAATAGATCTAACTCACCTTTTGCTATCCCAAAATATGACTCCAAATCTAGCGGACTTATATTAGCAATATCATCATGAATGACATTCCAAGTAGGACGATTAAGCTTTAACGTTTCACTAGCTGATTTATCAAACTCCACTAAACCAATAGTTTTAAATCCAGCTTTCTCTATTCCTAATGCGAGCCCCCCACCGCCTGCAAACAATTCAATTACTTTATACTTCTTAGACATTATTACTATTTCCTTAATAATCAATTAACGCCATTGCCAAAACAGGGCTAACCATAGGTTAGCCCTTATTTTAATCAAACTATTCTTTTTTATATTATATAATGGCCCTATTTCCACGTCAATTGATGTTAATTGTAAATAAACCACTACAGGATAACCTACGTTATTATCTCATTATACACTGATAGCAATACACAAAATGTAAAAGCCATACACTAATAGCTATCTTGATAGCATTAATATGTAAAAAAATGTTTCAATGCTATGATATACTTAGAGAGTTGTGCAGTAGAAGAATATTCATACCTAGGGAGGAAATCTATGTCTGAGGCAGAAACAAAAACTAATAAAGTTGTTAAAAGTAAAGACATCTCTGCATTTTTAAATTCAGAAGAAGAACGTGATTTTAAAGAACACTCAAAAGCTCTGTACAATGCATTTAATACCTTAATACTAAAAGCAAGTACTTTAGAAGAACTTAAATGCTTAAAAGATCTCTTCGAACAACAAAAAGAGAACTTTAAAAATAATGATTATATCAATATAAAGCATAGCTTGCTGAAAAAAATTTATGAATGCTTATAAAATATAATTTCTGATTATATTTTCGCCTATTTAAATCAACAAAGCTTTTAATTCCAATACTTTAAGCTTGTTTGCTAGGAGGTAATCAATGTCTTCAGAAAGTGTTAAATATGATAAAGTCTTTATAGATAAAAATAACAAAAAAAATTTAGGGTTGAATAAACCAATTCCCCTCTTTGATGATTCTGAACCTCTATACAACTCATTTGGAGTTCTAATAAAAAATTCAGGATCTTTAGATGAGCTAAGTGCACTAAAAGTCCTCATAGAATTGCACAAAGATGACTTTATTGAAATGCATTATGATAGATTAAGAATTAGGCTACAAAGACAAGCTTATATACTTCTATAAAATATTAACCTCACCTTATACATACCATTGTTCCAAAATTCCATACTTCTCAAACTTAAAATTTTTAAATAATGATTACTTGTGTATTATGAATATATTACATTGAAATATTCAGGTTTTTCAGTTGTATACTATAATACTGATAGCATATATAGCTATTCCTTAAGGTTACCCCCTAGGTGCATTGCCACCTAGGGGTATTTTATTTGGAGGTTTAGTATGAGCCAATATTATCAAAATACATTTTTATTTATCAGTAGGCAACGGTCAGTATTGCAACCATTATTGGAGTCCTTACGATGGGCTTTAAAAGAACAGGTTGACCGATTGGACATACCACTTGTTCATATGGGGATGTTTGCCAATATGCTTACAGACAGTCGAAAACACAGCCTCATGGGTTATGATTTCTATCAGCATGAACAAACAAAAGAATATATTTTACGAATTCATACAGAAAGTGAAGATGGAATACATCCTACAGATATGGAATACTGCCGGGTGTATTTATCGCCTAATACTAAATTACATTACGTATCAGAAGGATACTCTGAATGTACCTATATTAATACGGATACATCACATGTATACTTACCAATTCGATTCAAGATGGAGTTATACATTGATGAAACCTATAATATTAACTATTTTCTTAACTTAACTAATTTACAACGATTTTTAGTGATGACATTTCCTTCGCTACATATTGATATTTTTGATGGTATTAAAGTCATCCATTCTAAAATCAATCGTCATATAAAATCGTTAAATACTAATAATTGGTGTCATATTTTCTGTTATGACCCCAAATAATTTATTTATAAATAAGGAGAAACTATTATGAATACTACAGTTGAAACTATGTTAACAGAGCTATTGCCAAAAGCATCCGTACAAGAGTTAGTAGAACGTTATGGCGATCCATATGATGCGTTATTCCATGCAGAGGAATCTGAATGGTATGATGCACCAGGTATGGGTAACCGTGGTATTGCTAAACTGCGAGCTATTAAGTCTATCATTAAGAATGTACAAAATAGAACTCGTAAAGCATCTATCAATGTTGGTAGACCTATTGATATTTATAAGGCTATGTCTGATATGCAGTACTTTGAAACTGAACACGTGCGAGTACTATACCTAAATGCCAGAAATCATTTGATTAAATCAGAAGATATTTCCATCGGTGATGTAACAACAGCATCATTAGATATTAAATGTATTTTCTCTTCTGCTGTTCGTTTAAAAGCCTGTGGGATTGTTATTGTTCATAACCACCCTTCTGGTGATTCTCACCCAAGTGAACTAGATATTCGTTGCACTAAGCGAGTTGCTGAAGCAGGTAGAATATTTGATATTCCAGTACTAGACCATATCATCATCGGGCATGGTGAATTTCATAGTATGAGCGAATGTGGTCAATTATAAGGAGAGTATTATGCCAGCAAAACGATTTATTTGCCCCAATGGGGATGAAGTTAATATGTATGAATGCCTATTACGATGCCCGCAAGGTACTAGATGTATGTTTTTACCTACATTACGTGCCGTGGCTTCATCATTAGAACGAAATTTGACTAAACCTTCTGTTACAGAGTTACTATGTGGTACCCGTGAATTATATCTAAAAAAAATTACTGAATATGCTGTGGATCCACAAAAACAACTATATGCTTTACATGGTTCAGCGGTGCATACCATTACAGAGCGTCATACTAGTGGTAATATGCTTTCAGAAGAGCGTTTGAAGAACAGCACCACAACAGGGCAGCTCGATTTATATGGGCAAGTGTTATCCAATACAGATACCACACTGGGTGATTTGAAAATTACAAGTTCCTATAAGTTAATGAGAGCGTTAGGGTACTACAAAAAAGATGTAGAAACCGGGGAAGTATATAAAACAGGATTGAAAAAAGGCCAACCTAAAACACGAAAAGAATTATTTACTGATGGTGTACATCATGTATTAGATTGGGCTTTGCAGTTGAACTATTATCGACTACTGTTAGAGGAAGAAAACTATACGGTATCATCTATGGTTATTCAGGCCCTTTGTCGTGATACAGGGCTACGTATTGCCTCTGAACGAGGTATTACAAGGCCGTTATATCTTATTCCTATCAATCCAATCAGCAATCATTGGTTGAAACGATATATGGAAACTAAAGCAAAACGGTTACAACAAGCCATAGAAACGGGTGTAATACCGAAGAAATGTAGCCAACGTGAAACTTGGCATGGTAAAAAATGTGAAGGTTATTGTGCTGTATCCGCTCAATGTAAAGCTATTGAAGAAGCACAACAAGTTAAGTCGGCATAATAGAAAGGAATCATTATGACACAATACTGCGGTATTATTATTACAGAGACAGATCTCTATGTATCTGTGGTAAAAAGAATCCAAAATAAAATTAAAGTACTAGACCGCTATGTATATAAACGTAGTAAATCTCTTGTTTCGGATTTATCAGCCATTCATAGTAAAAATAAGAATATACCTACGATTTACTCATTAGCATATACAGAAATCCCACATCTTATATTTAATAAAACTTGCTCTAGTACACCTTTGCAAGATGCTTGGAAACAACGAGATAAGCTTGTTTCAGCAAAAGATAATCGATATACGTATCAATTTATATTACCCACCATAGATAATCAGAAATGGTCATATATGGTGGGTATTTCTCAATCTAACATATCTCAATTACAATGTGCTGAAAGCCAAAATCATATGGAAATTGAAGTGGTTTCTTATTGGCCAGTACCATTATTGGATTTACATCAAAAGCATAATACACCTATTCTTTTGCTAATTGAGAGTAATAATATAGTTACTGGCTACCTTTGTATTGGAACGGTAATTGTTTCTACAATCAGCTGGAATAGAAATATAGAAACACCAGAAAATATGCTACAACGTTTACTAGAAGAATCTCCCGTCAGATTAATTGATTCATTTGAAGTTCAAGCATACTTGTCTGATGAAACATATCTTTTGTGGAAGGATACAATCACCAAATATGGTGAGGTTAATACATCAACTATTAATGATGTTTTAAATCACTTTACCTATCGTTGGAATAATAATGTATATATGGATGCAGCAGCAGGACTAAGTTATTATCTAGCTCGTTCTAGTGTACAATCGGAGGAACAAAAATGACGAATACAACATTATACGAAAAGTTATCACTCGCCATGAAAAGCTGTAGCTACATTGAAAAAACAGGTGAAAATACCTTTCATGGGTACTCTTACGTTACCAGTAGCGATGTATTAGAACGTGTAAATGATGCACTTACAAGTGTAGGTCTCATTACAACTGTTACTCCTACCCTTCTTGATTTACGAGAGATACAAACTGCAAAAGGTAACATTGATAAGCACGCTACAATCAGTGTTATGATTTCCATTATTGATATAGAGACAGGTGAATCAATACAAATAAGTGGTATTGGTTCTGGTCAAGATAGCGGTGATAAGGCTATCATGAAAGCGGAAACTGCTGCCATAAAATATGCTTATATGCTGAGTTTCTGTATTGCTACTGGTGACGACCCAGAAGCTGATAACAATACAGATCTTAATACACAAACTACAGCTCAAGCTAAGCCCCCTATCACCAGAAAGAAAAATACTTCCTCTCAAATTACGACAACTGATGATTTACATTGTATAGATTGTGGATGTGCTATATCCAGTAAAGTATCTAGTTATTCTAAACAACGTTATCATATGCCATTGTGTATGAACTGCCAGAAGAATCATCAATCTGTAGCATAATTCACTCCTCTGTAATTTGAAGGGGGGTGAGATTATGGATCCAGTTATTACACGAATTATTATTGAAGCGGCCGCTACAGCTTTACTTTACTTACTTGCAGATGAATGATATATAAGCCATGTCGATAATATGACATGGCTTATCTTTATTTTTTATAGACAACTACCTTCCTCATTACCTTGATAATATGGTATCGGATTAATTCCATATGGTTCAATAATTTTGTTAATTGCCTGTTTATATGACCACAAAGACATACCTTGTTCATAACGCTTATAATTCAAACCAATCGAATTAATTATATAATGACAATGTATATGAGCTTCATTTTTATAATGAATAGCACCCAATACTTGATATATATCTTTAGAAAGTAGTCGTCCCACCGCTTTACAAATCTCAAGTACTGTATCTAATGGTATAGTATCCGCACAATCTAATGAAAATACAACATGTATGAATGATTTCGACTCATCCTTTATATGTGACATTTTTTTTACAAGTTCAAATTCTGAAAGTGGATGATTACTTCCCATTAATATACCAAAAACATAATCACTAGATGTCTTATACTCATCTGATATATATTGAATCGCATTTGGTAGCTCCATTCCATTTCGTTTAATAAATTTTAATATTGCCATTATCGTAACTCCTCAATCATATTATGTAAGGTATCTACAACTCCTAACAAACCACTACATATAGCCATCTTATCTTCAACAGTAAGTTCATCATGATTTGATAGAACTCTATAAATTTTACCTAATGATGAAGCAATCGATTGATCAGGGTCGACTATCACTATCTTTTCCTCATTTAAAGAGCATCGCCTTATGTACTCAGACATTGACATATTACACATTTCAGCTTGATGTTTAACAAATTGGAGTTCATCCTCTTTCCACCTTAAATTAGTTCGTTTAGATTTATTGTTCTTATCCATAGTAATTCCTTTCTCTAAAATGATAAGTTTTTTAATTATTTATATGTACAGACATAATTACTTTTTAATAAATAAATT
>ERZ773061.499-NODE-499-length-15892-cov-2.927890_pt1 | contig 15892 bp, 14 predicted proteins | sample MGYA00580627_ERZ773061 | MGnify/ENA primary metagenome ERZ773061 (study PRJEB29015, sample SAMEA2738119) | human oral metagenome | biome: human oral; feature: human-associated habitat; material: saliva | place: China | collected 2223 ...
CGATTTTTAAAGAACTGATCGAAAAAGAGCGCGCTGGAGGTTTTCATGGCAAAACTGTACAGTTGGTGCCACATTTTACGGATTTAGTGCAAGAAAAAATTATGAATGCTTCGAAAAATTCGGATATTCATATCGTAGAAATTGGCGGTACGGTGGGAGATTATGAGGGGCTGTCGTTTATTGAAGCGATTAGATTGTTCGGGAACAAAGTGGGGCGACGAAATTGTCTTTATGTGAATGTGGTTTACGTGCCATGGATTAATACTTCGAAAGAATTAAAGAGTAAGCCGGCACAGAATGCACTAAAGGATTTACGTGGATTTGGGATTATTCCAGATGTGGTGGTGTGTCGTACGGAAAAGCCAGCGCCACGCGAAATTTGCGAAAAGATTGCCAAGTTTTCGGGAATTGCGGATGAGGCAGTGCTGAATTTGCCAGATATTGATTCTGTCTATGATGTGCCGTTTAATGTTTTGAAATCTGGTGTACTAGAGATTTTGAACGATTTTGTGGGGGATGACAGTGAACCAGACATGTCTGCTTGGGAAGAATTTTCGAAGAAGCGGGCTCAGAAAAACGCGCGAACCGTGAAAGTGGGACTGGTGGCAAAGTATGTGGGGAATGAAGATACTTACATTTGTGTAACGGAAGCTTTGAAAGCAGCGGCGGCTTGGAATGATGTGAATTTGGATCTTAGGTGGATTAATGCGGAAAAAGTTGACGAAAAAATGTTGTCGGAAGTTGATGGTCTAGTAGTGCCGGGTGGATTCGGTAATCGTGGGGTGGAGGGGAAAATCGCGGCAGCAAATTATGCTTTGGATCACGACGTGCCTTATCTCGGATTATGTTTGGGGATGCAAGTGGCTTGTATCGCGAGCGCGAGAAGGGCAGGGCTTAAGCATGCGAACTCGGAAGAATTTGATAAAGAAACTAAGGAAAACGTGATTTATCTGATGGATGGACAAGAGGGGAAGGAATCAACAGGTGGTAGTATGCGTCTTGGAGATTTTCCGGCGAAATTGGTCAAGGGAAGTAAAACAGCTAAGATTTACGGAAAAACTAATATCGTAGAACGTCATCGTCACCGTTATGAAGTGAATCAAAAATTCCTTAAGGAAATCGAAAAGGGCGGCGTGGTGGTTTCGGGTACCTCACCAGATGGAAAATTGGTGGAATTCGTGGAGGCTCCGGGCAAGAAATTCTTCGTGGGAACACAAGCACACCCAGAGCTCAAGTCGAGACCTTTACGTGTGCACCCATTATTTATGGAGTTTGTGAAAAGTTTAAAATAAAGAAAACTTAAAGTTCTAAAAGTAAGTTTTAAAATAGCAGTTTAAGGGCTGCTATTTTTTTCTGTGACCGGGGATAATACGATCGAGATTTTATGGAATTTTTGTATTTTTTCGAAAAATGTTGTGTAATTAAAATTGTGATAAAATAGAGATATGGAAGAAATTCAAAATACCCTAAAAAAGACGATTGTCGAACTATATTCCGTGGAAATGGATGTAATTTTGACACCTGCGCCAGAAAATACTGGTTGCGACTTCGCGACAAATGTGGCGATGTTATTAGCGAAAACATTAAAGAAAAATCCGATGGAAATCGCGGAAGAAATCGTGCGTAAACTTCGCGAAAAGGATTTGGAAGTGGAAATCGCACGGCCTGGGTTTTTGAATTTCAAATTAAGCAATAAAAATCTTCTAAAAAATATTGATAAGTTCGAAAAAGATTTTACGAAAAATATATCATCAGACGAATATTCTGGCCAGACGGTGATTTGTGAATTTTCGGATCCGAACCCATTTAAGGTGCTACATGTTGGCCATCTTTATACTTCGATTGTGGGTGAAGCAATTTCACGCGTGATTGAATATGCCGGCGGTAAAGTAGTAAGGGCAAATTTTGGTGGTGATATCGGTCTGCATGTAGCAAGGAATATGTATGGAATGCTACGTAAAATAGACCAAATTCCGACGGATTTGACACCGGAGAAAGTGGCAGATCTACTGGCAGAATGTTATGTGTTTGGTACTAGGGCTGATGAGGATAATGCAGAAGCGCACGCGGAAATTGTGAAACTAAATAAGATGATTTTCGAAATTGCGGAAGCAGGAGAAGGTGCAGACTATAGCGGAGACCCAGAACGCGCCAGAGTGGCAGAACTTTATTTCTGGGGCCGCAGGAACAGCTATCAGTATTTTGAGAATTTTTATAAGCGTTTGCAGGTAAAATTTGATAAATATTACCCTGAATCGACGGTGGCGAAGACTGGTCTAGAGACTGTGCGTCGCGAGCTTAAGAACGGGGTGTATGAAATGTCGGATGGAGCGGTGGTTTATCGCGGAGATAAGCATGGACTTCATACCAGGGTATTTATTAATAATAATGGTTTGCCAACTTACGAAGCCAAAGATACTGGTTTGATTTTCGAGAAATATAAAGATTTTCATTTTGATAAATCGATTATTATTACCGGTAACGACATTATTGAATACATGAAAGTGGTGCTCTCGGCGATTTCGCAATATGCGCCGGAACTTTCGAGTAGGACTTTGCACATTACGCACGGCCAGGTAAAATTGCCAGGTAATGAAAAAATGTCTTCGAGAAAAGGCAACTTCTTACGCGCGATTGATGTGATTGAAATGGTGCGCGAAGCGATGGAAAAATCGAGTGATGAGAAAGTTTTGATGGGGGCTTTGAAGTATGCACTCGCTAAATATAAAATTGGTGGAGATATCATATTTGATATAAAAGAGTCAGTTTCGATGACGGGGAATTCCGGTCCATATCTGCAATATTCGGCAGTGCGTGCGAAGAAGATTTTGGGCAAAATCTTTAGTGGCCGAATCAGTGGGGAATTAAATAAAGTTGAATCGGAGGCTGAGGCTTTAATTTCAGAAAATGATTCAGCGGAAAAAGAAGAGAAATACCTGGCAGATATTTCGATTTACGAACGTAATTTAATGAAGAAGTTGATGCAGTATCCAGATGTTTTGAAAGAAACCGTACGTGAACTTTTGCCAAATAAAATTTGTACTTACCTCTATGAATTGGCGCAAGAATTTAGTCGTTTTTATGAACATGTGCAGGTGGCGGGTTCAGAATTTGAGCTAGAACGTGGCAAAATTATTCTAGTTTACTTAAAGGTTTTGACCCACGGTTTGAATTTATTAGGTATTGAAGTGCCGGAGCAAATGTAATGCCGAAAAAAGCGAAATTACTCTGGATGGACCTGGAAATGACAGGCCTGGATCCAGAAAAAGATAAGATTTTGGAAGTGGCAGTGATTGCGACGGATTGGGAATTGAATCCGATGGCGCAAATGACCGCGACGGTGAAAGTTTCGGAAAAATTAATTAAAGAACGCATGGTGGGGGAGTTTTGGGAAAAGCACGAAGAAACTTATCAAAAACTTTGCGAACAGAATAAGACTGGACTTCCGGTGAAGGAAGTGGAAGAAATGCTATTAAAATTCATCGATGATCATTTTGGCGATGAAGTATATTTAGCAGGAAATTCGATTCATCAGGATAAAAGATTTATCGTAAAAGAGTGGCCGAAATTAAATGAACGATTGCATTATCGGATGCTTGATGTGTCGGCGTTTAAATTGTATTTCGAAAATGTGATGAAGAAAAAATTTACCAAAAGGGAAATGCATTTGGCGCTCGATGATATTTTGGGGTCGATCGAAGAATTAAAATATTATAGTAAATATATAAAGAAATAAGATGTTTGAAATAGAAAAAGTTAGCGGAATTGGTGAATTTAAAAAAGAAAGATTTTTTGATCAACGTGCAGATGCAAAAAATCCGAATTTAGAAGAATATATTTATTTGGCGCCGAATGGAAAAGTTTTTTTGGTGGAAAGAAAAAATACTTTGGAAGTTAGATGTGATCGAAATCTTTCGAAGCTTCTAAAGGAAGAGTTTGAGTCGGTGATGACTTCGCGTTATTTCGGTGTGGGGGGAGTAGAAATAGTCTTAAGTGGCCAAGTGGAAGAAGATAAAATCGAAGACTTGGTACGATTAAGCTATAATTTGACGAAAGAGATGGCGGACTAAAATCCTAGAGCCCTAAAATAAATTGAAAAATATTTTGAAAATAGGTCGAGAGGCCTATTTTTATTTGCGGGAAAAAGAAAAATCTCATATAATGAGCCTATGAAAAAAGAATTGAAAAAACTCAAGAAAAATGTCGAAAAAGTGAGTAAATCGAGCTTTGTGACAGAATTTAAGGAATTCATCAATCGTGGTAGTGTGCTCGACCTCGCAGTCGGTGTGATCATCGGTGGCGCCTTCCAAAAAATTATTTCATCATTAGTAAGCGATATCATTATGCCACTGGTCGGCTTAATCGCAGGTGGAGTAGATTTTCGCAATTTGGAAATTACCATCCCAAATCTATTCGGTCAAGATTCCGCAGCTCACATTCGTTATGGGAACTTCCTGCAAAATATGGTAGATTTCTTGATCATTGCATTCTGTGTGTTCTTAATCATTAAAATCATGAACAAGTTTATCGGTAAATTCAAGAAGGAACAGGAAGAGAAGGCTGAACCAACCACTGATGAACAAATTCTTGAAGTCTTGAAAGATATTCGCAAACATCAGAAATAAGTTTAGAAAAAATAGGTCGCGAGGAGCGACTTATTTTTATGCCGTGATTTTAAAGTATTTGATACGGTTTTTTGAGAAGAATATTTTTTAGATGGCGGAAGATTTAAAATTTTCGTATTGCGACTTAATGTTTTCGAGATTTTTGACGCGCTCGACAGTATTGGCCTTAACTTTTTGATTGGTGGTACGAGTTTCAGCTTCGGTTTGAAAGTTAATTAGATAGGCGATAAGTAAGGGAAAATCACGCAAAGCAAAGCGATCGAGGCGAGCGGAGATGCGGCCATTTTCGAATTCTTCAGCGATTTTGGCGACGGTTTCTTTTTGGGTGGTAGCAAGATTAGATTCGTCATAGGCGGATTCTAATTCTGGAATACCAAATTCAGAGTTTAGAAGATTTTTTTCATTTAATTCAAGTTCGGCAAGGACGGCTTGAAGCGAGGCGGTGATACCGCGAACGTCAGAGGATTGCATATAGTCCTTGTAATTATCGATGAGTTCTTCGTTGATGTATTTGGCAAGGTAATAACTTGAAATTAAACTATCACGATCGCGATTTTCGACAATTTTTTTAGTGCCAGAAAAGACACTAAAAAGAATCAAAACAAAAATAAGACCAAGTGCTATGGAGATATTACGTAAAGTGAGAAAGGGAATGATTTTATCGAGAAAACCAAAAGGAGAACTCTTTTTGCCTGAATTCGGCTTGGAAGAATTAGAGGCGATTTGTTGAAGATAAGCCATATTGTCCATGCTTTAATTATAGCATAGAGGTTTGTTATAATTGAGTTATGCAAGATGCAAAGGAGGAAATTCGCGCCAGGCTGCCGATCGAAGATGTAGTATCGGAATATATTGAGCTGAAGCGAAGTGGTGCGACTCTAAAGGGACATTCACCTTGGGGTGTGGATAAAACACCTTCCTTTATGGTGTCACCAGATAAGGGAATTTGGCACGACTTTTCGGCGAATAAAGGTGGGGATATTTTCTCGTTTGTAATGGAAGTGGAGGGGATTAGTTTTCCGGAAGCTTTGGAAAAATTAGCGGCAAAGGCGGGGGTAGAGCTCAAAAAATATTCGAATGGTGATATGCAAGTATCGCGCACAAAGATGAAGATGCGAGAAATTTTGGAACTCGCGACGAAATTTTATCAAGCGTGCTTAGTGAAAAATGAAAAAATTCGAGATTACGTGTTTTATCAGAGAAACTTGGATCGTAATTCAATTTTGAATTTTCGGATTGGTTATGCGCCGAGTGGGAAAGATTTTTTGGTAAATTTTTTGAAAAAACGTGGCTACAAAGAAGCAGAGATTAAAGAAGCGGGTCTGATGAATCGATTCGGTGGAGATTTTTTCCGTGGCAGAATGATGATCCCGTTTATTGATGCAAGTTCCGATAATGTGATTGGGTTTACGGGGCGAATTACGGAAGCGGGTGAGCCAAAATATTTGAATACTTCGGAAACTTTGCTATTTAATAAGGGTCGATTTATTTTTGGTTTGAACTTGGCGAAAAAAGCGATTAGAGAAAATGGTTTTTGTGTGATTGTGGAAGGAAATATGGATGTGATTTCGTCGCATCAGGCGGGGGTACAGGAGGCGGTGGCGACTTCGGGTACGGCAATGACGGAAAATCATTTGAAGATTTTATCGCGGTTAACTTCGGATATTCGTTTGGCCTATGATGGCGATGCAGCAGGTGTAGCAGCGACGGAGCGCGCGATTTTGATGGCAAGTAAATTAGGGATTTCTTTGTCGGTAGTATCGGATTATGGCAAGGCGAAGGACCCGGATGAATTAATTCGTTCGGCGCCAGAAAAATGGCGAGAGTGTGTAATGAAACCTGTACCAGCGATCGATTGGGTGTTGGGCAAATATGAAATTAAATATAACTTACGTACCGGAATGGGGAAGAAGCAATATTCGGATCTGGCAATGAAATTAATTGTGGAGATTCAGGATCCGGTGGAGCGCAAACATTATGAGCAGATGGTGGCGCGAAAATTGGAAGTGACGGTGGAGGACCTGAAAGAGAAAAAGGTGCAAGTGGAAACTGTGCGACTGAAGCCAGTGAAAGAAGTGAACGAGGCGGCAAGCCAGAGTATTTTGAAGGTGCTAGAAAATGATTTACTGGCGATTTTGGTTTACGGGGGAACAGCAGGAGCGGAAATCGATTTGGAAATTCCGACGGATGAAGTGAAACTGGAAGAATTGTCGCTGATTTTTGAGGAAAAATTTGCGAAAAAGAGTGAAGTCGAACTATTAAAATTAAGTCAGGAACTTCGTCAACGTTATGAAGTGGAGCGAAACAAAGAAAAAAAGAAACAATTGATTTTAGAGCTTGAATCTTGTGAAGACGAAGAGCGGATGACGGAAATTTTGAAGGAAATTGAACGGTTAGGTTAGAGAAAAATTGGGGGGAATAATTTTTTGAATCTGAGCGTTAGTTTTTGGGTCAGGCTGGTTGATTAAGATTAGAATAAGCGTTATACTTAATCTAATTTGAGGGACTAAAATAACAATGAATCCAAATAAATTAGGTAGTGCCGCTCCAATGGGTGGGGCAGAAAAAATCAATAATTCTACGGCGGAGCAGAATCCGGTGAAAAATTTTGAGGCAGAGAAAAATTTAGAAAAGCCAAAAACCGGGGCGGAAATTTTTGAGATGAAGATGCATCAAATCGCGGACCGTCGGGATATGATTGAGCAGATGAAAATGGAGGGGAAACTTGGTTTTGATGATTACAAGACTAAGAAGCAGGCGCTGGATTTAGTCGAAACTAAATTGACGAAGCTTTATGATATTTACGAAAATCGTGAAACAAATGAGGCGGAGCGTGAGAAAGAACTGGAGATTCAAAATCGTCACCTCGAAGAGAGTAAAGATTCTTTAAGAAAACTTAGCCAAGATAAAGAACTGCCACGAAACGAAAAAATGAAGTTAATGGAGAGCTTTTCACAGCGTCTAGTCGAGAGTTCCGATAAGATAGAAGAGATAAAGAAAGCTCGCGAAATGGACGAGCGGGTCTATCAGCTATTTGGTGGTAAGTCAGGTGAGGCGGCGAAGACTGAGGGTAAAATTGATGGTAAGGCTGAAGATAAACCTGAAGAAAAAACTGAAAGCAAGACTGAGGAAAAACCTGAGAGTAAGACCGAAAATAAAACTGAAAGTCAGACTGAAGAGAAAGCTAAAGGTAAGAGCGAAGAGTCGACTGAAAAATCTGAAACTCCAGAGAAGGATGAAGAATCTAAAGCTCCAGAGAAAAAACCGACCAGTACTTTTTCTTGGACTGGTGGCGTAGGTGGACCGATGTTTTATTCAGGAATGGGCGCACCTTCAGTAAAAATAAATAAAACCACTGAAAATAATACGGCTAGTAGCGAGTCGGCTGGCAATAATGAGACTACTGGTAGCGGTAATAGTGAAAGAATCGGTAATTCCGGAGAGGGTACGGCTTCAGGTTCCGTGGAATCGACAGGTGCGAAAAGCGAAGCTTTGAATGAAGTACAAAAAAATGTATTGAAGCAGGCGGAAGAGAAATTTTTCCAGGAGAACTTAAAAACGCTTGGTGGGGCAATGGCGGCGAATGGTTATAAAGAGATGGATAATCGAAACTTTTTGATGCCGTTAAAAAAGCCGGAAGCCGGTAGTCCGGACCTTGCATCTTTTGATGAGCGAAATAAATTACATAATGAGTCGATTGAAAAGATGAAGGCTTTTGAGGCGAAATTTAATTTGGATAAGATCAAGACCGATGTGAGCCGTGCAATTTACACTGGTAATGCGAAGCTAGAATTTGGGATTGGACTTTATCGTATCGATGCTTCAAGAAATGAGCTACAGAATATAATTGATGATAAAAGAAGTAGTGAAGAAGAGAAGCAAAAAGCCATAAAAGAGCTGGAGATGCTCGATCAGGTGAAAGAGGGTTTCTTAGAAAATATAGGTTCACATACGGGTGAGAAATATTCTAATGAGGAATATGCCTCAGTCCCAGAGAGTGAAAAGAAGAATGCGAACGGGTATCTTTACTTACAAAAAGTCAGACAAGAGATGAAAAATCCGATAAATATTTTGCGAGCAAAATTTAGAATCATGTTTGGGAATAAAGATAAAAAATAAAGAAAGGGGTAGAAACAGAAAATTAAGGGAGAGATTTTGACGTGTTTGATTTTTTGTGATATAAATTGGTGCAATGGGAAAAAATGTCGTGGAAAAAGATAAGAACAAGATTAATGAGGAAGAAGACCTCCTCAACTCCTTTAGCCTGGATGGTTCGCCAGAGCCAGAATATGACGATTTAGTCTCGGAAGATGATTTGACAGATGAAGATCTGGAAATCACGGCAGAGAACGTAGATCAGTTTGCGGATGACTCAGTGCGTCTATATTTGCGTGAGATTGGTAAGATTCCACTACTTTCGAATGAGGAAGAAGTAGATTTGGCTTATCGCATTGTGAAAGGCGAGAAAAAAGCCAAGGATAAAATGGTGGAAGCCAATATGCGTCTGGTGGTTTCGATTGCAAAACGCTACTCTGGTAGAGGTCTAGATTTCTTGGATTTGATTCAAGAGGGAAATACGGGACTTTTGCGTGCAGTAGAGAAATTTGATCCAGATAAGGGCTCCACCTACGCCACCTGGTGGATTCGTCAGGCAATTACCCGTGCAATTGCCGATCAGGCGCGTACGATTCGTATTCCAGTACACATGGTAGAGACAATCAATAAAGTGCTTCGTGCAACGCGTAAATTAACCAATGAACTTAACCGCGAGCCGACTGTGGAAGAAATTGCCAAAGAAATGGGCATGGAACCGGAAAAAGTCGACTATGTGATGAAGATTAAACAAGATATTGCTTCACTTGATGCGACGGTGGGTCGCGATGGTGACGATGAGGATTCAGTACTCGGTGATTTTATCGAGGATGAAGGTCGCGTGTCGCCAGAAGATGCAGCAGCCGCGCAGATGCTAAAAGAGCAAATTGCGGAAATCCTCTCTAGCCTTTCAGAACGTGAACAAAAAGTGGTGAAGCTACGCTTTGGAATCGGTGGTGGCCGTCCACATACTTTGGAAGAAGTGGGCGCGGAGTTTTCCGTGACGCGTGAACGTATTCGTCAGATTGAAGCGAAGGCTTTGTCGAAGCTTCGTAAGCACAAAGATACGAAAAAACTGCACGAATATTTACATTAAAACAGGGGAGCGGGTGATTTTCGGACGGGAAACTGTGCGAAAATCACAAGATACGCTATAATGAAAGTAATGAAAAATTTTTGTCAAAAATTATTAAATTTGCTACCAGTTCTCGCGATTTTTTGCGTGTCAATGGTGGCTTTTTTGCCGGCAGCTAAGGTATTTGCGGGAAATTGTGGGGGTGTAGAAACAGCAATTATTGAGTGTTCGAGTAGTGATAGCGAAGAAGCTTTCTTTTCGATCATCGGTAGTGTGGTGAATATTTTAACCTACGGTGTGGGTGTGGGCGCAGTAGCGGGATTTACCTATGTCGGTTTTCTTTATATGACTTCACAAAATGATCCAGGAAAAATCAAAATAGCAAAAGATCGCGCAATGCAAATTGTGATTGGACTTTTGGTTTATGCTTTGATGTGGGGAATTTTGAACTTCCTTTTGCCTGGTGGTATCTACGGCAACGGGAATTAAAATGTCGAAAAAAGCCGATCTGGAACATATTAAGATTCGCCTAAAAGAACTCGCGGGAGTAAGAACGCGAGTGATTTTGGTTTGTAATTGCAAGAGTACGGGTCATAAACGAATTGAAAAAGAAGTAGTGAAACCGCTACGTGAATTTATTTTACAGCAAAAGGGAATGACTTTTTTGCGTTTTGATGTGGAGTCGCCGACGCTGGAAGAAAACGCGGAAAGACTTTCGAAATTAATCATGGATGGGGATGTGGTGCTTACGGCGGGTGGTGATGGTACGGCAGGAATTGGGGTGAATGGAATTATGCAATCTGGTAAGGCGGCAAAATTTTATGTAATACCGTACGGAAATTTTAATGATATTATTCAGGAACTGAGAGGTAACTCGGGTAAACAGGTTCATCCGATTGAAGCTTTAATAGATGGGAAGCATTTTCGTTATGCTTTAGCGTATTTCACGGTGGGAATGATGGCGGAATCGACGAAAATTTTTGATGACGAAAAAATACGCAGGAAGTTGAGAAAGTCAAAATTTAATTTAATCTTTTCTTTGAAGACACTTTTGATGTGGTTTTTTGTGAATCGTAAAAAAGATTATATTACGATCGATGGTCAAAAATATTCGGATATTCTGGTGGTGAACGGTAAGAACGTAGCGAGATTGATGAAGGGTGGGGATTATTATTTGGGGGAGAATTTTCTTTACACCGAGCAACGCTTGAATAATTTATTCGCCATGGTGTTTTTTATGTTGCAGGCGATGTTTAGTGGGATTCCGGGTAGGAAATTAAAAGAAAAGACGATTCATTTTGAGGAAAAGCAGAGAATTTTTATTCAATCAGAGGGTGAATATAAAGATTTAGTGGTGCAGGAAATTAGTTTCTTGAAGAGTAAAAAGTCGATTGAAATCCTGTAAGAAAAATTAAAGATTTCTATTTCGCTTATGTTATAATAAGGCTATATGAGTCTATTACGTGGTGTGGGCGATTTCTTCGCATTGGATATTGGAACCAACTCAATTCGCATGATTCAATTGTCGGGCGATGTTGAGAAGGGTTGGGCACTGGAAAAATTTGCCTATGTGCCGGTGGATAAAAAAATTACGATGGATGATTCGGAACAGGGTCGTAGGAAACTGGCCGAAACGATTTTGGGTGCAAAAAAGCAGGCGGGTATTACTACCAAAAATATCGCAATTGGCTTGCCAGCACGCAAAACTTACACAGCAATTATTGAGGTGCCAAATGCGCCAGAGAAGGAACTAGCGAAAACAGTTAAGTATGAAGCTGACCAATATATTCCGATGGCAGTGGACGATGCGAAGATTGATTTTGCGGTCTTGGGAGTTTCACCTAATGACAATACGAAGGCAGAAATTTTGATTTCATCTACAGATCGCGCCTACGCAGAAGAAAGACTCGAAGATATCGAAATGTTGGGCTTAAATGTGATTGCGCAGGAGCCAGAACCAATTGCGATGGTGAGAGCGTTGGCGCAGATTGGGGTGGAAGATGCGCGGATGATTATCGATTTTGGGGAAAATTCGACGGATCTGGTAGTGATGTATATGGGGGCTCCGAGATTAGTGCGTTCGATTCCAGGTGGACTTTCTGCCTTTATTAAAACCGTAGCGAATGGACTTTCGATTTCGGAAGCACAGGCAAAACAGTTTATTTTGCAGTATGGACTTTTGCAGGATCAGTTTGAGGGGAAAATTTACCAAACTCTTTCAAGTAATTTGGAAGGCTTCACGATGGAACTAATCAAGTCGGTACGTTTCTTCCAGAATAAATACACGGGCGCGCAATTTGGCGGAATTATTCTTTCGGGATATGCAGGAATTATTCCTCTTATGGCAGAATATATTGAAGCGAAGACGGGTATTTCGACGATTCAGGGTAATCCATGGCAATATGTACGTGTCAATGAGCAGCAACAAAAATTACTACTTCCAGTAGCCTCAGAATTCGGAGTGGCGATCGGTCTGGCAGAAAGGAGCAATGACTAATGAAAAAAATCGATTTTAAAACCATGCATCTTTCTGATATTCCTGATGTGATTAAAAGTATTTTTACTGGTGAAACCGATAATGAAATGATGACGGGGCAAACCGGTAAATATGAAATTAACTTGGTGCCAGATATCAAGACGGATATGCTGAAGCTAATGAAGCTACGCAATATGATTGTGTTTGGTTGTGTGGTGGTGATTATTGCTTCATCGGTTTTTACGGCGTTTCTGGCGATTTTTAAGGGCGCCCAGGATTTGACAATTGCAAGTCAGGGAAAGCATATCGAGAATCTTTCAAATACAATTAACCAATATTCGGAATTGCCAGATTTCTTAAATATCCAAGATCAATTGGCAAAATTGAAATCGATTAACGATAACCGTTCAGTGTTGTCGCGAGTTTTTCCGGTGTTAAAAAATCTTTTTCCAACCAATAAAGACACGATTAAAATTTCGGATTTGAATGTAAACCTTTCGACTTCGACAATCAACTTTGATGCGCAAGCAAATGCGGGAGAAGAACCATATATTGATTACCGCGTACTGGAATCATTTAAGAAATCAGTGAATTTGATGAAATATGATTATGGCCGCTTTGTGGATGCACAGGGAAATTTGATTCCATCACGTTGTATTGAGGAAACGGATGCCGCGGGTAATATTTTGACCGATAATGGTAATACTTATGCGATTTGGAAGCGCGGTTTAACAGATTGTGACCCTTCACGAAATGATCATCAAAAGAAATCAGCTTTGACTCAGTCAAATAATAATTCGAATGTTTCGAATACAAACTTAAAGAGTGATTTTGGCAAAGTAAAAGCCAAATCAAATGTTTCGGACGACGTCGAGCATGTGGAAAATACTGAAAAGAGTGGCAATGTAGAAAATAATGGCGATGTAGTCAAGACCGATATTCAGACGATTATTCCAGACGAGAAGATTTGGCGCAGTCCACTATTTGATCTTTGGTATAAGCACGAAAAAATGCGTACGGCGGATGACGGCATTCAGGATACGCTTGATACGAACGCGGAGGTTTCAGAATCGGAAGTGAATGGTGTAAAGACCCGCACGCAGAAAATTAAGAATGTGAAAAATTATATTTATACGCCTTCGATGGGATTGGACGGTAAAATTTCGAGCGTGCCTCACTTCGAAAGTAGCTGTATTACTTATAAGGGCGATAAGAACGGCGATAATGTGAAATGGTCGGCAGAGAACAAATGTTTAATGGTGCCAAATGGCATTCGTGTGACGGATTCTTCAAACGGTCGTGATTCGAGTTCTAATTTAGTTTTGCGCTTCTCGACAATTATTAATGTGGACCCGGAACTTTTCAAGTTTTCGAATAAGCATATTTTGACATTTGGCCCATCGGGTCAAAACGTAACCGACTCTTATCTCCAGGTGGAAGGTATGTTTGCCGCACCAGCCAAGGATTGTGCAAGAGACGATGCGGAATGTGTGGGTCAGAAAACTTCAGCAGGAACAAACAATTAAAGAAGGTAAAAATGAGTGAATTAATTTTAACAAAACGCGTACGAATTAATAAAATTAGGCAACAAATTACCTTGATTGTTTTGGCAGCTTCGGTCTGTTTTGGAGTTTGTTTGGTGCTTTCAGTTTACTTCATTAAATATATGAGTTTTAATGGCAAAGTAATTGCGGCGCGAGATACTTCAATCAATAATTATTACCAGACGATTAAGAATGTCGGTATCTGTGAGGATACGGATAAGGATGGTAAATACAACGACAAAGAACTGGCAAAATGTGACCCAAACAAGGTGGACGTTTCGAAATTAGCTAATACTTTACGCTACAACGCTTTGGTGACGATGGCAAATAATACGAATTTGGAATCGATTGCGAGAGACGGGCAGAAGAGCTGTTTTGATGAAAATAAAAATCGTATCGATTATTCGAAGTTGTATTTGAATTCAAAAACCGATAACGAAAAAGCTTACAATCTCAATATGATTAAGATGTGTTCGGCTCTAAGGGTAATTCCAGATGCCTTGCCAGCACAGAAAAATGATGAGGCACTTTTAGCTTCGATTAACCAGATTTTCTTACTATCAGGATTTGAACCAGAACAATTATCGCCAGGAAATTCTTATAAGAATAGTGGAATTGTCGGTGTCTCAACGATTCCAGTTTCGATTTCGGTAAAGAAGGACGAAAAAGATACGATGAAAGTGCTCTCGAATTTGGAAAAATCGATTCGTTCGTTCAATATTGAGAGTGCACAGATTAAATGGAGTTCGAATTTAACCACCAAATCTTCGAGACTTGAATTAACTGCTCAAGGCGCAGCTTACTATACGAAGGGTGCGGCGGTGCGTGAAAAAGATTCGACAGTTTATGCTTCGGGTAAGGCTCGTACGCAAGAGTCGAAAGATAAGGCAGACGCAGCGGCAAAGAAGAAGGCAGAAGAGAAAGCTAAGAAGCAGGCGGAAGAAGAAAAGAAAAAGCAGGAAAAGGAGGACGAAAAATGAGACGTTCAGACATCTTCACGGTAACTTTTGTAGCGAGCGTGGGGGTCTTACTAACATTTATCGCTTGTAGTTTCTTGCTGGGCGATCCAGACACGCGTTATTTGAAACATAAGACGATTGGTAAAATTACGGCAGATTTGACGAGCCCTGATCCGGAAGTCTTCAATGTGGATGCGATTAACCCAACGGTAGAAGTTTACGTGGGTAGTTGTGAAGACGTGGACCGTAACGGAATTTTGGACCGCGCCGAATTAGTGGCTTGTGGTCGTGCTACACCAGAAACCGCAGCGGAAGAAGAAAAGAAAGAAAAAGCCGAGGAGAAGAAAAAAGAAGAAGCCGAAGAAGATAAAACTTCGGAAACTAAGAAAGAAAATTAAAGGAAAAGATTTTGTTTACACATGACTCGCAAGAAAAAGTAATCCAGCTCTTGATTAAAGAAGGGTTGGTTTTTGAGTCGGATGTAAAAAGAGTAGTCGAAGAGGCAGAAAAACGTAAGCAGCCATTACTGGCTAATTTGGTAGCACAAAAAATTTGCGACGCGGAAACAATTTCGCATGCCACGGCGGTAATTATGAATGTGCCGTATGTGAGTTTGCATAACGTGAAAATGGATCGCGAGATTTTGACTTTGCTGCCTTATGATGTAGTTTCGAGATTAATGGTGGTGCCGCTAGGGGAGAAGAACGGAGTTCTGTATGTGGCGATGCTGGATGTGTCGAACGTGCAGCAGATTGATTATCTTTCGACTTTGACGCAGAAGCAAATTCGCGGCATGGTGGCCAGTGAGGCAGGAATTAAAAGTGCGATTGCTCAGTATCAGGGGGATTTTCGCGCGGTAGAAAAAGCGGTTAAAAGTAGCGACGAGGAAGATGCGAATTCTTCGAGTGTAAAAACCATTACGCAGGATTCACCAATCTCGAAGGCGTTAACCACGATTTTGGATTATGCGACGAAAACGAAAGCTTCGGATATTCATATCGAACCACTGGAAGCGGCATTAGTAGTACGTTGTCGTATCGACGGAGTTTTGCGTAAGGTGATGGAACTACCGAAATCGATTGAGCCAGCGCTAGTTTCAAGAATTAAGATTTTAGCGAACT
>ERZ773061.500-NODE-500-length-15891-cov-2.643344_pt1 | contig 15891 bp, 25 predicted proteins | sample MGYA00580627_ERZ773061 | MGnify/ENA primary metagenome ERZ773061 (study PRJEB29015, sample SAMEA2738119) | human oral metagenome | biome: human oral; feature: human-associated habitat; material: saliva | place: China | collected 2223 ...
TATTTTTACTAACTGTATATAACATTGGTTCGGTTATAGGTTCCTTGATATTCATATTGATTTTAAAGAGAGTTTCTGCAGTTAATGTTTTAATTGTAAATAATATTTTATCAATTGCTATTTTTGCAGTTTTAGAGTGTCTAAAAGATCCAGCAATTTATTTTATCTCTCTTTTTTCTGCGGGATTTTTGCTAGGTGTACTCTTTAGTTTAATCGTGGAAATTACAACAAGAATAGGATACGAACATATAAGTGTTGCAGGTGCATACGTAGCAGTTGCAGGCGGTTTTTCAGATGTTCTCACTCCAATTGTTACAGGACTTATTGTTGGAATATTTGGTGTTGCATCAATTTACAGATATGCATTCATCACAATAATTATTACAACTATATTAGCTATCATAGTTCGAATATATACATATGAAAGTGGAGGTACTTATGTCAATTCAAAGTAAAGAAGTGTTAAATGAAAAAGGTCAACAATACCATATTTGTGTAGAAAAAGGGCAGATAGGAAAATATGTTCTTCTTCCAGGAGATCCAGGTAGAACAGACCTGATTGCAAGATTTCTAGATAATCCTAAGCTGGTCGCATATAATCGGGAACATAAAACATGGACAGGATACTTAGATGGAGAAATGGTATCTGTTACAAGTACAGGAATGGGTGGTCCATCGGCAGCAATTTGCTTGGAAGAGTTAATACATGCCGGTGCTGAAACATTTATCCGTGTTGGTACATGTGGAAGAATTTGTGAAGAAAGTTATAACAAAAAATATGAAGGTGTTGTGATTACTGGTGCAATTCGTCATGAAGGGACAACGGTTCAGTATATACCAATTGAATATCCCGCAATGGCTGATCGACATGTTACAGAAGCTTTAGTTCAATCAGCAGAAGAACAGGGATTTTGCTTTGCAGAAGGTGTAGCACAATGCAAAGATTCATTTTATGGACAACATGATCCTGATAGTATGCCAAATGGATTTATGCTGAAATCATATTGGGAAGCATGGGAAAAAGCAGGTGTAATGGCTTCAGAAATGGAAAGTGCAACAGTGTTTATTGTTTCTGCAATACGTGGGAAGAGAGCGGGCGCATTAATGGCTTATGAGCATATGAATGAAAATACAATTAAGACAGCAATAGGAGCAATAAAAAAATTGATCAAGTTGGATAGAATGCAAAGCGAGAAATAGCATTATGAAACAGAAAATTATTATTGATACAGATTGTGGTTCGGACGATGCGATGGCTATAGCCATGGCAATGAATGATACTAAGTATGAAGTGATTATGTTTTCTACTGTTGCAGGAAATGTAACATTGGATCAAGCAACTGATAATACGTTGCTCACATTAGAAAAAGTCAATACATACTTTCCACCAGTATATAAAGGCTGTGCGACGATGCTGAATAAACAGTTGTTTTATGCATATGAGACGCATGGGAATGATGGGATGGGCGATTATGGATATAAGCCTACATATCTAAAGTGTAATGAAGAAAATGGAATTTTGAAAATGCTTGAGTTTTTGGAAAGAGAACCAAATAAAACAATTGATATTATTGCTTTGGGACCTTTAACCAATATAGCGGTTGCTTTCAAACTAAATCCAGACTCCATGAATCGTGCAAGAAATATATATGTTATGGGAACATCAGGACTAGGTGTTGGAAATGTTTCTCCGGTAGCAGAATTTAATGTATGGCAAGATCCTGAAGCTGCTAAAGCAGTTGTAGAAGCAGGATTCCCAAATTTGTATTTTATCGGATGGGATGCATGTTTAGATGATAACATGCTAGATAAAGATGATATTGAAAAAATTTATACTAGTGGTGATCTAGGAAGATTTGTAATTGAAATCAATAGAAAACTATTAGAAATTAATTACGGACGTTTTTCAGGAAAATTCTTAGATATGGCAGATCCTGCGGCAATGGCGGCAGCGTTACACCCTGAGTGTATTGATAAGTGCAAAAAATATTACTGTGAAGTAGATACATCAAAGGGGCCGAGTGAAGGTGGTGTCCTGATTGATGTAAATGAATTTTCAGGTAAAGAGCCAAATGCATATATAATAAGTCATTTGATTCCAAGCGAGTATAAGAATTACCTGTTTAAAACAATATGCAAATAAAGACGATATACGAATTAATTATAACTTTATTGACAAATAATATTCGTAACTGCCTTTAAAAACAAAGTTGCAATTATATTGTTGCAACTTTTTGTAATTTAATAAACATGCAAAATAGCATTAAATAGTATTAAGGAGAACAGTATATGGAACTATCAAAAGTAACAATGATATTACGTGGATATAATGTAGAACAAGTAAGAACAGTTGCGGAAGTTCTATTACATGCAAAGTATGTAAGAAATATGGAAATAACTTTAAATACTGATAATGCATATGAAATTATTCGAATAATATCAGATGAATTTCAAGGAAAGTTAAATATAGGGGCTGGAACAGTCCAAACTTATGATGAACTTAAAAAAGCAGTAGATGCAGGTGCAAAATTTGTTCTTTCGCCAAGACAGATGACAGAGGACATGCTTGCATATTGTAAGGAAAGGGGTATAGTCAGTGTACCAGGGTCATTTACGCCTTCTGAAATTGGTGACCAGTTTGCGATGGGGGCGGACATTGTTAAAATTTTTCCAGCTAACGAACTAAGTTTGAAGTATGCGAAAAAAGTTTGTGAGCCAATGGGAGATCTTAAATTAATGGCTGTTGGTGGAATCAATAGAGGAAATGTAAGGGAAGCTTTAGATTCTGGATATAAATATGTTGGTACTGCAGGAGGGCTATTTCCTAAAGAACAAATATTACAGATGGATAAAGAGAAGATGCTTATTAGTCTGAAGGAGTTTGAAGCTGAACTAGATTAAGGAGAGCCATGAAGGATATACAGAAAAGAAGAAAATTAATGATTGACTTACTGATTAATTCAGAAGATTACTTAACAGTAAAGAAGATATCATCTCTTTTAGGTGTATCTGAAAGAACGGTACATAATGATTTGGATTATCTACAGGACAAGTATGAAATTATTAAGAAAAGTGGAGTAGGTATTAGGTTAGTATCAAATAATAATCTAATCGATACAGAAATAACTTTAGATGGTAGACGGTTAGATATTATAAAAAAATTAATCTTAGAAGGAAGAACAGTCACGATAAATGAGCTTAAAGAACAGTATTATGTATCTCAAAGTTCAATATTAAATGATTTAAGATGGATAAGGGATAATTTTCTAAAATCTTATAATGCAAATCTTTTTAGTTCTGAAAAAGGTACGAAAGTTATTTGCTCTGAAAACGAAAGAATTAAAATATTGGTTTCGTATAGTAATTTAGCGATTAACTTAGATCAAACAATATTTCAAAAAGAGGAAATTATAAGAAAGTTTTCTTTGATCTATCCTAAAAATATTTGTGAAACATGCTGGCATGTTATTGAATTGTTTAGAAATGAGCAATTTTCACAGAAGGCAGAGTATTACTTACAAAATGTTTATAGATTTCTACTTGCACTAATCTTTAGATTGCAATTAGGAAATCACCTAGTGGTCGAAAATAAAAATGAATTGCATACTATGCAAGTTATGGAACTGACAAATTATCTTCTGGCTCGCGATGTCTATAATTTAATAAATGAAAATTTAGATACTAAGGTGAAACCTACTGAAGAGGATGTCTTATACCTATCGATGCTATTACGAGCAAATAAAATTCGTTTTTTGAAATCGACAAATGGGATAGATGATTATTCTAAGCAATTTGCATCTAGTCTGATTGATAAAATGTCGGAAGTTCTAGGGATAGATTTAACTGGTAATTTGCAATTGGTTGAAATGATTTGTTCGCATTGTAATGCAATGTTCGAAAGAATCAAAAATAAAGTTAAACTAGAAAATCCAATGCTACAAATTATTAAGCAGGAATACCAAGCAATGTTTGAGTTGGTATGGTTAATAGTTGATGCAATAGATCATAATATTTCAAAAAATATTAGTGAGGATGAAATAGGGTTTTTAATGCTATATTTCCAGAATGAAATGGAAAAGAACAAGAAAAGTAAAAAAATAATTGTTGTTTGTCCGAATGGGATAGTCGCATCTAATCTTATTGCATCTAAGATAAGAGAATTTCTTCCACCTATGGATATTATCGAAGTAACATCCATTGACAAAATTTCAAAAAATGATATTTCAGGGTATTCATTTATCGTTTCGACTACCGCATTAGATGAACAGGTAATTCCTGTTATTCAAGTTTCAATGCTATTAACAATTCAAGATATTAATAATATCAAAGATATGTATGAGGGCATTAGTGAATGTAAAAAAAGCATTAATACAATTGTTAGTCAATTAAAAACCAAATATTTGTCCGAAGGAGATATATTTTGGAGTAACAAACCTCTAACTAGGGAAAATGTAATTCATGAGGTATGCAAAAAATTATTAGCTAGTGGAAAAGTAAAAAATGGTTTTTGCGAATCGGTTCTTAATCGAGAGAAGATATCTTCTACAAGTATATCAACAGGTGGTGCAATTCCACATGCATCTTGCAAATATGTAAATGAGACATGCTTTGCATTATATGTAAGTAGCAAACCTATTGAGTGGGGAGATTACTCAGTAAAAGTGATTATTTTCTTTGCTTTAGCAGAGCCGGATATGCCTAACTCAAGGAGAATTCTTACAGAGGCATTTAATTTTATTAGAGAACAAAATGTTGTTAATACATTAGCAAATGTGAGTTCAAGGGACAAATTAATAGATTTGATATATTTTGGAGGAAAAAATGATTGATGAAAAATTGATTTTTACAGGATTGGAGTATACAGAAAAAACAGCTTTACTCAATTTCTGCTACAAGAAATTAAAAGAATTAGATTATTTAATTGAAGTAAATTTAGAAGAGCTTGATGCAGAACTTGATGAAATGTTTGCTAATCTTAAATAAGGTTAAAAGAAAGGTTTAAAAATGAATAAAGAAATCCAAAACTTCGTAGAAAAATATAACAACAAACTTATTCTAGCAAAATACAAATTTGAATTAGTTGAAGGCTTGTACTATGCTTGGAATTGTGAAGTCTCACATATTAAATTGTTTGTTATGATTAAGTCAGTTTCTGAAACAAAGATTGTTTTGCATTGTAAACGCTCTAATAAAGTTGGAAATAAATTTACTACTGTAGAAATTACAGAACCACCATATGCAGATGTTTACAATACAGTTTATCAATTCCTAGTTGAAGCTTTTAAAAATTCTATTGAACTTGTAGAATTAGAATCTAAGATGAAATTTTAAAATAAAAGGAGCAATTAAAAATGAAATATATTCAACTCGTCCTAGCACTTGTAGGAACACTATTTCTCATTGGTTTGCCATATATGTTGGCATTTTGGGGTTACAATTTCCTAGCTGGAATCTTTACCGTTCTTCCAAAAGTAACTTTTTGGCAATTCTTTTTGGGTGTGATGGCTATTTATTTTATACGAAATCTATTTAAACGCTCAAAAAGTGAAAAATAGATTTTTATACTAATCTGAAACTGATTTTAAGGGTTGTTATATCGAAATATAAGCAACGCTAAGACAGTTAAAACTGTTTTTCGACAAAACCATCAAAGATTAAGAAAAACAGCTCAGAAACGCTTAAACTTAGATGAGGAAGATAAATGAATAGTAAAGAACTTAAAAATTTTTTGGAAGCTCAAAAGCTCCAAACCTATTACTTGCTAAATAAAAATGAATCTTTTGTATTTTTTAATGGTATTGCTAAATTTGAAATGAAATATAACGAGGATAATATTCTTTTAGCTAAAAACTTAAATCATCCTGATTCTGCTTTTGCACAATATGATGAAATGCCTAATTTTTGGTTGTCATTAGCAGAACAGATGAAACTACAATACCTAGAAGAATATAAAACTAATAAATTAAATATGATTTTATTCTTAGTTAATTCAAATTTAGTTCTGTTAAGAACTGAAGAAAAAGAACGACTAATCAAAGCAGAAGCTAATTTACAATTAGAAGATGAACAAATTTATAAAATTGATAAGAAATTTATTTCATTCTTTGCTGAAGATTTAGCATTGTGGACTTCCTCAGAAGTCAATTCAAATAAAATAGAGCATGATTTATATGATAAGTTAAAAGATAATTTTGTTTATGTAAAAGTGGCTCAAGTTTATCACAATACTTTTGAATATGAAGTCCTTGATAAAGTTGAAAGCTATAATGAAAATATTTTCATTACATATACTCCAGCTTTTACTTGGAATAACAATTCTATTTATTTTAAAACTATTTAAAGAGCAGATTTTTGCTCTTTTTCTTTTTATTTTATTATTGACAAATTATAGAAATTATTGTACTATATAACTAAAGATAAAAGAAAGAAGGCTAAAACAATGGAATATCCAAAACTAATTTCATGGAGTTACCGAACTGGGAAAGGTTTATTCAGCTCAAAAAATGATAAGGATTTTGTTAATCTTTATTTTGTACGCAATGCAGAAGTAGAAGAAACAATTAAAAAAGCTGGATATATTCCAAGTGATGTGTGGGGACCAGATTTTCCTGGTGTTTACGTTCAGAAAGAATGGGGATTTACTCCACGAGCTCGCTCATATGGAAAAATTAAAAACAAATTCCAAAAACAATATCCAGATTTGGAGAATAAATATCCTTGTAAATACCCAAATGCTGGCGAGAATTTAAATGGAGTAATCTATACTGGATTACCTCATCTTGTTAATTATGTAAACCCTTTAACCAAGGAATATCCCGAATATTTTCTAACAAGTAAATATATTAAAGAATATGCGTTTGATGATAGAAAATTTGTAGAAGCTTTACTAAATTTCAAACCACTTGCCATGATGGGGGGAGTAATTAAATCTTATCAAGAAGAAGATTTACCAAAATTCCTACAATCTGTAAAATATTATAACAATGAACTATATAAGAAGTTTCTTGCTTTTGATAAAGTGAAAGAATTGAATAAATCATTTTCACCTATTGGAAAGATTGCAAAAGTTCATTCTCTAAACCCCTCAAAAGTTTTACCACTAAAAGATTTATTTGACTATTCTATTAACAAGTCTTATTTTTGGGATGGCGAAAAGATTGTTATTACATTCAGCAACAAAAGCCAAGAACTTACTAATATTGATACACTAACATTTACTCCTAAAGAAGATTACTTGGTTGAAATTATTGATGAAGATTCAGTAACACCTATTACAGAATTTGTACAACCTAAAAAATAAAAGAGCAAGAAATTGCTCTTTTTATTTAAATAGTTTCTAATAAAAACCTATATTTTCATTGACACTTCAACGTTTTTGTTGTATAATATAAATATAAAATAAGAAAAAGGAAATAATAAAAATGAAAGAAGCTACGCTTAAAAAATACAACAAAACCCAATTGGAAACTTATTCCAAAAAAGCAAAAGACCAAATTAAATTTTGGGAAGAGCAATTAGAATTAGCTAACAAAATTTTATTGACTAAAACAAAAGATTTTGAAGATGGGTTATATATTGCGGATGCTGAAAAGCCTTCTTGGTTCCTCGTAGTAGTAAAGAATGGAGAAGTAACAGAAGTAAATAACTGTAACCCATTGCTTAATCTATACAAAATTGACCCTTATCGTCCATTGAAAATTAAATTAGTGAAAGGCCAATACCAATTCCGCTTCAATAGCGAATTGCATACTTTGACTCCATTGTTTGAATCAGACAATTTCAAAATGGATTTCATTACTAATTACCTATTGCTTAATGATGATTGTTTTGATGAAGTAACTGTTAATATTATGAATTACTTATCAGATGAAAATAGCCCTCAAGTTAAATTCATTGAAGAACTTACTTATTGTTTGAATAAAGTTTATGGCTTTAATTTGCATGGCGACTATTACAAAACAGGTATCTTCCAATTCCTAAACCTAAACCAATTGAAAGATTTTATTAAGGAAAATCAAAACAACGAAAAAATCACAGGTTTCTTACATGATGTTTCTTATTTCTATACTCATTGGTATCGTGTAGTAAACCCTCAAAGCTATGTTTGCCGCTTAGAGTTTAAAGACTTGAAGTTCATTATTGAGTCACTTAAAAGAAAAGCAAATCAATAAAACAAAAAACGAGCTATAATCAATAGCTCGTTTTTATTTGCCAAAGAAAAAACTTTATTATATAATATAACTAACTAAAATAAAGAAAAGGATTTTTTAAAAATGGAAAATAAAGGAAAAACAATTGGATATATTGTGCTAACAATCTTACAGCTATTGCTTGTATTCTGCTATGTTTTAACTGTTCAATTTGGCTGGAATCAAATTCTAACTACAATCGTTCCAGTTAATACCATCTCTCTAGCACAAACATTTGGCTTAGCTTTAATTTCAGACTTGCTATTTAAAGGCCTTTCTAAGACAAATACAAACACAAATAAAGACAAAGAAGATTATTTAGAACAGCAATTTAAATACACAATTACTCAATATTTGAACTTAGGATTTGTTTATGGATTGATGTGGTTTGTTACATGCTTTATTTAACTGAAAGGAATTGATAAAATGAATACAGTTGATGTAGCGAATTTTTTTGATAATGTAAGTTGTGGAAAGGGTCTTTTAGTTCAATTTCAAAAATCAATTGCTCCATTGAACGAAGCAATCATTAGAGACCAAAAAATTCTCGATGAAGCAAGAGCTTGGCTCAATTTAAAAGCAGTGACAAATCCGGGACCTTACAATGAATATGGCACAAATGGAATTTTAATTTCTATGACTAGGATAGGTCAAAGATTTTACGTTTATGAGAAAATTATTCAAGATAAAGACAAACCTATAAAAGGCAATGCTTTAGTCAAAGATGAAGTAATTTGCAAAACTTATGAAAATAGTAGCAGTGCTATGATTCATATTATTAAATCCATTAAAAAATATTGTCCGAAAAGAGCTCATGAATTTATTAAATTCTCTTAATAAAAAACAATAATAAGTTCATTGCTCTTTATCCTTATTGTTGACAAATACACCTTTTTGGTGTATAATATAACTATAATAAAAAAGAGGATAAATAAGATGAAATTAACAAAAGAATTACTTAATAAGATGGATTTGTATTCTACTCAAGCAGGCAATATAGCAGATTTGTCAGAAGAACTAATGATGGCAATGAAAGACAATAACGATTGGCCTTCAAATGAGTTAACTAATCAATTTGAAAAAGAATTGTTATCTGGTAAGATGATTTTACCTAAATCAAACATTAAAGATTATATTGATAATTTAAGCGAATGGTTCTTAGATAATTTTGACAAAGAGCCTGCCATTGCTAAATTAAATAATGCTAATAAAGATTGGACTAATCTTTTACATGATGAAATTGTAAAAGAAGAATTGCTAGATAAATTTAAAAATAATTTTAAATCTAATTTCAAATTTGAGGATGAAGAATTTTCTATTACTAAATCTAACTTCTTTGAGAATGAATATGATTTAATTGCCGAAGTTATTTTGCCTAAATTAAGTTGAGAAAAGGATTAAGCTATGGAATGTGATTACTGCAGAAAGTATAATGAAAAGACAGAAAAGGTTTGGGTTGACCAATTTGAAGAATGGTTTGATTTATGCCCCGATTGTCAAGATGAAGAATTAGAAGCTTGTGATTGTGGCAGATTAGCTACTCATGATGCTCATACTTATTGTGATGATTGTTACTAACAAATAAATAAAAAATAATAAAGAGGAAACAAATATGAGTTTTAAAGATGAAGTAAATCAAAGAAAAGCATTTGCAGAAATGAACAACACTTTAATCAATCAGGTTAAAGATGAAATCTTGAAAGGAGCTGCACGTGGTTTATCAAGTGTTTTCATTCCATTACAAAGCAAAAACGGAGCTGATACTCAAAAGATTATTCAATTTTTAAAAGAAGAAGGCTTCAAATATTACTTGAAATATGAAGAACATCAAGAAACAAAAGAAAGTTATCTTGACCCTCATATGGGTGGTTGTCACGAAGCAGTTGCTAGAAATGGTGGAAGTAGTATTTTTAAAAGCGTGGTAACTGTATCTGAATTTAAAGGTATTATCATTTATATTTAAGAAAAATTCAGATAGCTGAATTTTTCTAATTATTTTATTAAAAGGTTAGACAAAAATGAAAGTCAAAGAACTAAAAGAACAATTTGTTGGCAAATGCAATGCTATTGAAGTTTATACTCCAACAGATAAAATCAATTGTACCTCTATCAAAGAGAATTACAGATACTATAAATATTCTACTAATTCCGATGATAAAGAATTACATTTTTACACTATTGAGCCCAAAACTAATATTTTAATGATTTTTACAAAATAAATATAACTCAAACTGATTTTGAATGTCGTTATATCGTCACTAGTCAATCGCTAATACTGTAAAAACTGTGTTTCGATAAATGTATTGACTTTACAGCAGAACAGCTTAAAGCAGCTGAGAGTTATTTTAAAAGAATTAGGAAAAGGAATTAAAATGGCTAAGAAATATAAATATAGCTACTACGTTTTTGATACCAAGAAAGATTACGATTTATTTTTGGAGCTAATTGAATTTCATGGTTGTACTGGAAAATATGACGGCTATGATAGGAATGAAATATATTATTTCGTCTGTGCTAAATTTGACCCAAATGAAATCAATAAAAGAAAATTATTGGGAACCGAAATTAAATATATTCGATTAGGACTTGAAAAGGGTTTTGATGTTTCCATTTATAATAAGCCAGAATATGATTATGCTCAAATGGAAGCAATTTATGAGGGTATGGAACAAGGACTAGATATATCTTGGTATGCAAATCCCGAGTTTGACTCTTTCAAAATGAGAATTATAAAGTTGGGATTGGAAAAAGGAGTAGATGTAAGTTCTGTTGCAAAACCAGAGCTAGATGAGTATGACATATTCGCTGGAATTTTGAAATTGATACATGAAAAGGAAAAATAAGAATGAACAATAAAGAATATAAAGCTATCGTAAAGAAAGCTGCTAAACGTTTTGAACGATTGCAAGAATTAGAGCTTAAAGATAGCAATAGAATTAAGAACAGAGTTAATTGGTTTATTGCTGAATACATTAGTAAAAATCAATTAAAAGAATTTTTCCAAGAAGAATTGCTAAACAACTCTGAAACTCAAATTTATCTACTTAGAGACCACAAGAAAATTCCAATCATGAGAGTTGGTAACAAAGTTATTAAAACTAACTTAATCAAACGTTTAGACAATTTGATGAATTTCCTTAATGAGTCTGAAAAAATGAAACATGCTTTCATTAAGAAATTTAGTACTTTGAATTGGAAGTATTCCTTTGACTTTGATGAAGAAGATAGAGTATATACTCTCACATTTAAAAATAGATTTGGTGACTCATTAACTATTCAAGGTTTTTATTTTGATAACAATAAAATTCGTTTCGGTTGTTACAAAACTACAAGAGTACATGACGAGCAACGATTGACAGGAAACCAAAGGAAAGGAAGAATCAAAGAAATAACTAGTCAAACTATTTTCTTTGATAAGACAGAATACTTTACTTTTGATGAGTTGAAAGAATTGCTCAATCAGGTTAGAAAGGTCGAAGATGAAATTTATCTTATTATCAAATGATGAGTTAAAATTTAAAATTAAACAAAGATGGGATTTCAGTGCGCCTGAAGTATTGGTTGTAGACTCCTGGTGTTATAAACAAATTAAACACCTTATAGCTAGTATAAAAAATTACAATCCAACTCGTAATACTTATTGGGATAGACTTGTATTTTTGGAAATCAAGAAAGGTGCTGGAACTATTATTTATGAAGTTGAGGATATGCAATTAGATTTTCAAGGACAAGGAGAGAATCTTAAAGTTATTAGTATTGAAGTCTCAGTTGATGAAAATACTGATAGAGCTGAAGTTAAAGTAAATATAGAAAAAGTACCATCATTTGTTGAAAAGATTCAATCTTTATATACTTATATGACTAGTGGAATTACTAAAAAGATTGAAGAACAAAAGAACAGAAAATTTCAAAAAGAACTTGAGGATAAAAAACTCATTGAAGAAATTATCAAAAATAAATCTAAGGAAACTATAACTGATGGACACTGATAAAATAGAAAGGTTATGATAGAATGAAGAAATTTACCTTGTTGTCAAATGACAAAGATTTGAATTTTAAAATAAATCAAGCATGGGATTTGTCATTTCCAAAAACGATTATCAAAAACGCCTATTGTCATAAATATTTTATAGACTTAATTGAGACTAGAAAACGCCACACTGGAGACAATTGGGCTAAAAATGTTTTTAGTTTAGAACTGTACAAAAGTAACAATAAAATTACTTATGAAATTGAAGATATAAAATTGTATTTGAAAGGTGAAGGCAAGAAAATAAAAATTATCAGTATTGATGTACTTGTTAATGAAGATACTAACAAAGCTAAAATTGAAATAAATGCTCAAAAAGAACTTTCTTTCTCTGAGAAGTTATCAGAACTGATGGATAATTTGATTGATAATGTTGTAGAAATACACAATCAAAAAGTAGAAGATAAAATGAAAAAGAGACTTGACAAAAAAGAAGTAAATAGAGCTTTTATTGAAAATATTATTAAAAAGAAAGCAAAGGAAACTATAACTTAATGAGCATTGATTAAGTAAATTATTTCTTTAATAAGAAAGCATTTAAAATAAAATTTGACTTTTCAACTGACTCATTGTATTCTACTATTATAGAAGAGTGGAATTTTGAATAAAACACAAAGGAGTCGATTATGAATGAAAAACGAACTAAATGAATCAAATGTAGAAAGAATTAAACTAAAACGTGCTCATTCCCCATTAGAGAAAACTCTTGAGGGTGACAACTTGAAAATTTATGAAAATTTATCCTATGACAGCAAATTGAAAAGTTTGAATTTGGAAGTAATTTCTAAACTGGATAAATTTAATGATGTTTACATTAGTGCTGTATATGACGATGAACTAGATGAAATTATTATACTCTATCATGTACATAGAAAATTCTTTAATGATTGTACTCTTTACAAAAAAATTTCTAGAGTGAGAGCTGAAAAAGATTTATATAAAATTATATTTGAATTGCTAAAAGAACATAATGCTGACCCTACAATCATTAAAGAAAAAATTATTTTTGAATAAAAGGATTGATAAGAATGAAACAAGAACATAAAAAAAGCTATAATAAGCTCTTAGAAAAAATCCAAAGAAACACTTATAATATTAAGAAAGAAGATTATCAACGATTCAAAGAACTCACACGAAACTATACGATTGACAGCTTCCTTCATTTTTCAAATGCACTTTTTCAAGGTAAGGAAGAAGTTGAAGTTGTTAGAGAACTTTGGCAAGCTGAAAACACTTCTTATAAAAGATTTAAACAACTTAGATTAGCAAACTTTTATCATGATTTGTATTTTTCACTAGCTCCATTCTATTCTACTTTTATGCAATATAGAGTAGAAGAAGCTTTACAAATTGCTTATCATACAAAAGGTTCTTACCAAGATAAAGCTCTTGCAGCTTTTGAGTACTTAGACAAATAGAAAAGGAATTACTCATGAGAGCTATGCTACTTAATAAAATTGCTAAAAAAGAAAAAGAATTAGATTGTTTGTACTTTGAACTGAAAGACTATATTGATTCTTTAACTATTCCAAATAAAGAAGTAAAAGATTTTGTTCATTCTTTATTGATTTATATTGAACAACCATCTTGTAAAAGAATACTCAAACAATTCATGGAGAATTATTGGTTTGCTTTAAATGTTAATCGAAGATACCCTAATTGCCCCGACCATTTCGCTTTTTCAATAAATAATTCTGATAATATTGTTAGAGTAAGTAATGAGAAATCATCAAAAATTGCTTCACTTAATTCTTTAGATTTAAGTTCCTTTACTAATAAAGATAATGAAGTTATTACAGCAATTACTAGAAAAGTTTATGAACTTTCTATTACTAAAGATGAAAATGGTATAATTACAGAAATTAAATTTGAAACTTATTAAACAATAAAAAGACTTTAGATGAATTTCTAAAGTTTTTTATTTTTTTTGTAAAAAGTGTTGACAATTTAAAATTTTTGTTATATAATTAAATTGTAAATAAGAAATGAGGAAATATAAATGAAAATTGCTTATACAACTGAAACTTACTTGATTAAAGAAATTACACAACAAACCCCTATCACTCGTGCTATCAAAATCAATGACCTTGTGCAATTTGTTGCTTATAAAGACCGTAGGGATTATGGTGGTAATTTTGTTCAAATGTTCCGCTTAGTTGTTAACGGCAAAAAAACAAAGCATATCCTTACTGAAACTAAAATGATTGACTTCTTGAGTTACCATACTGAATCAATCAATATGGATTCAATCGACCTTGAAACTTTTGAAACAAAAGATAAGATTGAAGTTCCTTTGAAAGATGAATTTATTAAGGTCGAAACTTTTGCTAAAAAATTAAAATGGTATAAAGATGTTAAAACACTGTTAGAAATTACTACTGATGAAGCAGTCATTGATTTTAACTACAAAGTTTCTGAAAATCGAAAAACAAATGAATATGATAAGGTCTATAAAATTGAAGTTCTTTACTTAATTGAAAACGAACTTTATAAAGTAGAATATTCAATGTACAAGAATTATAGTGGAACGCCTTTCAATCTTACTGCTATTGCTTACAAAGCTATTTAATGTAAATTCAAAAAGGAGAAATAACAATGAATTTTAAAGAGAGAAAACAATTAGAAGAAAATTTGTTAAAAAATATTTACAAGAACTTAAAACCTGATTTAGAAAAGATTGGTGAAACAAGCTTTAACTATGAAGATTTTGGACCAGAAATAAAAGTTGAGGATACTAAAAACTATAGAACTATTTGTATTCTCTTTGATGAAAACAAGTTATCGATTATGCTTTGTTATAACTATGGTAGCTATTCATTTACTCTTCATGGAGCTAAAAAATTATTAGAAAACAAATACATCTTTTCTAATAACTATCAAGACGAGCTTGTTATTGAACGACATTTGAATGATTCTAGTGAAATCCTGCCAGAACTAAAAGAGAATATGGTACAACCATCAAGATAAAAACAAACAAAAAGAGAAATAACAATAAAACTAACTAATAAACATAATCTGATAAAAAAGATAAAATTTTTTAATTTTATTGTTGACAAACTGAAATCTTTGTTGTATAATATAACTATAATAAAAGAAAAAGAGGAAATAAAACAATGATTAAACTAAACGAAAATTTTAAACAAGCTTATGATACTATTACTGACAATCTTAAACGAGAACTTGCTGAATGGGTATGCTATGAAAAAGATACTAATGTTGTTGAAAATGTAGTTGCTTCTATTTTGACTGGTAATCCGATTTTCGATGTAGAGCAAGATGGGGTTGATTATTCTAACAAATATAAGAAAGCAACAATCAAAGAATCTTTGCAAAATTATGTTTTGACTCAACTTAATAATGGAGTTAATGATGTTCCACTATTCTTTATTTTTGAATTAAAAGAATTTGGTAAATTTGATTATTCTGATTTTGTTGATTCACTTGACAAAGATGTTTTGAAAATTATTCCTACCAATCTTAAAAAATTCTTTGAAGAATACCTTGAATTTGACCAAACTTCCTATACACTAAACACAATTGTTGAAGCAATCAATGACCCAATGGAATACGGTGAATTGATTAAAGTTACTGCTACTATCTCAATCAAAATGGTCTAAAAAAGGCAATATAAAATTGCCTTTTTATTTTATAAAAAACGTTGACAAAATAAAA
>ERZ773061.503-NODE-503-length-15857-cov-5.229718_pt1 | contig 15857 bp, 12 predicted proteins | sample MGYA00580627_ERZ773061 | MGnify/ENA primary metagenome ERZ773061 (study PRJEB29015, sample SAMEA2738119) | human oral metagenome | biome: human oral; feature: human-associated habitat; material: saliva | place: China | collected 2223 ...
TATATGCATCAACTATTTTTTTGTGTTCAGCTGATCCCATCTCAACACCTAAGTAGCTTTGTGCGATACTTAATACGTTGTTTAAGGCACCTGAACCATTACCAGTTGCTGCACCTTTAACCCATTTTCCATCATTTCCAACATAGTATTTTCCACCGTCTACCCAGCTGTTCGTTACCATTTTTCCGTCAGAACCAATCCAGTAGTTTCCTACCCAGGCATTTTTCACTTGGTTTCCTTTATCATTGTAGAAATGCCATGTACTTCCTGCTTTTGTCCAACCTTTTCTAGTTTCTCCTGGTTTTAGCGCATCTGATACCCATTTACCATCGGCACCAACGTAGTATTTTCCACCATCTACCCAGCTGTTTGTTACCATTTTTCCGTCAGATCCTAACCAGTAGTTTCCAGACCATCTATTTTTTACTATATTTCCTTCGTTATCGTATAAATACCATGTGTTTCCAGTTTGTGACCAACCTGTTTTCTTAACAGCGTCTTTTTCCCACCAACCTTGACTTCCTACATAGTATTTTCCGCCGTCTACCCAGCTATTTGTTACCATTTTTCCGTCAGATCCGATCCAGTAACTTCCTACCCATGCATTTTTTATTTGATTTCCTTGAGCATCATAGTAATACCATGAATTTCCATTTTTTGACCATCCTGTTTTCTTTTCAGGTGATTTTTGGGTATCTGCTGGTTTTTTAGCATCTTTTACCCACCAACCTTGACTTCCTACATAGTATTTTCCGCCGTCTACCCAGCTATTTGTTACCATCTTTCCGTCAGATCCGATCCAGTAACTTCCTACCCAAGTATTTTTTACTTGGTTTCCTTGAGCATCATAATAAAACCATGTATTCCCTGCTTTTGTCCAACCAGTTTTTTTCTCTGCAGCGTTTGGTGTAGGCGCTTGAGGTTTCCCTGATACTGTTTTTACAGAGCTAGCTTGTTTATCAGAAGATGCATCTTTTTTTGTTGTTTCTTCTTTCTTAGTAGCCTCTTCTTTATTTAAAGTAACTTCTTTTTTAGTGTCTTCTACTTTAGTGTTTTCTTTTTTTGTTGTTTCAACTTTAGTAGCTTCTGTTTTAGTTGCACTTTCTACTTGTTTTTGAGTAGTAGTCTTTACTTCTTCTTTATTAGTAGTTTTAGCTACTTGTGTACTTTTTACAGTATCTTGTGCAGCATGTGCTTCATTAGATCCAGTTGCTGCATCTACAGCAAACGGTGTTGCCAATACAGTTAATATTCCTAATCCTAGTCTTATATTATTTTTCATAGTTATTTTCAATCTCCTATACTGTTTTAGTTTCCATACTTTGTCATAACATTTTCAATAAAAATCAATATACATTATAACATTATTTCCATTACTGCACAGTTACCACTTAATTACAAATTTGTTACATATTAATTATGTAAACTTTAAAAATAAAATACAGAATTAAAATATTAATAAATTCTGTATTTTTATAATTTTATTATTTACTTGAATAATATTCTTTTTTCCAACTAAATCCTTTTATTAAGCCTACTAATGTTCCAACTCCATAGTAAACATGAATTAAAAATAATATTATCGGCATTAGTAAAATTGTAACATTAAATTTATTATTTATTATTGTCATAATTGTAATAAGTATTGTAAATAAAAAGTAAACACTACTTAACAATATAATAAATATAGATGTAATTGGTATCATGCATAAACTAAATATTATAGCCAAAACAAATGCTAATGGTATAAAATGGAAAATCGAAAAAGCTTTAGGATAAACATGGCTTACTTTTCCAATCCAATAACCATTAGAATATTTTTGTTTTAACATTCTTTTTAACGTCGGTCTTGTATATTGATATGATAATATATCATTACTATATCTAATTTTATATCCGTTTTTTCTTATACGATAATGTAGTTCGTTATCTTCCACACGGCCTACTTTTTCATCAAGTAATCCTATTTTATCAAATATTGATTTTTTATACATTCCTTGGAAAACTGAACTGACATATTTTTTAGTAGTTTTTTTTCTGTAGTCAGCTATTCCACTACCGAACATATTTTCTTCTACTAATAATAATGTTTTACTAAAATTATCTGCATTTTCTATAATATTTGGTCTTGGTCCTCCACACACATCTTCTCCTTCTTCTATAATTTTTACATTATTTTCTATAAAGTTATCTGTAATGTGTGAGTGGCAATCAACTTTTAGTATACATTCCCCTCTTGCAGCTTTTATACCTACATTCATCCCTGCTGATAATATTACTTTAGGATTTTTTAATAGTACTACGTCATAAAAGTCATGATTACTATTTTTAAAATCTTCTAATATTTTCCAACTATTATCTTTTGACATACCATCAATAAAAATTAATTCTATTTCATTATGATTATATGTTTGTTTTTTAAAGTCTTCTATTAATCTCGGTAAAAATTTTTCTTCATTTAATAATCCTACGACTACTGATACTAACATACTTTCTCCTTCCAGAAATGAGGCTAGATTAACTTAATAATCTAGCCTGAAATCTATTAATTATCTTTTCTACCTAATTTGTCATTAGCATCAAACATTATACTTGCAATAGACTCTCCCCAATAAGGTGCTGTTGCATAGTTAACATTCATACCATTAGCTTTGTTACCTAAGTACGCTCCTCTTGCTGGGTAACTTGAATTACTTAAGTATTTTTCATTAATCCAACGTGCAGCTCCTAAAATACCTCCATCTACATTATCAAATCTAGTTGCTGAAGTATATGGGCTTGAGTCATAAGCAGCTATTCCGAAGAAGTTATTTTTAGCCTTAGCTATATTACTTTTACCCCATGCACTCTCTAAAGCACTGTGAGCTACTAAGTATAAAGCATTTACTCCATATTTTTGTTCTGCAGCTTTGAATGTAGCACCTTTACCTGCTAACATACTATTGCTTGCTCCCATTAGTGTATAAAGTTTGTTTATATCAGCAGCTGAATAGTTTGTTTTTGTTTTTAAACTACTAAATTGGAATGGATGTTCTAATTTAAATGAACCAAAGTTAATTCCATCTGCTGAATAATATGATTTACCTACTTGCATACTTGAATTATGGTATGCAACTCTTACACTACTGTTTTTAGAATATCTGTGATATACATATTTACCATCACTTACATAGTCAGGAATAAATGTAGTGCTTGAGTTAACTGCTTGTACTTGTGAAGAGTTAACATACCCTACTAATCCGGCAACTTGAACTGGTATTCTTCCTGAAGCAGAAGCTCTGTTATCTTTATATACTATAGTTCCTTGAGAAATATGAGATAAAATTTTACCATTGCTATCATATACTGGAATATATAGTCCTGTTACTTTGTAGTGTCCAGAATATTGGTTACTAGTAGCTTCTACACCTTGTGCTTTACCACCTTTTTTGGCATCTTTTACCCACCAACCTTGTTTTCCTACAAAGTATTTTCCGCCATCTACCCAACCGTTAGTTACCATTTTTCCATCTGATCCTAACCAGTAGCTTCCTACCCAAGCATTTTTAGTTAATGCTCCTTTGCTGTCATAGTGGTACCAAACATTACCAGTTTGTACCCAACCTGATTTTTTAGCTGTTGTAGTTGTTGATTTTGTTGTTTTTGCAGATTCTGACGTTTTCTTAGCATCTTTTACCCACCAACCTTGGTTACCAACGAAATATTTTCCGCCGTCAACCCAACTATTAGTTGCCATTTTTCCATCTGATCCTAACCAGTAGCTTCCGATCCAAGCATTTTTCACTTGGCTTCCTTTTGCATCATAGTAATACCATGTATTTCCTACTTTTGACCAACCTGACTTTTTAGCTGTTGTAGTTGTTGATTTTGTTGTAGTTGTTGATTTTGTTGTAGTTGTTGATTTTGTAGTTTCCGCAGTTTTCTTAGCGTCTTTTACCCACCAACCTTGTTTTCCTACATAGTATTTTCCACCGTCTACCCAGCCGCTAGTTACCATTTTTCCATCTGATCCTAGCCAGTAGCTTCCTACCCAAGTATTTTTCACTTGATTTCCTTGAGCATTGTAGTAATACCATGTATTTCCTACTTGTGTCCAACCAACTTTTTTAGCTGCTGCAGATTTTGATGCAGTAGTAGCTTGTTTTGTTGTAGTTGTGTTTTGTTTTGTTGCAGCTTGTTTAGCTGTTGTTGTATTTTGTTTTGTTGTTGTTTGTTTAGCTGTTGTTGCAGCATTTTTTGTTGTAGTTGTTTGTTTTGCAGTAGCAGTAGCAACTTGTTTTTTAGCTGTTTCTTTAGCTTGTGTTGCTTGAGCTTCATTATTATCCGATACTGCATTAACAGTAATTGGTGTTGCCAACACCGTTAAAACCATTAAACTTTTCTTTAAATTTTTTTTCATTTCTAATCAATCCTCATTCATCTTTTATATTGCAATGACTATTATAACATAAATTTAATTCATTATTGATTACAATTAAGTTATTAATATTACATGTTTATTACAGAAAATACACGTATGTTACAGAAAAGAGAATACGAAACTTTACTCGTATTCTCTCAGTATTTTTTCTAATTTATTGTAATCTTTGACGCTATCGATTTCATAGATACTATTCGCTTCTAACTCTTCAACATAAACATCTAATTCAGAAATATTGTCTTTAACCATATTATCCCAATATAAATCCATAAACTCATTACTATCATAAGCTAAATCTATAAATTTATTAATTTTCTCTGCAGTTTCTTTATCCCAGAAAGAAACTCCACTTAAGATCCTTCCAGCTTTACTGTCTACAATAATATCTTTTACTTTATAGTCATCCCCATAAATAAGGAACCACTCATTTTCACAGTCTTCACGATAAACGCTGAAATATGTTGAACGATTAATATCTGATCTAAACATATTTTTGAATAAATAATTATCCGCGTCTATAACATAACTATCTGCTAAATAGTCTTTTACTAGATATAATGAATAAAAATTATTGTACTCTGCATATTTCTCATTAAATACTAGTTTTACACCATATTTTTCTTTTAAGTAGTCAAATTGCTCATGTAGGTACCCGACTACTACGATAATTTCATCTATTCCTTTTTCTTTTAAATATTCTATTTGATACTCAACTAAAGGTTTATCTTTTACTTTGATAAGCGCCTTTGGAGTATTATCAGTCATAGGTCTAAGTCTAGTACCTAAACCAGCTGCTAAAATAATTGCTCTCAATACTGTATCCTCCTAATTTCTATTTTGAGCTTTCAATAATTAATCCTTTATTATTATATATACACCTAACATTATTATTAGTGAAGTAACTATAACTAATGCACTTAAACCAATCCCTAAAAATATAGCTGAAAAGACTACTGTCCATACGACATAACTGACATTTAATCCTGTTGCTTTAGCTGGTTTAAGTCTATTAATAGACATATAATATGCTATATATGATATCATATTACTCAATACAAATATAAATATCAAACCACCTAATTTTATATCTGCTACTTCTGACACACTAAATCCATTAAATAGTACTATTACAAGATACGCTAAGAATGAAGTAACCTGTCTAATAAGTAAAGTTTCTATTTCTGTTAAATTATTACTCATCGCATAAGAACTAAGAACACTCTCGCTCCCCCATGCAACAGCACAAATTAACGCAAAAAGAAAACCAATATAAAATGAATTAACTTGTTCACTAGTATAACTTTGGGCAAAAATACCTGCTATAATAAGCGCTATACCTACTATAGTTTTCTTAGACACTTTATGTTTTAAGAAAACTATAGCAAGAATAACTGATACTGCTGGATATACTGCAGTTATAGAAGAAGTCAAACCTCCTCCAATATATTTTACTGCATACAGGTTACATTGCATTCCTATCGGTCCCGCAAGCAACGCACCAATAATTACACTAATATTTCTAATATTTGTAAAAATTTTAAAGTCTATTTTCTTATACTTTATAAGAAGTATTGCTGCTAAAATAAAAATACTTATAAAGTCATGGACAAAGGCAACGACAAATGGAGAAACATTATAAAGTGAAAATATATATGCACTTATTGTTAAACCTAATCCCCAAAATAAACCAGAAAACAAACCAAATGAGATACCAGATTTATTTTTCATAACTTTCTATATACTCCTTAAGATTTTTTAGACAACGATTATATCTATCTTGACCATAGCTACCAAATTCAGCGCCCTGCTCTTCTTTATAAATCGTCCATAGACTCCAAAGAAAGTCTTGAAGAATTTTATATATCATAATTTTAGCAATACTTACTGGGGTTTTTTCACTGTAATAATACTTAAAGAAATCCCCTTCTTCTGATTTTCTATAGTTTGATTCAATAAATAATGCAGCTAAATCCCACATAGGATCATTCATAGAAGAATATTCCCAGTCTATTAAATATACTCTACCATTTTCATCTTCAATAAAGTTCTCTGGTACCAAATCAATATGACAAGATTTTCTGTCTATCCCAATCTCTTCTAGATGAGACTGTAATCTAAACACTTTATCTCTTATTTTATCATAATATGCGTACTTAATTTCACCTTGAATTAAATCCTCATATTTTTTTATTTCATCAAAGATTTTAAATTCACCTTCTAGTTCTTTTCCAGAACCATGAACCTTTTGCAATATCTCCGCTACTTCTTTATTTTTTGTTTTTATATAGTGAGCATCAAAAGTAGTAGCATTTTCTATATATTCATTTACTTTTATACCTTCATTAATATCAAAAATATAATTTTCGACATCTAACTCTAAATCTCGAAGTTTTTCTAAATTATTTTTTTCTGCAATTCTATTAATTAGTTTATCTGTCCCTTTACCAAAGAACTTGACTATAAATTTCCTATTTGTAGTTTCTACTAGATAGTTATTATTAGTCATTCCACCTAATCTTTCTACACTAACTATTTCCTCTTCTTTAGAAAGTAGCTTTTCTATTTTTTGTTTTATTAGTTTTTTCAATATAAAAACCTCTTTCCTATATTTCCCACTTAAATACAGTCTTAAATGCTGTATTTAAATCAGTGGCAAAAACTCTATGTATATCATTAATATTTTTTACTGGAGTTTCTAAATAAATAATATTTTTAAATCTTCTTTCGAATTTTTTATTACTTAGCATTTCTACTGCTTTTTCAAAATCAACTCTACCAGAACGAGACGAACCTAATAATGTTAGACCTTTTTCTAATACATCACGAGTATTAATATTTACATTATATTCACTAACGCCCATAAGAACTAAACTACCTTGTGGCTTAATATATTTAATAATATCATTAATAGCATAGCCACTACCATCTCCACCACAACATTCTACACCATGATCAAAGCTTAAATCAGCTGGGATATCATCGGTAATATAACGCTCTTTCGCAAAACTAAACAATTCTAATTTTTCCCAGTGACGACCTATTACGATAATCTCACAGTTAGGTAAAGTATAGTTGATTATATTCGCCATAACATATGCTAAACTTCCATCACCTATTATAGCGATTCTATCCTTTTTACTATGAGAATTTTTCATAAATCTATCCATAGCATGCATCCCAACGCTAATGAACTCAGTAATAGCTGCGACACTATCTTCTACACCCTCATATGCAACTACTCTATCTTTTGGCAATGCTACAAATTCTCTCATAAAACCATCATATCCACTAGATAAGAAATGTGTTCCGCTCATATAATTTTCATAGAATTCCTCATCACTAGCTCTTGGTGGTTGGTTAGGAATCATTACTACCTTTTGTCCTACTTTATACGTACCAGTAGGATCAGATATAACAATCCCTACACATTCATGAATAAGTGCCATTGGCAGTTTTTTAGCTAGTACCTTTGGATCTCTTTTCCCTTGATAGTATCTTTGATCCGCATGACAAAGAGCCATATAGTTAGGTCTAATAACTATTTTATCTTTATCATTTAAATTTTCTTCATTATATTTTACATTAATAAATTTTGGCTTTATTAATTGATATATTTGATTAATCATATTATTCTTCCTCTAACATACTCTTAGCAATTTTAAGATCAGTTACAGTAGTCACTTTAAGATTTGAGTATTCTCCACGAGCTAGCGCTACTTTTTTCCCTTTAATAACAAATATTTTACATGCATCTGTTAATATTTTTTTCTCTTCTGCATCTAGTGATGTATATAAGTCTAAGAAGTCTTTACAACGGAAACTTTGTGGAGTTTGTCCTTGATAATAGTGTGCTCTATTTGGAATATTAGTAATATACTCCCCATTTGTACTTTCAACTATTGTATCTACAGCTTCTACTACTGTATCTACTGCATCACTTTCCTTAGCTAATCTAATATTATCTTTAATAATTCTAAGTGTAATAAATGGACGAACAGAATCATGTGTAATTACGATATCTTCATCTGTTAGTTCTTTATATTCATTTATTCTATTTATAATATTTTCAATTGTAGTATTTCTATCTACACCACCTGGCGTAATGATTATTCTATCACTAAAAGTAGGAACATATTGTTCAACTAAATCTTCTGCATGTGAAACCCAGTCTTCATGTACTCCTACTACTATTCTTTCTATTTCAGGCTCTAATAGAAACTTCTCGATAGTATGAATAATTATCGGTTTATTACCTAAATCTAGAAATTGTTTTGGCATGTTGCTAATTCCCATTCTAGTTCCTGTTCCACCAGCTAATATCCCTGCGTAAATCATGTTTTTCTCCTTAATTATTTATTTTCTATTTTAGTTTATATTTCATCTATCCTATTATATCATATATTAAGATATTCAACAAAAAACTTTACAATTTTTAGATATTTTGAGTCGTTATCTTGAAAATATGATATAATGTTTAATAGAATTTTAGAAAGGATTTACTTTTATATGAAAAATATAAAGATTAATGCATTAGCTAGTTTAATGGTTAATATTCTAAACATAGTATTCCCATTAATTACTAATCCATATTTAACACGAATACTAAGTAAATCAAACTATAGTTATTTCAATACCGCAAACACATGGGCAAGTTTTGTTATTCCTCTAGCAGCTTTTGGAATATACAATTACGGTATACGATCAATCAGTAAAGTAAAAGATGATAAGAATAAAATTAACTATGTATTTTCAAAACTATTTTATATATCTTTAATAACTTCAATAGTTATTACTACTTTTTACTTCTTATTTATAAGTTTAAGTACAAATATAGATAATTTGAAAATTTTGTATTATATTCTTGGAATCCAAGCATTATTTCAATTTTTAAATATTGAATGGATGAATGAAGCGTATGAAAACTATACATTTATTCTATATAAAACCCTGTTCATTAGAGTAGCAATGTTGGTTTCTATATTTGCTTTTGTTAAAACAGAAGATGATATTATTCCGTACGCTATAATAATGAGTGCAACTACAATACTCAACTACCTATTAAGTTTCCTTTGGATAAAAAGAGAGGTCTCTTTTGTTAAGATTGAAATAAAAGAGTTAATTAGTTCTACAAAGGCATTAACTACTATGTTATTATTAGCAAATGCTAATATGCTGTACACATTACTAGATAGAATGTTTATAACAAAGGGGCCTGATGAAAACTATATTTCATATTACACTATTGCATCTAGTATTGTTATGCTTATAGCTAGCGTCTTGAGTGGGGCAATAAATGTTAGTCTGCCAAGATTAGGTTACTATTTAGGGAAGAAAGATTATAGATCATATGAATATCTAGTTAACCAAGGTGCATCTTTATTTTATTTCCTTATGATTCCAACAAGTATAGGAATAATGATATTAGGAACTTATGCAACAGTTATTTACTCTTCTGAAAAATATTTAGAAGCTGGTATTGTAACTAGTATATTTGCGATTAGAACTATAATTTGGGCAATTGAATTAATTTTAGGTAAACAAATTATATTTATAAATGACTTTGAAAATAAACTAACATCTTTTTACTTCCTTGGTGGTGGAGTAAATATCATATTGAACAGCATTTTATACTTCAACAATATTTTTAAGCCTGAATATTATATTGGAACAACTATTATTGCAGAAGGTATAGTAGTATTACTTGAAGTTTTATTTATAAATAAACATAAATTAGTTAGCCTTAAAACAATATTTGCAACAATATATAAATATTCTTTAGTGTCCCTTGGATTTATTCCAATATATTATCTTTTTAAATATATATTTAATATAAATTCATATGCTATTACCCTTAATATGTTAATTATGGTTTGTCTAGTTATTGCTACTTGTGGATTATATTATCTAATAGTATTATTTATTCTGAAAGATAGTACATTACATTATGCGGTTAATATTGCTAAAGGGAAATTGAAAAGAAAATAATAGAAAAACATCGTGATTATTATAAATCACGATGTTTTTCTATTTAAAAATTTGTTTTCTTATTTGCTTAATAGGAAAGCTAAACATACTTTGAGATAATACTATACTTATTATAACTGCCAATAACAAGAAAGATAACTTTCCTAATGTTCCATAGTAAAAAAGATTTGAAACATGAAAGACTTTATTTAAAATATAGTATACATTCATATGCCAAAAGTAGACATTTATTGAATTTTTACCCATATTACTAAATAAATAAATCTTTTTATTTGGCATTATCATAATAATAGCGGCACCTACAACAAAAGAAATAATATAACTACTTATCCTTACAAGAGGCGCAAAACTCATGATTTGTGGAAAATAAGGATTTCTCCCAGTAAATAAATACCTTAACCCATACAACAAATCGACTTTAAAGAAGCATAGACTTAACCATACAAATAAAATTATTGCTCCAATTATAATATAAGCAGTATTATTTTTTTTAAGACTTACAAAATCAGTATCTTTTAATAGTACCCCGCTTAAATAAAAAGGGAAAAATATAATTATTCTAGATAAATATAAGAAGTCCCCAATAGTCTGATCAAAACCAACAAAGCAAGCTAAAAGAATAGAAAAGATAAGTATATACGTTTTATTTTGTTTCTCAATTATCTTCAATATTACAGTATATGCTGCAAGGGCAAACATAAACCATGAAATTCCCCCATCCCTCAAAAGGAAAAATTCAACGTTTACAGTCCCCAATAATCTTTCAACTATTGCAGAGCACATTTTATACGCAAAACCTATACTTATAAAAAATATAGCTTTCTCCGTGGTATTCACACTCTTATGAAATATTCCTGATATAAATATAAACAAAGGAATATGGAATGAGTAAATGAATAGAAATATACTATCATACACATATGAAACATCAGTAAATTGATCTGCAAAGTGGCCAATAACTACACAGGTTACAAGAAAAAATTTTAAATTATCCCATAAAGCTATTCTCTGTTTTACCATTTTATCTCCTACTTTATACCTTATTTATTTTTTAATATAACCTCTGCAAAGTCAGAATTACCTCTTTTATAAATTGGATTTTCTTTCCAATTATAATTTGTATTAGGAGTTTTAAAATCCTCTCCATATAAATGGTTTAAATACTCTTCTGAGTTACTTGGGATTTTTACTATTGTGTTTTTAAAATTACACTCTTCTACTCCATTAAATGGCAATTCATAGTGATAAACTTCGTATCTTGTTGGGTTTCCTAAAGCATTAGTCATATAAAAAATTGTATCTGAAGAAATCTTATTATTATCTTTTTTATAAAGAATAAAGTCTACATTTAGACCTTTATAATTATAAGATAACTCTACTAAGTTTTTATCAAAATAAAATTCTTTTGTTCTTTGGAAACCTTGATTCAACAATTCTTTTTCTACTACTAGAAAATCATCATAGTCAGGAATTATTATTCCAAAATCCATATCTAAATCATGATTTATAAAATCTCTCTCTCTATAATAACCTAGTAACGTTCCAAAATCTAACCAGATATCATATTTTTTTAATTCAGAGCTATAAACAATATTTAATATTTCTTCGAAATTCTCTTTTAATAATTTACTTCTAGTAGAATCTAATTCAATATTAGCTTTTTCATTTAATTTTTTTATAAGAGGAAGCTTTTTTACAACATCCTTCTTGTCCCCTAAAAGACTTGCCAAACTTCTCTTAAGCCACTGTAACATACTATTTCTCCTTTTTTATATATGCAACAAAATCATCGTGTTGTACCCTTTTTTCAACTGGTGGTATTTCCATATAATCCGAACCATAAATTGACGTTAAGATATGATCATATTCTCTTGGAATGTAATATTTTCTATCTTCAAATTCATATTCCATTACATCATCTAAAGCACTATTTTTTATTTTAGTATCAGTACTCTTAGACTCCATTAGATAATCTATATATTCATTCTCTTTAGCCCCTTTAGCACAGTCATTAATTTTTTTATTCCAGTTTTTCACTCTTGTTAGTCTAAAAATTAGCAATAATGCATATCTAATTATATTTTTTATTCCAGCATTTTTATTTCTTATACCATATAAAGTATATACCGATAAGCGGCGATATGTATCCAATTTACTCATCTCTTTATTAACATCTTTATAATTGTCAAATGGAAAGACATCAACACATATACCTAACTCAATATCATTGTTTATATAGTTGTTCTCATATACTGTCCTACTATCATACACTCTATAAAATGGATATGGATATCTTGAATCATTTTCCCAAGAAACAACTTTATAAACACTATCATTATCTTCTAGAATTGCTTTATATAATTTATCATATTGATCTCTCTTAAGAGAAATATCAATATCATCATCCCAAGGAATAAAACCTTTATGTCTTACTGCTCCCAATAAGCTGCCATAAGCTAAAGAATAATTAATTCCCTCTCTTTCACATATTTTATGAATATAATCCATAACTTCTAGTTCTTTTTCTTTTACCTCATCAGAGTTTAATTTTTTATACTGTTCTTTATCTTCTCTAATTACAGTATAGTAATATCCTGACATTAAAAATAGTATTATACCTAGAAGAGAGATTCCATAAAATGTTGAACTTAGGAATAAGTTAGATATTAATATTACAACCAATATCAATGATATAGAAAGCAATTCTTTATTTACTTTTCCTTCTTTTTTATCCCTATATAATTTTTTTGCCATTGAACTGAAGAATGTGAAGACAAATATCCCTACAGAAATAAAACCTGCTAATCCATTATAAAATAAAATTTCTAAGTACCCATTATGAGTTAGATAATGTTGTTTAATAATATATTCTTCTGAATTAATCTTCTTACCAATTCCATACCAGTTTCCACCTGAATAGCCAAAGATAGGTCTTTTAGGAACAAATGAAATTGTTGATTTCCAGATAGCAAACCTATTGTTAGATATGTTTTCTTCACTTGTATCAGTTCTTTCAAGTGAAAGATTATTATCCTTATGCGAATTATTATTATCTTTCTTAATATTTTTTACTTCTTGCGCCTCTATCTTTTCTTTATTAAAGTGTAAATATTGTTCACTTGTGACATTTACCGCTTTATAACAAAATAGAACTGCTAAGATAGTTAACGCCACTCTTATTAGAGATTTAATATTCCCTTTTTCATAAAACACTACTATCGCATAAATTACCGATGCTAAGACTAAGCAAATAAATGCTGTTCTTGAACCTGATAGAACTATATATATAAAATTTAATACAATAGCCACTATGCTTAATTGCTTATATCTTTTCCCTAAATTATTCATATTAAAAAATAGGAATATGATTACGATAAGTGAAATAAGAGATAGATAATTTGGACTGGCTAAAATACCAAACAATCTTGATTCTACAAACCCTTGTCTAATCCATAATCCCTTATAATCGTGAACTCTATAACCTTTTAACAATACAAACTGTATCAGAGAAACTAATACCCCTACAGTATTAAAAATTGTTACTGTATAAAAGAATAAATTATAAATTCTTTTACTCATATTTTTTTCCAATTCTACAAACATTGGAAATATTGTTAAAAAGTAAATATAGAATATAAGTGTATTTTTCATATTAGTTGAAAAACCATATGAAATTACTAAAACGCAAGTTATTAAATTAAAAATAAAAAATAACAGTAAATACTCTATAGTTTTAATTTTTAAATAAACTTTCTTTATAAATAAATTGTATGTCGCTAGTAACACACCAAATATAGTCATAACTCCAGCAACTATCTTATTAGCGGAGATGAATTGTAAAGGGACTATTAGTCCGCACATACAGTAAACTGCGACTATTAATATAAATATACAATTTATCTTACTATAATTCTTTTCTATTGATTTTAACATAAATTGTCTAATATCCTCTTTTCTCTATTAATTTTCTATATAGATTTCTGCTTAGTAATAGAGCTATAAACCCTATTTTTCTTCCTTTTGTAAATAATGGATCATTTAAGATATCTTTACGATGATTTTTCAAATACGATATCAACTTATTTTCTAACTCTTTATCATTATAATTATCATCTAATAACAGTCTATCCAACACATAAAAATATGCCCAATTCATTCTAGTTTGAGCTACATCTTTTAATTTTGGATACTTTTCTAAAATAATATTACTATTTTGTTCATAAGCTTCTATTACATTTAAAAATTTTGTCGAGAATTTTTGAGTTGTAATACTATTTTCTCTATGAACATAATAATATTTCTTCTCATTTGTTGCAACTATTTTTTCGCATTTATCCAATAGTTTTATCATTATAAACGCATCTTCAGCAATTTTCCCTACTTCAAATTTTAAATCTGTAAACAAACTTTTTCTATACAGCTTGTTAACTGCTGTAACAGATAATATTTTTGCTTCCATTACCATTCTTATAGCTTGCTCTGAGCTTAATTTCCAGGTTTCTTTATTTGTTACCTGTGCTTCAGGAGTATTATTATAAACATCATAAAGGGCACACATAGATAAATCTGCATCAGTATCATTTAGATTTTTCAGTAATACTTCATACATATCGCTATCAATGTAGTCATCACTATCAATAAATCCCACTAAATCAGATTCAGATTCATCTATCCCTCTATTTCTAGCATCTGATAAGCCACCATTTTCTTTGTGGATTACTCTAATACGCTCATCTTTTTTTGCTAATTCATCACATAATTTTCCACTATTATCTGTTGAGCCATCGTTTACTAAAATTATTTCTAGGTTTGTATATGTTTGATTAATTATAGAATCTACACAACGTTCTAAGTACTGTTCCACATTGTATACTGGAACAATTACACTAATTTTTTCGCCCATAATATTCCCCTTTATATTTAATATAACTATTTTCCATATCAGTTATTACCGCATCATGATGTGGTACTTGTTTCTCTTTTGGAGGTGGTGTCATATAATCACCAAAAGCTGTTTTCAGATAAATATCATACCCAACAGGAATTGGCATTTTAGTATTTTCAAAGTCAATAAAAATATTATCATCAAATGCTTCTATCGGATATTTTTTCTTCATATATCCTGGTCCTGTACAAAGCTCAGTTATACCATCACTTTCCTCTCGAGTATATTTAGTCATTTCTCGTTCAGCTTTTTTCCAAATTTTATAGCGTAGTGCTTTTGGAGTAAGGCCTAGTAAGATTGTACTACCCCACTTCATAATAGCACCATGTTTTTCTGGAATAGTCTGTGCACAAAATAGTGAGTAAATTAATGCCCAGCGCACTTGTTTTTTTCTACTAGATTCATCTTTTGGATAATAGTCCAAAGGTATAACATCAAGTGCTAATCCATGAGGCATATCTAAATCTTGCTGATATGGTTTAATACATGTTGTTTGAGTATCTCTTA
>ERZ773061.505-NODE-505-length-15821-cov-6.744577_pt1 | contig 15821 bp, 10 predicted proteins | sample MGYA00580627_ERZ773061 | MGnify/ENA primary metagenome ERZ773061 (study PRJEB29015, sample SAMEA2738119) | human oral metagenome | biome: human oral; feature: human-associated habitat; material: saliva | place: China | collected 2223 ...
ATAATATCTTCTTATTAATTTTATTTTACCATTATAAGAATTTTCTTCAATATATTTATCTAATTTTTTATTTTCTATTTCATTCGAGTAGAAGTCTTTTATTGAATTGCTTTCCTCTGTAAAATCATCAATTATTGGAACTTTCATTAAAAACTCAGTAAATAATGATTTATTTTTAAAATACTCTATAGTATGTATTGGAACTAATTCAACATCTTTAAAACCAGCTTCTAAAACTTTTTCATAATCAATAATACTTATTGGTTTTAAATCATTGAAACCCTGACCCTTACCAAATAATAATTTTAGGGAATAACAATCATGTTGATCTACGCCATGTATAAATAAATATCCACCTTTTTTTAAACATTTGAATATTTGTTTTGGATTTATTACAGTATTTCTAGCCACTACTATATCAAAATATTCATCTGGAACGTCCATCTTTAAATTATCCATAATTCTAAATGATATGTTTTTTCTGTGGCTTTTTAACAAGTTCTTATTAGCTGTTTCTATCATCTCTTTTGAAAAGTCAGTTCCTAAAATTTCAGTTACTTTAGGAAAATATTTTAATAATTTTTCTCCTCCTCCAGTTCCCAAATCTAATATTTTCGAATCTTTAGTAGAATATTTTTTAATTAATTTAAACAAATTCCAATTAGTTAATGTTCTTGATTCAATTTGAAATTTATCAAAGCTCCAATCTCTTATTTTTTCATAATAATTTAATTCATTTTCTTTATTCATATAATATCACCTTTCTAATTTATTGTGGTATAAAAAAAGAACCTCCTTTCATGAACAGCAAAAATATACCACAAATTTTACTGCGGTCATTTTGTCATTCATGATGAGATTCCTAGGTTCTTATCATTATTAACCCCACATATTAGTGCTACGGTAATAAAACGCGAATAACTAATTGATTTATTACAATAAAATATTAACACTTTTATATTGATATGTCAAATTAGTTTATTTACTTCTTCATTTTAATACTTGATGTTCTCCATTTAATTCATATTTTAAATCATCTATTGCTGGTTGAATTTTTTTTAATTCTTTTTTATTGATTAATTCTATAATTATATTTCTATATCATACATTTATATTGCTTCTTTGTCTGTTTTGATTACTATCAGTGGTACTAATATTTCATCATCTGTGTATCCTGCATGCTGTGATTTTAGTATTTCACTACCGTTATATATTAGCGTTTTATTTGTTTTTGCTATTGCTAAGTAATCACCTAATGCATCTCTAAATATTCTATTTTCTTTTCCATCTCCAAATAGTCTAGATTCTATTACATCTTCTTTAGAATATAAATCAAAGTCATCGGCAAAATATTTGTTGAATAAAGTTGTAAATTGTTCTTTTTTGTCTTTTTTTATAAAGAAATTCACTGCTCTTGGCTCTAAAGAAGTATTTCTTAAAAGGCATTCTTCTATATCTGGATAGTCTTTTATAAATATATCTTCTACATTATAATGGCCGTGATCTGCTATTACAAAAATAATTGTGTTATTAAGTTTATTACTTAGTTTTTCAATTTTATCATTTCGTTCTGTAATAATGTCTTTTATTTCTGGTCTGTCGCAGCCTATTTCATGCATTGTATGGTCCGGTTCTGTATCATATGCATAAATATATTTTTTTCCTTCTTGATTGCATAATATTTCAATTCTATTTAGCATATCATCCAATGTTTCGTAATGATCTTCTCCAAAAGGGAATAGCTTATATCCTTTGTATTTTCCTTGTTCATTGATTTCTTTATCAATGCTTTTTCTTATCATATTTTTCTTATTATAATCTATAGCTTCTGGTAGTGGATTATATTCTATATCACCTTTTTCCGAATTCATAAATACACTAATAGTTTTATCTATATCTTTGTAATACATGTCCCATCCTAACATCCCTGTTTCTACTGGATTTAGCCCTGTCATCATTGAAGTTGTCGCTGCTACAGTTGTTGCTGGAAAAACAGTTGTTATTGCTTTTAATCTATTTTTTATTAAAAATGAATTATTTTCCAGCATTCTATCCATTATGTTTGATCCCATACCATCACATAGAATTGTTACTACATTTTTTGGATTGTATTCATTCAATATTTCATCAATATATTGAAGTGTATTATGTTTATATTCTAAATTAAAATATTTTCTTATTGAGCACGCTAAATTTGTTAAACATTCATTATAATTATTTTTAACTTTCATTTTGTACCTCCGTGGGATGAACTCTACTATTTTTATAAAATATAACATTAAATTTCTCTATCTACATCTATTTGTTCTATTAAATATGTTCCTAATACTTGTGTTCCATTTTTCAATGCCATATTGCAACTACTATGATCATGTCCATGAATATTATATGGAACTTTATTTTTATATAAATACTCAGTTATTCCTTGTAATCCACTGTGTACAACATCGTTTGAACTTTCTGCTGTTAATGGACCTGTATGTGATAAAAGAATATCTACTGGCTCCATTTGATTTAAAAATTGAACACTTTCTTCATGTGTAAATGATGGAAAATTTGCATTTTTATACTTATAGCATCCTTGTATTCCACCTATTCTAATCCCATTTATTGTCACTATTTTTCCATTTAAATCATTTATTCCATAATGTTTTAAAATTTCAAATTCATCGTGATTTCCTAAGATTCCTACTATTTTTTCTTTTGAAATATATTGTAGAATAACACCATAATCACTGTATGTTACATCTCCTAAAACACAGCATAAATCATAGTTTCTAGCATTTCTAATTTTATCTATTAAGCTAGAACTATGAACCAAAATCCCGTGAGTGTCTGTGATTATTAATAGATTTATATTGTTCTGAAGCTTTCTACAATCTCCAAATTTTTTATATAGTTTTTCTTCATTTATTTTACCAGATTTATTTCTTTTTAATATATTAAATAAGTTTATCATTATAATTCTTCTTTCTTTGGCTGTTTTTGGCTATGAAAACATCGTCATATTAAATCTAATAAGTTCATCTATTGAAATAACTCTTCTACTTCTTTCATTTATATTGCATTTAAAATTCAGTAATGGATAAAATGAAAATCCTTCTGTAAGTTTTAACTTTTTGCAATCATCTTCCCAGTTGTTCCATCTGAATAATTCATAGAATTTATTAATGCCTTCCTTATTATTTAGTATCCAATCTAAAAATTGAGTATAATATATATTTAAATTTTTCCATTCATTTGTGTCAGGTGCAAAATAATATATAAAATCGTCTTTTAGTGCAAATAAGCCACCTAAAACATCTTCTCCTATTAGTATGTCCATATTATTGTCTTTATTATACAATTCGTTTTTTTCTACTACATTTATATCTCCACAACCGTAAATTCTAATTCAATGGTCAATTATGATGCCTCCTGAATTAGTAAATTGCTCATAAAAAAATTTGTTTTTAAACTTTGAATATCTTTCTTCAAATTGATTTACTGTATCTTTATTTACTTCTTTATATAGATATATATTATTCTTTTTTGTTAATTCTGAAAATAATGCATCTGTTTTCATAAAATCATCTCTTTTCTGTTTTTTATATTTTTGTCATTATTCTCTCACAAAATTATCTTCTCTTGTTTTTAAAGTCGAAAAATTAATATTTAAATTTTCATTTGGGAAACAAAATGCTCCATTTGCATCAATATATCCTACTGATTCATCAATTATTCTTTCGCCATTGTTAGGATTTAATCCTAAGCCGCAAATTTCATTAGATTTAGAATTTTCAACAGCATTTTTAACAATTGTACCATTACTATTTTGTTTATATTTTCTTCCATCATATCTTTTTTGAAAAGAACCAATTTTATATATTTCATTATTAATGGAATAATATATGTTAGGGAATCTAAAAAAATTAGCACTACCAATGTTATTTATTTTTTCAGGTTTTATTGGTTGAACTATTGATATTCCATTTGAATTTTCTGCATTTGGTATTGGAAATCCTAATATTCCAAAAGCATTAACACTTCTATTATCAAATGCCATCTTTGCATAAGTGGATAAATCTTGGTCGGAAAAATTTTCATAATGGAGTTTTTTTGGATGAGTATGGAAATGAAATACACTTGCTGTTGTTGAATTTTGTTTATATTCTTTTAATTTATTATTTAACTCCTTGTATACTTGTTCTGTTGGGTTGGCACTTCCACCTGAAATTAATGCATCCTCACACTGAAAATCTGAAGTAAAATAATCAATTATAATTGCAAAAGGATTTTTTTCACTTTGTCTGCCAACAAAAAAACAACCCGTTTCATTTTCTAAATCCTTCGTTTTCTTTATTAATGTTAATAATTTTACATATGCATCTTCATTAAATATTATTTTTGTTTTTACTCCCATTTCATCTGCTGTAGGAATATTTTCATATTGATCATAACTAACACTATCTATTATATTACTCATTATTCTATGCCTCCATTGTATTTATAATTAATTTAATAATATCATATTGTCCATTTATTGCAAATATTTAAATATATTTCATTATCATTTGTCAGTTATTTTTCAAATATAAGCATATAAAAAAGTCCAAAAACTTGGACTTTTTTATTTACTATATAATTAGTTTATTTAGTATTATTGTCTACCACAACAATTTTTGTATTTCTTACCACTGCCACATGGCTTTTATTCTGGCTATATTCTACTGCACTAATGAGCATTTTAGCCCATTATTTTGCATATTTTTGCATTCTATTACACCGCTTTTCACTCGAATTTACTAGCAGAACGTATGTAAAATACTATAAAACTTTATATTTTAATTCAATATATGAATCTTCTAATTTATTGCATTCTAATAATTTTAATGGCATTAATTTATTTAATTCACTTTCATCAGTAATTGACTCTCCATCAACTAAAGTTGGAACATCTTTACCTCCAACTATTATTGGAGCTACAACAATATTTACAAAGTCAATTAACTTATTCCTAACAAACATTCCATTTAATATTCCTCCAGATTGAATAGTTAATCTTTCAGCATTATATTTACTATATAAATCCTCTAATAATTTTTCTAAATCTAATGTTTCATAATATAAAATATCTAAATTTTCATAATTATCTTTTATTGTATATGCTGGATGTTTTTTATTTGTAGTAACCAATAAAACTTTTCCAACCCAATGGCATAAATAATCAATTCCATTTTCATTCAAATGTGGTTTATTATCAATTATTACAAAAGTTACAACATCAATTTTTTTATGATACTCTTTTTTATCGTTAACTCCTATTTTTGCCATTACTCTACCTGTATTTAATGAAAATGCATCGGTTTCCTGTTCTAATTCATAATATTGATTTAATCCTTCTTTTACACCATCTATTTTACAGAAATCTTTGTCTGCATCTAAATTGTCTGTACTACCACTACTAATTTTTCCGTCCAATGATTCTAACATAAATAATGTAGTTATTGGTCTATTCATACTATCATTCCTTTCATTTTATATTACACTCATTATATAATATTATCATTTATAATCAATACTTACCCATACCACAGTTGCAGTGGTACATATGTTCTGTAATCGTTGCAAATACTAACTTTCAAATTTCAAACATCAATTCACATACGTTTTATATACGCTCTTTACAACGTATTTAATAATGTATGTAAAAAATAATCTTGTTAATATTATAATAAAAAGCCCTTGATTTAAGGGCTTTTTAAGTCTTATTGATTTCTACCACAGCAGTTTTTGTATTTCTTACCACTGCCACATGGACATGGGTCGTTACGGCCTACTTTTGGTTCTTCGTTACGGATTGTTTTGTCAATTCCACCTTCTTTTGGTGAGATTTTTCCGTCTACTAATTCAATTGCACTTGTTTCTTGTAGTTTTGCACTTGTTATTTCTGATGTTTGTTGTCTTTGTGCTCCTTCATCTCTTTCTGTTACGTGCATTAATAGTTTTACTACATCGTATTGAATGTCATAAACCATTTCGTCAAACATGTCGAAACCTTCCATACGGTATACTACTACTGGGTCTTTTTGTGCATAAGCTCTTAGTCCTACACCGTTCTTTAGTTCATCCATGTTGTCAATGTGTTCCATCCATTTTTCATCAACTATTTTTAGTGTGATTACTCTTTCTAGTTCACGCATTGATTCGCCAAATTTTTCAGATTTTGCATTGTAGATATTGTGTGCTTTTTCTGATAATTCTTTGATTACATCTTCTGCTTCGAATTTTTCTTGTTTTAAAATGTCTAAGCTTTCAATTCCAAATTCTGTGAAGATTTCTTTCTTTAAGCCTTCAATATCTTTGCTTTCTTCTGTTATGTATTGTGGTACAATTGTGTTTACTACAGCATCGATCATGTTTCCGATTTCTGTTGATAAGTTTTCTCCGTCCAATACTTCTCTTCTTTGTTTGTAGATTATTACTCTTTGTTTGTTCATTACATCGTCATATTGTAATACGTTCTTTCTGATGCTGAAGTTTCTTCCTTCAACTTTCTTTTGAGAACTTTCTACTGTTTTTGTTAAGATTCTTGATTCGATTGGCATGTCATCTGATACACCGATTTTGTTGTATACTTTTGTGATTATGCTTCCTCCAAAGATTTTCATTAGGTCGTCATCTAATGAGATATAGAATCTTGATTCACCTGGATCTCCTTGACGTCCTGAACGTCCTCTTAACTGATTATCTATACGACGTGATTCATGTCTTTCTGTACCAATTATTTTTAATCCGCCAGCTTCGATTACTTTTTGTTTTTCGTTTTCGATTCCTTTGTCATAATTTCTTACTAAGTTTCTGAATTCTTCACGTCTTGCTAAGATTTTTTCATCATCTGTTTCATTGTAAGCTGTTGCTTCTTCAATTTCTTCAAATGTGTATTTCTTTCTCATGTCTGTTTTTGCAAGATATTCTGAGTTTCCTCCTAGGATAATATCAGTACCACGTCCTGCCATGTTTGTTGCGATTGTTACAGCTTTATATTTACCTGCTTGTGCAATGATTTCTGCTTCTTTTTCATGGTATTTAGCATTTAATACTTGGTGTGGTATTTTAGCCTTGTCTAATAATTTACTTAATCTTTCTGATTTGTCGATTGATACTGTACCTACTAGAACTGGTTGTCCTTTTTCGTAGCTCTTTTTGATATCTTCAATTACTGCATTGAATTTTCCTGTTTCATTTTTGTAGATAATGTCTGGTAAGTCTTTTCTTTGAATTGGTTTGTTTGTTGGAATTTCGATTACATCTAATTTATAGATTTCTTCGAATTCTTGTTCTTCTGTCATAGCTGTACCTGTCATACCTGACAATTTTTCGTACATTCTGAAATAGTTTTGGAATGTAATGTTTGCTAATGTTTTTGATTCATCTGCTACTTTTACATGTTCTTTTGCTTCAATTGCTTGGTGTAGACCATTGTTGTATCTACGTCCATACATGATACGTCCTGTGAACTCGTCTACGATTAGTACTTCACCTGATTTTACGATGTAATCAACATCTTTTTTCATAATTCCATGTGCTCTTAAAGCTTGGTTGATTGCATGTACTAATTCTGAGTTTTTTAAGTCGTTTAAGTTTTCTAATTCGAATTCTTTTTCTGCTTTTTCTATACCTTTTGCAGTTAATGACGCTGATTTAGCTTTTAAATCAATTACGTAATCATATTTTTCATTTTCTGCTGCTTGTTCTTCGTCTTTTACATCTTCTTCAATTATTGTTCTTGCTTCTAGTTTTGCTACAAATCTATCTGCTTTTTTATAAATATCCGATGCTTGGTTTGCTCTACCTGAAATGATAAGAGGTGTTCTTGCTTCGTCTATTAAAATTGAGTCAATTTCATCGACAATTGCATAGTTTAATGGTCTTTGTACTAATTGATCTTTGTATATTACCATGTTGTCTCTTAAGTAATCGAATCCAAACTCATTGTTTGTTCCATAAGTTATGTCGCAGTTATATGCTTTTTGTTTTTCGTTTGGCTTCATATCTGCAATTACTAAACCTACTGTTAATCCTAAGAATGAATAGATTTTTCCCATCCATTCACTATCTCTTTTTGCTAAGTAGTCGTTAACTGTGATTACATGTACACCTTTGCCTGTTAATGCATTTAAATATGCTGGTAATGTTGCAACTAATGTTTTACCTTCACCAGTTCTCATCTCTGCGATTCTTCCTTGGTGTAATATTATACCACCAATTAATTGAACATCAAAATGTCTTAATCCTGTAACCCTTTTTGATGCTTCTCTTACTACTGCAAATGCTTCTGGTAAGATATCATCTAGCTTTTGACCTTCTGCTAATAATTCTTTAAAGTATTCTGTCTTTGCCTTTAATTCTTCATCTGTTAATTCTGATATTACATCTTCAAATGAATTAATTTTTTGTACAATTGGCATTACTCTTTTTACTTCTTTTTCGCTGTACCCCTTAAATAATTTCATTTGCTTTCCTTTCTATTTGTATATATAAATTTTTTATCCTTTTTGTATAGTTGAATAATATCACAATGATGTTTAAAAGTCTATATTTTATTGACATTCATTATAATTTGTTTTGCAATTTTTTGTTCTATTGTGTCAAATGGATTCATGTTTATATATATTTCTTCTGTTTTAAATTTTTCTTGTAGTTTTTTATAACTTTCTTCATTTTTTGTCAATATTATTGTTGCTCTGCTTGTATTGTTTTCTATATTTTTTTCTATTAATTTTATTATGCTTTCTTCTAATTCATTTGCTTTTTTTGATTCTTCTTTTTCTTCAGATGAATTTGATTCAAATAATGTCATTTTTATGTAGTTTTTGTTACAATATTCAATCATTGCATTTTTTATTGAATTTAATTGTTCTGTATCAACATACATATTTATTGATAAAATTTGCATATTTTCTACTGATAATCCCATAACTCTAAGTAATTCGCATTTTTCATTATCGTCTATTACTAGTATTTTAGTATTTTTTCTACTTTTTGCTCGTTCTTCTAAATCATTTATTTCTAGTTTGTTTACTAATTCTGGTTCTATCTTTATATCAATTTCTCCAGCTATTATATCAAGTATTTTTTGATTTAATTTATTTAGATTGTTTTGATTATATATTGTAATTTTTGATTCTGATGAGATTGCTTCCATTAGTAAAATAGCTGTTGTATATGGATTACCATTTGTTATAGCTATTTGATTTTGCTTTGTTACTTGTTTTTTCTTATTTTTGTAATCAATTATAATTTCTTTAATCTTTTCCACTGAAAAGTTTGGTAATTTTTCTTTTATTGCTAAATCCATAATATCCACTTTGTATTCTTCAATTTGATCTATGATTTTATCTATAATTGATTTCATAATTTTCTCCTTATCTTTGGTTTATATTAATGTTAATATGTGATTTGCCGCTTCTGATGCAGTTTTATAATTTGTTACATCTACAATTATTGTGTTCTCTCCTTGTTTGTTGAATCCACTTTGTTCATGTAGTTGATCACGCTCAATAATCATTTTTCTTATTTCGTCTTTTGAGTATTTTTGTCCATATTGATTATATCTTCTTAATACTCTTTCTTCTAAGTCACATTTTATAAATATATGTTTTGTCATTTCTGGATATATATATTGCAATCCTCTTCCTGAAATTATTATATTATAGTCTTTAAATGATTTAATTATTTCACGTGCAAATTTATATAAATTTTCATTATTTACATTTCGAGCAAATTTACTTACTTTTTCTGCATTTGATGCTGAATGTATTTCTTCATCAGATATTTTGTTTCCTGCAATGTATATTACTGTTGCTCTATCTTCTATTTTAAACTCTACTTGTAAATTTCTCATTAATTCATAGGGATCATTTGGTAAATTTTCATTATTTGATTGTTTTAATGCTTGCATGATTCCTCTATATATACTTCCTGCATCTATAAATATGGAATTTGGCACTATGTTTATTAATTCTTTACAGATTGTTGTTTTTCCTGATGCAACATCGCCTTCAATTCCTATTACGATATTTTCCATGTTTGTCCTCTTTATTTTAAATTTCTAAATAATCTTTTAGGTATTGACCTGTGTAGCTTAGTGGTTCTTTGCAGATTTTTTCTGGTTTTCCTGTTGCTATTATTTGTCCACCTTTTTCGCCACCTTCTGGTCCTAAATCAACAATATAGTCTGCTGTTTTTATTAAATCTAGATTATGCTCTATTGTTAATACTGTGTTTCCTTTATCTACTAATTTTTGTAGTATGTCCACTAGTCTGTGAACATCATCTATATGTAGTCCTGTTGTTGGTTCATCTAAAATATATAGGGTTTTTCCTGTTTGTGTTTTTGATAATTCTGTTGCTAGCTTAACTCTTTGCGCTTCTCCACCTGATAGTGTTGTTGAGCTTTGTCCTAATTTGATATATCCTAATCCAACTTCTTTTAATGTTTGAATTTTATTTTTTATTCTTGGGACATTTTCAAAAAATGTTACTGCTTCTTCAACTGTCATATCTAAAACATCTGCAATTGATTTGCCTTTATATTTTACTTCCAATGTTTCGTGATTATAGCGTTTTCCTTTACATACTTCACATGGTACATATACATCTGATAAAAAGTTCATTTCTATCTTGATTATTCCATCACCATTACATGCTTCGCAACGTCCTCCTTGAACATTGAATGAGAATCTTCCTTTTTGATATCCTCTCATTTTTGCTTCATTTGTTGTTGCAAATATATCCCTGATTAAATCAAATACTCCTGTGTATGTTGCTGGGTTTGAACGTGGTGTTCGTCCTATTGGTGATTGATCTATGTTTATTACTTTATCGATGTGATGTAATCCTTTTAGCGACTTACATTTTCCAACTTTCATTGTTGAATTATTAAGTTCTTTGTATATGTTTTTATATAATACATCATTTATTAATGTTGATTTTCCTGAACCTGATACACCTGTTACGCAAATAAAGTTTCCTAGTGGGAATTTAACTGTTACATTTTTTAAATTATGCTCTGTTGCTCCTACGATTTCTAAGTATTTTCCTGTTAAGTTTCTACGTTTTTTCGGAACTGCTATTTGCATTCTTCCACTTAGATATTTTCCTGTAATTGAGTTGTCTGACTTAGCTATTTCTTCTGCTGTTCCTTGTGCTAGAACATAACCTCCATGCACTCCTGCTCCTGGGCCTATATCTATTACTTGGTCTGCTGCATACATTGTGTCTGTATCATGTTCTACTACAATTACCGAATTTCCTAAGTCTCTTAGTTTTTTCAAAGTTGTTATTAATCTATTATTGTCTCTTTGATGTAGCCCTATTGATGGCTCGTCTAAGATATACATTACTCCTGTTAGTCCACTACCTATTTGAGTTGCTAGTCTTATTCTTTGTGATTCACCACCTGATAATGTTCCTGCACTTCTTGATAATGTTAAATAATCCAATCCTACATCTATTAAGAATTGCAATCTTTTTGATAGCTCTTGCATAATTTGTGATGCTATCATTTCTTCTTTTTCTGATAATTCTAGACTTAACAGATATTCTTTAATGCTTCTGATTGGCATATCTGTTAACTCTTTGATATTTAATGTTCCTACTTTTACTGCTAAAACTTCTGGCTTTAATCTTGCTCCGTGGCATGCACTGCATTCTTGTTCTGTCATGTACATTTCATACCATTGCATCATCCCTGCCGATTTTGTATCACGGTGACGACGCTCCAATGTTGGTATTATTCCTTCAAATGGTGCTCTATTATGATGTGTTCCTGTTGATGATTTATATACAAAATCTATTTCTTCATCGCCTGTTCCATACATAATTTTTTCCATGAATGAACGTGGTAAGTCTTTTATTTTTATGCCTTTTATTTTTACTCCATAGTGTTTTGCTATTGATTCAAAATACATTTGGGCGATTGTGTCACCTTTTTTCATTGTACTTGATCCATATAGTTTTATTCCATCATATAGTGTTGCTTCTTTATCAGGTACTAGTAAATCTTCGTCCATCTTTTGTAAATATCCAATTCCTGTACATTCTGGACATGCTCCCATTGGATTGTTAAACGAAAACATTCTTGGTGTTAATTCTTCAATACTGAACCCACATTTTGGACATGCATAATTTGCACTATATAATTTTTCTTCGCCGCCCACAACATCTACAATTACTAGATTATTAGCTATTCTTAGTGCTGTTTCTACTGATTCGGTTAGTCTGGCTCTAATATCTTCTTTTATTACCAATCTATCTATTATGATTTCGATTGTATGTTTCTTTTTTCTGTCTAGTTCTATATCATCTGATAATTCTACTGTTTCACCATCTACTCTGGCACGGACATATCCTTCTTTTTGATATTCTTCAAATATTTTCTTATATTCACCTTTTTTCTCACGAACTACTGGTCCTAATATTTGAATCTTTGTACCTTGTTCTAGTTTCATTATGTCGTCTACTATTTGATCTATTGATTGTTTTTCTATCTTAATTCCACAGTTTGGACAATATGGTGTTCCTACTCTTGCATATAGCAAACGTAGATAATCATATATCTCTGTTACTGTTCCTACTGTTGAACGTGGATTTTTTGATGTTGTTTTTTGATCTATCGAGATTGCTGGTGATAGTCCTTCAATTGACTCTACTTTGGGTTTATCCATTATTCCTAAGAATTGTCTTGCATATGATGATAAACTTTCTACATATCTTCTTTGACCTTCTGCATATAGTGTGTCAAATGCCAAAGAAGACTTACCAGATCCTGATAAGCCTGTTATGACAACTAGTTTGTTTTTTGGAATTTCTATATTTAAGTTTTTTAAGTTGTGCTCTTTTGCACCTTTTATGATTATTTTATCCAATTTTAACCTCTAATTCTAATCCTCTTTTTCTTCTTTTTCTGTGTCTGTTATCGTTTCAAATTCTTTCATACTTAAGCTGATTTTTCCTTGATCATCTATTTCTGAAATTCTAACTTTTACAGTATCTCCTACAGCTAATACATCTTCTACTTTCTCAATTCTTTTATTTGAAATTTTTGAAATATGTACTAATCCTTCATTGTTTCCACCTAAGTCTACGAATGCTCCGAATTTTGCAATTCTTGATACTTTTCCTTCGCACATTTCGCCTACTTCAAATTCTTTTACTATTGATTCAATGATTTTTTGTGCTTTTTTAGCATTTTCTATATCATCACAGTAAATTGCTACTTTACCATCATCATCGATGTCAATCTTTACTCCTGTTTCATCAATAATCTTATTAATTACTTTTCCACCTGATCCGATTACATCTTTAATCTTTTCTGGATTTATTGTCATTGCAATGATTTTTGGTGCATATTTTGATACTTCTTTACGTGTTTCTGGTATTGCTTTTAATATTACATCATTGATTATCATTTTTCTTGCTTCTTGTGTTTTTTCAAATGCTTCTTTGATAATTTCGTATGTTAAGCCATCATTTTTGATATCTACTTGTATTGCTGTTATTCCTGTTCCTGTTCCTCCTACTTTGAAGTCCATATCTCCGAAGAAATCTTCAATATCTTGAATATCTGTTATTACAATGTATTTGCTTGAATCTTCTGGATCTGTGATTAATCCTGTTGAAATTCCTGCTACTGGTTCTTTAATAGGTACACCTGCTGCCATTAATGCTAATGTACTTCCACAGATACTTGCTTGTGATGTTGATCCGTTTGATTCCAATACTTCTGATACTAATCTTATCGTGTATGGGAATTCTTCTTCACTTGGCAACATTGGTACTAGAGCTTTTTCTGCTAATGCTCCGTGTCCTACTTCACGACGTCCTGCTCCTCTTGATGGTTTTGCTTCACCTACTGAGTATGATGGGAAATTGTATTGATGCATATATCTCTTAATTTCTGTATCAAAATCAATTCCATCCAATGATTGTGCATCTGCTTTTGTTCCAAGTGTTGCTATTGTTAGTACTTGTGTTTGTCCTCTTGAGAATAGTCCGCTTCCGTGTACTCTTGGAATTAAATCAACTTCTGCCGTTAATTTACGTACTTCATCAATCGCTCTTCCATCTGGTCTAATATGTTCATTTAATATGATTGATCTTACGCATTTCTTTTGTAAGTCATGGATTGCTGTTGCTATGTCAAATTTGTGTTCTTCTTCGGCATTTTCCCCAAACATTTCGATTGCAATATTTTTGATTTTTTCTGAAACTTTGTCTACATTTTCATTTCTTGTAATCTTGTCTGTTTCTTTTACTGCGTTTGTCATTTCTTCTGTTAATTCATTACATACTCTTTCAAAGTATTCTGGGTTTACTGAGAATGATTTGTATTCAAATTTTGGTTTTCCAATTTCATCCCTCATAGTTTGAATGAAATCGCACATTTTCTTAATTTCTACATGTGCTGCTTTTATTGCTTCTAACATTATTTCATTTGAAATATTGTCTGCACCTGCTTCTATCATTGTTATTTTCTCTTTTGTTCCTGCTACAGTTGCTTTCATTCTGCTTTTTGCTCTTTGCTCGCAGTTTGGATTAATAATTATTTGGTCATCTACATATCCTACTGCTACTGCTGCTGATGGGCCTCCCCATGGAATGTCTGATATTGCTAATGCTGCAGATGTTCCAATTTGTGCACATACTTCTGGGCTGTTTTCTTGATCATCTGATAATACTGTGTTTACTATTACTACATTATTTCTAAAGTCACTTGGGAACAATGGTCTGATTGGTCTATCAATAGCTCTTGATATTAATACTGCACTGTCTGCTGGTTTTCCTTCTCTTCTATTATAGCTGCCTGGAATTTTTCCTACTGAATATAGTTTTTCTTCGTAATCAACTGATAGTGGGAAGAAGTCGATATCGTCCTGTGCTTCTTTAGCTGCTGTTACATTTGTCATTACAGTTGTTTCACCATAACGTACTACTACAGAACCATTTGCTTGCATTGCAAATTTTCCTGTTTCAATTGTTAGCTTACGTCCTGCTAACTCTGTTTCATAAATTTTAAACATTTATTTTCCTCCATTTTTTCTTGTGACTATTAATATAGTGTAACCTCTATAATATTGATTAATAACATTATACAAGCTACTAACCTATATTTAATAATCCAATATAATGATACACTAAAAGCCTTGATTTTGCAAGAAAATCAAGGCTGATTTTGGATGTTTTTTTAGAAGAGTTTAGCATAGTGATGTATCTATTAAATCCATCCATTTTATATAATTGTTATTTATTTTTTCTAATCCATAACCGTTTAAAAAATCTTGAAATATTTCTTCCTTCTCATTAATTTTCAAACTTTTCATAAAATAATAAATATCTAAATATTTTGTTGATATTCCTAATTCTCCTAAATCAATAAAACTGATTTCATCATTATTTATTAATATGTTTGGCATACTGTAATCGCCGTGTGTCAAGACTTTATCATTTGGAATATTTTCTTTCATAAATTTTATTATTGATTCTTTTGTTTCATCTTTATAATTATCTTTAATCTCTGGATATATGATTTCAAATTTAATGAGAAAATTAGATAGTAATTGTTCTGGAGAATATTTATTAAATGGACAATTTTCTATATTGACTTTATGGATTTGATTTAAGGCTTTTCCTAATTGATATCCTATATTATCAAATTTAAATGATGGGGATCCTTCTTTATATTCCATTATCAAATATTTTATATTATCTTTTTCATTATAATAGTATGCTTTTGGTGTATTTAGTTTTCCTTCAACCCATTTTAATCTTTCATATTC
>ERZ773061.519-NODE-519-length-15650-cov-9.115486_pt1 | contig 15650 bp, 16 predicted proteins | sample MGYA00580627_ERZ773061 | MGnify/ENA primary metagenome ERZ773061 (study PRJEB29015, sample SAMEA2738119) | human oral metagenome | biome: human oral; feature: human-associated habitat; material: saliva | place: China | collected 2223 ...
CGGACATGTGCGCCAACTTCCTCAACCAGATCAACAGCGCGTCCGACGCATGGCTCACGATGCCGGAGCTGCGAGCCATCGAAGACCACACGAAGCAGATCAGCTCCACCGAGCCGATCACGCTCGGCTTCGACGGCTCCGAAGGTAGGAAGATCGGGATCGCGGATGCCACGGTCCTGATCGGCTACTCGGTGACGCAACGGCACCTGTTCAAGGTTGGGATTTGGAGCCAGCCAGACGGCCCTGCAGGCGAGGGGTGGCAGCCGCCCCGCCTCGAAGTCGAGCAGACCGTGCGCGACGCTTTCGAGCGGTTCAATGTGGTGGGGTTCTACGCGGACCCGTCGGCGGGATGGGCTCAGGATGTGAAGGGCTGGGAGGCGCGCTACTCGCGCCGCCTGCGCGCCAAGATCAGCGCGTCCGAGCCGATCCGGTACCCGCAGCGCAACGTCAGTAAGACCTGCGAGAACTTCGCGCAGCTCTTGTCCGCGATCCATCAAGGCCTCGTCACATACGACGGAGACCCGACGATGACCGCGCACCTGCTCAACGCCCGCAAGTCGCCCAGGCAATCGGGGTACGTCCTCGTTAAACCTGCGGATGACCAGGACTACTCGAAGATTGACGCCGCCTGGGGCGCCATGTTCGCCTACACGGCCGGACTCGACGCCGTCGGCAAGGGTGCAGCCAAACAAACCAGCCGCCGTGCACCGAGGCGGCTCTACTAACACACACCGGGGGAGGAGGCCCCACCTCATGACGAAAACGCCCGAGGAATGGCTCGCCTACCTCACTGCAAAGATGGACAAGGAGCGTCCACGAACGGACCTCCTACGCTCCTACACCAACGGATCATCTCCCCTGCCGGAGATGGGCCCTAATCTCGCAAAGGCATGGCTGAAGTTCCAGAGGCGTGCGCGCACCAACCCCGGCAAGCTCGTCGTGTCAGCGCTAGCGGATCGTCTCATCCCCAACGGGGTGACAGTCGGAGCCAGCGAGGACAGCCCCGCAGCTCAGGCGGCCGCGCGCATCTGGCGCGACAACCGCCTCAAAGTGGTCTTCGCGGACGCAATCTGGGACGCGGCCACCCTCGGCCACGGCTACCTCCTGGTCACCCAGGACGAAGACGGCCGAGCATGCGTCACATACGAGCGCCCCGAACACATGTACGTCGAATCGGACCCGGTCAAGCCCTGGCGCGCGCTCGCGGCTATGAAGGTCTGGCGAGACCAGGCGGCCGGCCTCGACCACCTCGTGATGTGGACTCCGGGCCTACGCATGTCCTACACGCGCTCGGCATACGACAAGTCGCGGCAACTGATCTCCCGTGTGTCCGGGGACTGGCGACTCGACCTCGGCGGCGTCCAGCCCTTCGAGGGAGCGCCCCCGGTCGTGGTCCTCGAGAACAGGCACAGCATGGGCGAGTTCGAGCACGTGCTCGACCTGATCGACCGAATCAACTGGCAGACCCTGCAGCGCTTGGTCATTATCTCGATGCAGGCCTTCCGACAGCGAGCACTGAAGTCGTCTGAAGGGTCGGCGGGTCTGCCGGCCGAGGACGAGTCCGGGAACGCGATCGACTACCAGGCGATCTTCGAACCCTCACCCGCAGCCCTATGGGAGCTGCCCCCGGGTGTGGAAATCTGGGAATCGTCCCAGACGCAGATCACGGAAATCTTGAACGCGACCAAGGACGACTGGCGCGAATTGGCAGCCGAGACCGCAACGCCTCTCTCGATCATGCTCCCCGACTCCGCGAACCAGTCGGCGGCGGGAGCTGAGCAACCCCAGAAGGCACTCCTCTCCAAGGCAGGCGACAGGATCGAACGTTTCAAGCCCGCGCTCGCCTACCTCATCGTCAAGGCGCTCGCGGTCGAGGGATACACGCTGGACGAGACGGAGACCGTGGAGGTCCTGTTCGTGCCGCCGCACGCTGTCTCCCTCACGGAGAAGTACGCCGCCGCCGTGCAGGCACGTAACGCGGGAGAGGCGCTCGAAACCATCCAGCGCAACATCCTCGGGTACAGCCCCGAGCAGATCGCACAGGACAAGCAGCGTAGGGCTGAGGAGCAGCTTGCGTTGGCGTTCGCGCTCCAAGACAAGCCGCAGCCGCAGCTGACAGATGAGGCCGCAACGCCGAGTGCGGGGGGGGACCCGGCAGACCTGAAGCTCAGGTTTGACGCCCTCGGCACGGCGATCCGCGCCGGCGTCGCTCCTGAATCGGCATCACAGGTCGTCGGCCTCGACGGAATCCGATTTACGGGTGCCGTCCCCGTCGCGCTCAGGCTCCCAGAGACACAGTCAGCGACACTCGAGGAGAAGTAACGATGCCGGACCTGGACTCGCTCAACAGCCTCACTGAGGCGTATGACAGCCAGGTCCACGCAATCCGACAGCAGATCACAGCCTTCGGGCAGGCCTACTGGGACTCGCTACCGCACTACAGGACCAGCGCCGTCGAGGACATGATCGAAGCGATCACCCCTCGAGTTGCCGCAGGCCAGCTCCGCATAGCCGACCTGACTCGCGCGTACCTCGCCCAGTGCGCCCACGAGCTCGGCTGGAAGGTCGTCCTCCCACCCATCGACCAGGACGAGATACGCAGCGCTCGCGGCGTAGACCCCCGCGTCGTCTATCGCCGCCCAGCCGTCGACGTGTACACCGCGCTCGCGGCGGGAAAACCTCTGTCGCAGGCTACGGCTGAGGGGCGGCTGCGGCTCACGCAGTTGATCGGTGGGGACATGCAGTTGGCGAAGGTGCATGCGTCTCGGCAGTCGATGCGGGGCTACCCGGAGGAGGGGCAGTTCTATCGGCGTGTGCTCACGGGGCGCGAGAATTGCGCCTTGTGTGTGGTCGCGTCGACGCAGCGCTATTACCGTGGTGACCTGCTGCCGATTCACCCGGGGTGTGACTGCGATGTGCAACCTCTTCCTCCGGGCCTGGCGGTCAATCAGGTGATTGACGAGGACTTGCTCGAACAGGTTCACCAGATCACGGCGGACCGCCTCGGTGTCTCTGACCGGGGTGGGCGCACTCCGGATTATCGGAAGCTCCTGACGGTCAGTGAACACGGCGAGTATGGGCCGACGCTGTCGTGGGCGCAGCCCAAGGCCAAGCCTAAGACCAAGGCGGGGGAGGCCGAGCCTCCTAAGCCGCCCAAGCCCCCGAAGAAGACCACGGCACAACCGCCGGATGACTCCGATCGTTTAAAGCGCCTGATGAGCGTTCCTGCCGAAAAATGGCATAAGACGCTTCAGTATGAGGGTGGGGACGTGACAGGGATTCCCGGAGAATTCCGGTATCCGGGGCATGGGGACGGGCGGGTGTTCATCCCGGCAGCTTCGGTCAGAGAAGCGCCCAGTGAGCATGAGGTGCTCACTGGGCTGCGCCTGGCGGAAGAGGGAATGGACGTGCTGTTCCGCATAGATTCGCGCAAAAAAGGCGCGAAGAACCCAGACGTGGAAATGAATCAGCAGGTCTGGGAGTTCAAAGCGCCCACGGGGCAAGGCAAGAACACCGTCGATTCGCAGATGAAGCGAGCGGGGAAACAGACTGAACGCCTGGTCCTCGATCTACGCCGTAGCGAACTCGACGATAAGGAATCGATCCAGGATGTCCGGCAAGGTATGCAGGGTCGTCATCTTACCCAAGTGATTGTCATAGATCATGCAGGAAATATTGTTCACATTCCGTGAGTGTGCTATCCTAGCGGTGAGGACATCCCGGCAGCCCCTTCGGGCAGCCCAGGTGTCCTTTTCACATAATGCTCAAACTAGCCGACCTCGGACGTAATGCCTGGGTCGGTTTTTTGATACCCAACCAGCCCCCAGCCGTAACGGTGTGGGGGCTTTCGTGTACCCGGAATGGGAGGAACCACCATGAAGAACCACCTGAAGCACCATCCCTACCTTCGCTTCGTCGACGCCCCGTCCGCAGAAACGGGCGGGGATGCGACGTCCGCGCAGGAAACCCCCGCAGCCGCTGAGGATACAGCCCAGCAGGTTGACTGGGAGGCCGAGGCGCGGAAGTGGAAGGAGCTCTCTCGCAAGAATGAGTCTCGGATGAAGGAGAACGCCGAAAAGGCGCGCCTCTACGACGAGGCCCAGGAGCAGGGCAAGTCCGAGCTACAGAAGGCACAGGAAGCGGCAGCGAAGGCTGAGGCACGAGCTGCGGCGATGGAGGCAGAGGCGATGCGAGCGAAGGTCGCGGCGGCGACGGGCGTGGACGCGGACCTGCTGTCTGGCTCGTCAGAGGAGGAGCTGAGGGCATCTGCTGAGCGCCTCCTCGCTTGGCGAGGCGCGCAGGTCCCCAAGGGTGCTCCCGCGACGGACGCGGGAGTTCGTGGTGACGAGATCAGGGCTGCAAGACAGCTCACCCGGGAAGACCTCAAGAAGATGTCTCCCGCAGAGATCATCAAGGCCCGCCAGGACGGGCAGCTGAACAACATCATGGGCATCGCATAAGCGAGCCAAGAAAGGACACACAATGACTCTCACGCATTTCATTCCGGAACTGTGGTCGGCAAGCATCCTCGAGAACTTCCGCCGTGACACGGTCCTCGTCGGTATGGCGAACCGCGACTACGAGAAGGCCTTCACCGCGGGCTCGAAGATTCACATCCCCGGCATCGTGGACGTGAAGGTGAAGGACTACAAGACCGGCGCAGTCACTGGGACTGGTGGCGCTAAGGTGCCGCGCACGACCGTCCCCGATGCCGTGGAGTCCACGGGCATCGAGATCACCATTGACCAGGAGAAGAGCTTCGACTTCCTGGTCGATGACATCGACGCCGCGCAGGCGAACCAGTCTCTCGATGCCTACACCAAGTCGGCGGCGGCAGCGCTCGTTGAGGACGCGGAGACCTTCCTGACCGCGATGCTGACCTCCAAGGGCACGGCGGTCACGGGCATCGCGAACCCGACGAACTGGGAGACCGCATACGCCGCGATCCTGAAGCTGCGCGGCAAGCTCTCGGCCGAGAAGGTCCCTGCCATGGACCGCGTGCTCCTGATCAACGCGGCCTTCGAGGAGTTCCTCCTCTCTGACGGTTCGAAGCTCACCAGCTTCGACAAGTCGAACATGACGGACGGACTCCGCGAGGCGACGATCGGTCGTCTCCTGGGCTTCGACGTGGTCACGAGCCCCTGGCTCGATAACACGAAGCCGATGGCCGTTGCCTTCCACAAGCCGTCCGTGGCCTACGTGTCGCAGGTCGAGAAGACCGAGTCGATGCGTGCCGAGCAGACCTTCGCGGACCGTGTTCGTGGTCTGCACGTCTACGGCGGCGCGGTTCTGCGCCCGAAGGCGATCCAGGTCTTCAAGGCGGCGTGATGCAGGTCAAGGGAGAAAACGGGATCGAGTTCGAGCTCGCGGACGAGGTCGCCACGGCAATGATCACGGCAGGCATCCTCGAGGAAACCACCTCCGATGAGGCCTCGCCTTCCAGTGAAGATGTGTCGGCCGACGAGGGCGACGCTGCTGAGGAGACTTCGAAGAAGTCCAAGAAGTAGGAGGGACGATGCCTGTTCCGCTGGTAACTGTCGAGGACATTGAGGCCGCTCTTGGCCGACCCCTCACAGACTCGGAGTTGGCGCGGTCCTCATTCATCGCTGACAAGCTCGGCGAGGCCTTCAAGGCGCGCGCACGCCAGACGTTCACCGTCGAGCAGTACACGCACCGGCTGAAGGTCGACGCGGGCGGGCGCGTCGTCCCCACGCGGGCGCCGCTCGTCGCCGTCGAGGCTGTCACGGCAGACGACGGGCAGCCGATCCCGTACCAGGTAAGGCATGGCTTCATCCAAGTCGCATCGCCCGCAAGTGAGTTCGTGGTCGTCACCTACACGGCAGGCCTCTCCGAGGTCCCCGCAGCAGTACGGCTACAGCTCGCAGACAGCGTGCGACGTATCCTCCTCATCCCCGACGCCGCCGCACAAGGGGCAACCCAAATGACCGAGACGACGGGGCCGTTCACGCAGACCCGCCAGTACGCCACATGGGCAGTGGGCGGCCAAGCCATCCTCTCCCCAGACGACCAGGCGCTCGCGGATGCGTACCGCCCGCGACGCGCCGGGCATGTCTGGGTGATGGGAGGGGCCTGACGTGATGGAGGAATGGAAAACCCCGATTCAGGTAGAAGGGACCGTCCATCGTGACGGGGACGGCTACCTCGTCGAGGAATCCAAACCGCGCCTCATCGGGGGCTGCCTGATCGCGCCGGGACAGTTCACTGTGCCGGGTTTGCTCGATCAGGCAGCCTCTGAGCGGGCCGACGAGACCGCGACACTCTATCTCCCGAGGGGAATAACGCTGAACGTCGGGGATGCCATCCGTGTCCCGGCCGAGCACCCTCTCGGCGGAACGTGGAGGGTCGAGGAGCCATCCTCGCCGTGGCCGCGCGGCACCGCTGTCGTGATCTCACGGAGGTGAGGAATGGCAGTCAAGTTCGTGCGAAATGACGTCTCAATTGAGGCTCTCCTGCAATCCGAGGGCATCGGTCGCGCGATGGTCAGCGAAGCCGAAGCGGTGCGCGCTGCGGCCGAGGCGGCGGCCCCGAAACGGGACCGGGTGCTCTCGGATGCTTACAAGGTCGAGGCTGTGACAGCCACGGTGAAGACGCGCCGAAACGGCTCGTCTCGCAGGGCTGCAGGCCGAGTCGCCAACGACGCCCCGCACGCCGTGCCCGTCGAGTTCGGGCACTTCACCAGAGACGGCCGCCGCGTTGCCGGGCGCCACACACTCGGGAAGCTCACGGGCTCCAAGCGCGCACGACGAGGAGGCCGGTCATGAAGTACACGGACCCAGTCCAGGTGCTACGAGATGCGATCACCTCAGCAACGGGGGCGCAGACAGTACGGGTGATCCAGGAGGGCAGCCTCCCGGACACGTGGCCGATGCCGCTCGTGCATGTCTACGCGACCCAATCCCAGGACCTCGAATTCGAGCGCATCACCTCCGTCGTTGTCGACGTGTACGCCAAGACCCCCACAGGGCCAGGCGTCGGCGGCGCGGAGGCGCTCGCGGATGGGGTTGTGGATGCTCTGTCAGTTCGTCCTGTGGTGGGGGCCTCTGGGTGGGTGGATGAGGTTTCTGTGCCGTCTCGCCTGGGGGTGCGCGCCGCTTATGGCGTCGTTGAGGTGGTGGGCCTCAGCGTGGAAGTCACTCAACGTCCCACCGGCTAACCAATCTGATCTAGAAAGGACCCTGATATGGCCGATACGACGACCATTGAGGCACTGAAGAAGAAGCACAACAAGGCAAAGAACGTCAGGAAGGCTCTCAACGTTCTGGCGTTCGTCGCACCGATCACGACCGCTGTCCCGGACGCGCTGACAGGCGCAAGCGGCGCGATGAAGCAACTCTCCGCGGACTGGACTCCGCTGGGCATCTTCACGACCGACGGCGGGGAGATCACGCCTGACGTGTCCGTGGACGACGTCGACGGCCTGGGCTACGCAGAGCCTGTGCGCTCTGACCTGACCAAGGCAACCAAGACGATCAAGCTCAACATCTTCGAGCTGTTCCGCAAGGAAATGCTGAGCCTGACGCACGGCATTGACCTCTCGCAGGTCAAGGCGAACGCGACCACGGGAGAAGTGGTGTTCGATGATCCGCTTCTTCCCTCCATCCCGGAGAAGCGTCTGCTGCTCGTCGCCGCCGACGGCCCTGCCGACGACGAGTGGCTGATGGGTTGGTGCTTCACGCGCGCCAAGCTCGTCTCGATGCCGACGATCTCGCTCAAGGCGACGGACCCGATTACTGGCGACCTCGAATTCAAGGCATTCGCCGACGAGGCCGCAGGAACGGCCTGCCGTAATTACTACGGCGGCTCGGCGATGCTCAAGCACCGTGACATCACGGGCTTCAGCGTCTGACACATACTGCGGGCGGGGGCCGGGGATGTTCTCCCTCCGGCCTCTGCCCGCTACCAACCCCAGGAGAACACAGTCGATAGGACAACCATGGACCAGCTGACCTTCACGAAGACGATCAAGACGGACGACGGTAACGACCTCGTACTCACGCGAGTCACCAACGACGCTGCCGACGCGAACACTCTGCGCGCACAGGGATGGGAAGAAGCCCAGCCCGACGAGCAGGAAGCGGACGCGCCGACGCTGCCTGCCCCGCCGGCCAGCACCCAGCGCCGCGACAACTGACAAATACCAACTAGGAGAACACCAATGGCAGACAAGATCACCCCCACCCTGACCCTAGCCGCCCTCAACAACCTCGATGGCGCAGCAGAGGCCACCCCGTTCACCTTCGGGCTCAACAACCACATCGTGACCTTCCCGGACCCCCTGGGCCTGAGCCCTGAGGCCGGCGAAGACCTCCTCCTCGACCTCGGTGGCGGAAAGCGCGCCACGGAGGTTATCAACAAGTGGCTATCGGAGGAAGACGCCGCATTCGTCACCAAGCATCTGACTCTGCGTCAGATGCTGCTCCTCATTCGACAGGCGTCCAATCACTACGAGGCCTCGCTCGGGTCCCTGGGGGAAGGGCGCGCCTCTACGACCGCCTGACACGGTACGAGAGGCAGATCGTTGCGGACCTCGCGGAGCAGGGCTGGGACACATACGCCCTGTTCCGCGCTCGCCGATACCGATTCCTCCTGACTCTGATCGACGAGCTGCCCTCGACGAGCCGAACCGTCGCGGCGATTCTCAACGACCCAGAGGTCGCAATCGAAACGGCAATGGCGATCGCCGAAGCGCCCGACGACGACGACACCGAGGCACAGCTCCGAACACAAACCCCCGAGGTCAGAGTCCTGCAGGACATCTTCGACCTGCTGGTCTCGGCCTTCGGAGGAAAAGAAACCTACCCACGGCCCGAGAGCCTCACCGCGATCGCACTCGAGGACGCGCGCACGAGCGTCCGAGACCGCAGCGCCCACCAGGCGCTCGCGGCTCTCATGCCGGGGTGGAGTCCACAAGAAACCTGAATAGCTACCTGTAGGAGGTCTGCGTGGCTGGCGTGTATCAGGCAGGCACTGTCTATGTCGATGTCGTCCCGTCGATGCGGGGATTCTTCAAGAGCATCGAGAACGCGACAGCCACGCAGCTCCCGCAGGTGGCTGGCGATGCGGGAAAGAAGTACGCGGAGAAATTCAAGGAGAAGGTCTCCGAGTCTGGCAAGGACCTCGTTAACGCGATCGCCGATCCTCTGGGCAAGTCAACGGCGCGCCTTCGTCAGGAGGCCGCGCAGGCTGGGGCAGCCCTGCAGGAAGCGCACGCCAAGGTGGAGAAGTCCTCCTCGGCGCTTGCGAAGGCACGCGCAGAGGAAGAGACCGCAGCGACTGCGGTGGAGCGCGCTGAGCGTGCTCTCGCCGCCGCGCGTTCCAGCTCGTCTGCTGACTCGGCGGCGGTTGCTCGTGCGGAGTCGGCTCTGGCCTCGGCGCGTGAAGCGTCGGCGGCAGCGAACAAGAAGGCCGACCAGGCGTCCGCTAACCACGCGGACTCTCTGCGCAAGGAGAAGGCCGCCTCCGACAGCGCGAAGGCGGCAACCGAGGCGCTGGACCAACGTATCTCGAAGGCCCCGTCCAACTGGGAGCGATTCACGACGTCGCTGAAGGGCTGGGCGCGCGAGGCCGACAACGTCGAGCGTGAAGCCCGCGAGGTCGATTCATCGCTCGGTCTTGTTGGCTCGGGTGTGACGTCGCTCGGTGGTCTCGTGACCTCGGCGCTAGGGCCTCTAGCGCTCCTGGGTGCGGCTGTCGGCATCGGCGGTTTCGCGTCCGAGGCCATCGCAGCCTCAGACGCGACGAATAAATTCGCCGATACGCTGCGCTTCGCTGGCGTCGATGATTCGATGATCGAGCGTCTCGGCGCGTCCGCACAGGAATACGCCGACCGCACGGTCTACGACCTTGCCGACATTCAAGGCATCACGAGCCAGCTCGCCGCGAACTCGGTCGATGGCTTCGACCGTCTTGCCGAGGCAGCCGGCAACTTGAACGCAGTGTCGGGCGGCACGGCTGACACGTATAAGAGCCTGGGCCTGGCACTCGTCCAGGTGAACGGTGCTGGGAAGCTCCAGACCCAGGACTGGAACCAAATTGCCAACGCCATTCCGGGCGCGTCCGGCAAGATTCAGCAGGCTCTGTCCGATATGGGTGCCTATACAGGCAACTTCCGCGACGCCATGGCGGAAGGCCAAATCTCTGCGGAAGAGTTCAACCAGGCGCTCCTGCAGCTGGGCTTTGATGACGTCGCGGTCGCGGCCGCGTCGGATGTGTCCCGCATTGAGAACGCGGCCGGCAACTTGCAGGCGACGATTGTCGGCGGCTTCAAGGACATGATCGACCTCGCGAAGCCGCAGCTGACCGACTTCATGAGTTGGATGTCGGACACGCTCGGTGCTGGGTTCGCGTGGATCAAGGACGTGGGCGTGCCATCGATCCAGGGAATCTGGGACGTCCTCGCCAACGGAAACTTCTCGGGTCCGATCTTCGGACTCGAAGAGGATTCTGGTCTCGTCGACTTCCTGTTCAACCTTCGTGATGCTGGCATGGCCGCCTGGGAGATGCTCAAGTCTGGCTGGGACGCGGCAACGAATCTCGCGTCCGCGTTCGCTCCGCTCGCCCAGAGCGTGTGGGACATGGTCAGCGCGTTCGGCGGGGATGGCCCATCGGTGATTCAGCGAACCGCCGAGGCACTCAAGAGCGTGTTCGACTGGGTCGGGAAGAACACCGACATCGTCGCTCCACTCGTCACGGCGGTCGTCGCAGGCACAGCCGCGTTCAAGGGCATGAGCGCGGCCATGGGCGCCGTGAACGCCGTGAAGGCGGCCGGCGGCCTCTTGCAGTTCGTCAAGGCAACTAACCTCGCGAAGGCCGCGCAGGTCGCGTTCAACTTCGTCATGAACATGAACCCGATCGGCGCGATCGTCACGGCGATCTCCGCACTCGTCGCAGGCCTCGTCTACTTCTTCACGCAGACGGAGACAGGCCGGAAGGCGTGGGCGGCGATCACGGAGGCGTTCTACAGCTTCGTGGACTGGATCAGCTCGGCGTGGTCGTCCGCCATGGAGTCGATCTCCTCGTGGTGGACGGGCACCTGGGACGGCGTCTCGGGATTCTTCTCGACCTACGTCGTGCAACCCCTGCAGACGGCATGGGATGCAATCACGGCTGTCTGGGACGGCATCGTGACGGTCTTCAAAACTGCGTTCGCGATCATCGTCGGCGTTGTCCTGACGCCGATCAAGCTCTACATACAGGCGTGGGTAGCGGTCTTCACCTGGGCGTATGACAACGTCATTAAGCCCGTGTGGGACGCGATCTGTCAGGCCTTCACCTGGGCTTACGACAGCGTCATCAAGCCAGTGTTCGAGCAGATCGCTAGTACCTGGCAGTGGATCGCCGGAATAGCCACAGAGGTGTTCGGGGGCATCGTCTCATTCCTCGAGGGAGTGTGGACGGCGATCTCCACAGGAGTGACGGCCGCGTGGAATCTCATCGTCGCGGGCGTAACCTGGTACATCAACACCGTGTGGAACATCGTCAGCACAGTCTTCACGACAGTCGCTGGCGTCGTCTCCTCGATCTGGAACGGAATCTCCTCCACCATCACGGGCGTCTGGGAGTCCATCAAGTCCACGGCGAGCGCAGCCGTCCAATGGGTCTACGACAGCGTCACGAACGTGTTCTCGTCCATGTCGAGCGGAGTCTCCTCCACCTTCGATGGCATGCGCTCAGCCATCGAGTCCGTGTGGAACAAGGTCAAGTCGGTCGCAGCAAAGCCGGTGAATTTTATCATCGACACGGTCTACACCAACGGCTTGAAGTCGATGGTGGAAACGGTCGCCTCGAAGATCGGCCTCTCGCTCACCTTGCCGACGGTCCCCAGGATCGCCGAGTACGCCGGCGGCGGCATCGTCCCCGGCTACAGCCCTGGACACGACACGATCCCGGCGATGCTCTCCCCGGGCGAGGCCATCCTCGTCCCCGAGCTCGTCCGACAGATCGGCCCGAGCAGGATCATTGCCGCGAACTACGCCGCCTCGAAGCGCCGCCCAGGCGGCAGCCCCGGCAAGGCCCCAGCGGGCTTCTCCGGAGGAGGCATCGCCCACTTCGCCGGCGGCGGCATCGCAGGCTGGTTCGCCGACGCAGCACTCGGCGTCGCAGAGTTCTTCCGCGACCCGCTTGGCTCCATCGCGCAGCTCATCACCGAGCCCGTCCGAGGACTCATGAAGGGCATCGCCCCCGGAGTCATCGGCGAGCTCGGCGCAGGCGGCGTCGAATCCCTCCTCGCAGGAGTCGGATCATTCTTCAAGAAGAAGGCCGAGGAATCCTCATCGGCCGGACTTGTGGGCGCCGCAATGCGAGCCGTACAGATGCAGGTCCCCTACGTGTGGGGCGGCTCAGCCATCCCGCCTGGCCTGGACTGCTCAGGCCTGGTGTATTGGGCTGCCCAGCAGCTTGGCCTGGGGTGGCCGCGCCTCACGGCAGCGGGATACCAGTCCGGCTCCACACCGATCCCCTGGACGCAGGCAGCCCCCGGCGACCTGCTCTTCTGGGGAGCGCCTGCCCATCACGTAGCGATCTACGCAGGTGGCGGACAGATGATCGAGGAACCTAAGCCTGGCCTCAACGCTCGGCACACCGGCATCTGGGGCTCGCCAACCGTCGGCCGCTACGGCGGAGCTCGCAAGTACGACCGCGGCGGATGGCTCCCTACGGGAGTCACCGCAGCCGTCAACCAGACGGGCACGAGGGAAGCAATCCTCACCGCCCGCCAGTGGGCAGACGTCAGCGCGCTCGCGGCCAGTGGAGCAAACGCGGTGCCGTCATTCGATGGGGCGCAGGTCAACCTTGTGTTGGACGACGGCCATTCGTTCCGTGCGCATGTGGAGTCGATCAGCACCGGCGTCCTGGTACGTCGTAAGCAACTCGCTGGAAGGAGCAGGTAGTGGCTCGTGAGAATCTTTGCCGCAATCCGTCATTCGCGTATCTACTGCGGGAATGGGCGAAGATCGCTCCGGCCACGGTGAGGATCGGCTCGGATACTGACTCGTGGGGCGGGCACGCTCGCCAGTCTCCGCAGTATCTGGCCATCGACGTGCCGCCCGGCACGCAGGGTCCGGCTGCCGCGCCAACGGCAGTCACTGTCGCCGGAGGACAGACCGTCGCGATCTCGGCGCTTGTGCGCACGAGTCCTGGCCTCGCGGCTGCTGTCTCCCCGGAGTGGACCGTGGGCGGCCGCAGCGTCACGGAGAAGACTCCGGCGCTGTTGGCCGCCAGCGCGGATGGGGATAGGCCCGTCTGGGCGTTCACGGCCCCATCTGGGGCGACGGCCGTGCGGCTTCGGTTCGAGGCCCGCACGACCTCGGCGGCCGAGCGCGGCACCCTGCCGGGCTGGGTGTACGTCGATGACGTCCTCATCGTCGCGGCTCCCACCCCAGGCGAGGCACTCGAGGCAGCAGCGGGGGAGTTCTTCGACGGAGACACCCCGCCGAGCCGCATCGGCTATTCCGCGAGGGCGCTCACGCACCAGTGGACCGGCGCTCGCGGCGTTTCGACGTCGCGGGAGGTCGAGGCGGACGTCGATATGTCGTCGCTGCCTGTCGCGATTGTGGCGGGTGGACAGGCACCCAGGGTCCAGATCGTGATTCCCCCGGCGGCTGTCCCCGCTGGGGCGGCCTGCTATGTCGAGGGTGTCACGGACACGGGCTTCACGTGGATTCCTCGCGGGGGAGTATGGTCCTCCAAGGGCTTGCAGCGCATCATTGGGGACCCGGTCGCTCCAATCAACACACCGATCCGCTACAGGCTGACGACGTCGAGGGGCGTCGTGGTCGAATCGGAGCCGGTGGTCCGCTCATGGGGTGGCCTGTCGCTGATGACTGACACGGCGGGCGCGAAGCCTGTGAATGTCCTGTGGCAGGGCACTGACCAGCGTGAACTGAAACCGCGGGTGACGGAGCATGAGGTGCCGGGGCGCGCGACACCCTTGGTAGTCTATGCGCCAACGATGGGTCGCGGCACGGTGTCTCTCACAGCTCGCACGAACCTGCAGGACACGGCGGCCATGAAGACGCTTTTGGCGTCTCAGACGCCGGTGGCGCTTTTCCACAACCCGCGTCACTGCGTGCAGTGCAAGCGTGGGACGTGCGATGTCGATCCTGTGACGCTCATGTCAGTGACATCGGTATCGATGGAGCGTGCGCCGCGTCTCGACGTCGCCGAGCGCATCTGGCAGCTCAAGGGAACGATCGTCGATCTGCCGCAGCCGAATACAACGCTGACGTTGTCGACGTGGAACGACTTCGATAAGCGACGGCTGACGTGGAGTGGCTTGGATGCTCGTCGGTGGCCGTGGGATCAGTTCGACAGGACTATCTGGCAGGAGGACGCATGAGCATGCCGGCCGACGTCGAGCAGATTCCGGAGGACCTGCTGACCTCGGGCTACTCGGTGTCTGTCACCGTGGAGTCGTGGCTGGGATCGCAGTACCTGGGGGAGGTGCCCGTCGAAGATGGGTCGGTGTCGTGGGACGCTGGTCAGCAGGTGCAGGGCACCCTGTCCCTGACGGTGCCCCGTGTGGGAGCTGTGCAGGGGGAGGACTGGCGAGACTGGGACCCCGTGGACCCAGAGCACCCGCTCGGCTGCTACGGGCAGGTGCTCCATGTGAGCATGACGGTCGGGTCGCTCGTCGATGCAGGCTGGTGGACGGTTCAGCTAGGCCGGTTCCTTATTACCTCGGTGGAGCCGGGACCGTCCACGGTGCGAGTGACGGGCAAGAGCCTGATGCAGCGCCTCGAGGAAGACAGGCTGACGGAGCCAATGGCGCCCGACCCGGCGGGCACTCTCGCGTCGGAGCTGCGCCGCCTGGTCGGTGCGCGTATCGGCGTGATCATCGATCCGGCGCTCGGCGATAGGCCCTGCCCGTCGATGTCTTGGGGCGAGAGCCGCATCGATGCGGTCTACGAGATCGCGAAAGCCTGGCCTGCGGCAGTGCGCGAGGGCGGGGACGGAATCATGTATCTGTCCCCGCCGACTACGCCGCCCACCTCGCGGCCGGCGCTGCTCCTCTCGGATGGGGAGGACGGCACGGTCGTCGGGGTGGCGGCCTCGGTGAGTCGAGATAAGGTCTACAACCGCGTGGTCGCCCGGGGGCAGCAAAGCTCTGACGAGGGTGCCCCGTCGTTCCAGGCGATCGCCGATCAACTGACGGGACCGATGCGCGTCGACGGTCCCTACGGCACCGTGCCAAGGTTCTTTTCATCCCCGCTGATTACGAGCTACGAGCAGGCTAAGCGCACAGCCGAGGCAATGCTTGCAGACTCGGTCAGGAAGAAAATCAAGGTCCCCGTGCAGCACGCCCCGGACCCGCGCATCCGACTGGACGCACACGTCGAGATCGTGACGCGGCCCGTGGACGCTGCAACCACGAAGACGATGTGGGGCACCGTCTCGGCATACGAGGTCCCACTCACCTACAGAGGCACACAGAAGACCGATGTGGAGGTGAGCGTATGAGCAGCCCCGTGATGGACCTGATTTCGACGGTGCCCGACGACCTGCCTCCCCGTTATGGCTCCGACAGGTCACCGACGGCGATCGCGCGCGTGGTCAGCCTCATCGAGGGAGGCCGCGCGCTCAACGTCAGCCTGTACGGCGGGCCGCCGATCCAGATTTCAGCGACGGCCGTC
>ERZ773061.527-NODE-527-length-15408-cov-3.668078_pt1 | contig 15408 bp, 8 predicted proteins | sample MGYA00580627_ERZ773061 | MGnify/ENA primary metagenome ERZ773061 (study PRJEB29015, sample SAMEA2738119) | human oral metagenome | biome: human oral; feature: human-associated habitat; material: saliva | place: China | collected 2223 ...
AAAGGTAGCAGAAATGTGGGGTTTTGATTTAAAGGTAGCAGAAATGTGGGGTTTTTTGATTTAAAGGTAGCGGATATGTGGGGTGAAAAAAGCTAAAAGTGGTATAATATATATGTAAAAATGCTTTAAAAGTAGCGGATATGTGGTTTTTTTGATTTAAAAGTAGCAGAAATGTGGGGTGAAAAAGGAAAAAAGTAGCGGATATGTGGGTTTTTTGATTTAAAAGTAGCAGAAATGTGGGGTTTTTGGTAAAAAAATAATAAAAAGTAGCAGTAAGGTTACCCAAAAAACAAAAGTCTGATATAATAAGAAAAAAGGAAGTGAAAAGGTGGAAGTATGTCCGAAAATAAAGAACCTCAAAATGAAATAGAAGAAAGTAAGGAACTCTGGGAATTATCTAACCCAACTGAAAGGATGCTATTTAAAAGCAGATATTTAGTTATTAGCAATATTAACAAGAAAATGACTGCGACACAAAATATTTTACTTTCTTTGTGTCTGCTATATGCAAAAGTTGATGGAAATAGAGCTAAAGCTGAGTTTGATATTTCTGAAGTTATTGAACTTACAAACAGTGGTAGATATAAACGTTATGATAAAGAAACTATTTTCAATGACCGTACTGTTGTATCATCTACACAAATAAATATAGTTGCTGATGATACTGTTTCTGGACTAGAATTAGTAGGCGAAACAGTTCAGATGTTCAGTAGAATAAAGTATGATAAAGGGAAATATATCGCTTATTTTAATACAAGTATAGATGATGACAAGAGTGATGATGCCAAAAAGGAGAGTGATATTGTAAAAATATTACGCTCTAAAGAAAAAAATCCAGTTATCTATAATCTGGATAAATTCGCAAAGTTGAGAACAGCAGGGCAAATACTCTATGAGCATTTACTAATGGCTTCTAGCGACGGTCAACGTGAACTAATATTAAGTGTTGATGATTTAGCAAGGATTTTCAACGCCAAAAGTGATTATGCAAGTCAATTTAAAGTGATTAGATATAAATATCTAACGCCAGCAATCGAAGATATAAACACAAATACGAACTTAGATGTAAAAGTTAATTATATAAAATCTGGTAGGTCAGTAACACACATAAATCTAGTTTGGTTAGTAGATAGAGTTGACTTACCTCCAACTGAAAAGCAAGTTGTCTATATGAAAGAATTGTATGTAAAACTGTCGAAGTTAAATCTTACCAACGAAGAAGATTTAGAACTTTTGGAAAAATTAAAAACAGGTCAACGACATACAAGGAATGAGGCAGGTGCATTGATCGCAAGGGCATCATACTTAGAAAAAATGCTAATTGGCGAAAAGAAGAAAGCAGAACCGATAGTCCAGATTAAGCAACAACGATATTCGGATTTCTTTTCTAAAAATTTCCCTAACATCGTACCTAAGATGCGCAACGATATATTGACAGTGATACAAGAGTTTCCAGATAGCGAAAGAGAAGGATTGTTAGATTACGCCTACCACTTATATACTCAAAATAAAGCAAAGTCACCAAGTTATATTGAAGAAGTCTTGACACAATGGGCATTAGCTGGTGTAAGGGACGTAGCGGATGCAAGGGAAGTTCATGATGATAATTATGGCGATACATATGAACTCGTCCCGAAAGATGTAGAAATCTCTCCAGAGTTCAAAAATGCTATGGATTTATGGAAAGATTAGGTCAAAAAATCTATAAATGAGTTTGCTAAACAGTCTTAAATGTGATATACTAAAACGGTAAAAATATTTTACATTTTTAAGACTATCGCTATGATTTGTCTGTCTGGACAGGTGTCTGGATAAAACATTCTTGTAACTGCATAGCCTTTAGATAAATTTTTCTTCTAAAGCAGATTACTTGTTTTCAGCTAAGACTTGTTTTGATACAAAACCAATCCTTGCTTGGTGTTTTAGTGGTGAGTGTCGCAAGAGTTGTGATTTTAGATATTGAAAGAATTGTAAAGAGCAGAAGATTTAACCACTTATTTTCTCTATGTTCTATGTTTTTGGAACATAGAGGGGTACTCTAGGACTTACTGGATAGGGACGGAGTGAAAATAGGTGTATTGAGTTGTAGGCTCTTTTTTTCGTGTTTAAAAGACAACAGGTAGGGGTAGGTGAGGCTCTTGTCCGTGTGGATGATGGTCAAGCCTATGGTAGCTCTAGGTAGTATTGAATTAGTAGGTGCTGAGGATATACTATCTCATGGAAAAAAAGAAAGATAAGAAAGCCCAAAAGGGTAGGAGGAAGTTAAAATGAAATCTTTTAAAATTGGGAAACAAACGTTTCTGAGGGTAGATAGAGCAAATCCTTGTCCTATCTGCCAAAAGCCTGACTGGTGCTTTCTGGCATCAGATTTCAAAAAGGCTTATTGTTGCAGAAAAATAGAGGAGAACAAGCCTAGTGTAGCTGGCGCTACTGAGTATGTCCTTGACGGCTCAAGCGTTAAGGATGTAGAAATTGTGGAAATTCCACAATTTGAGCAAGCGCCTGCGCATATCTTACATAAGGTGTATTCACTTGTAATCGAGCTTTTCGGCTTAGATAACGAGCATTTAACGCACCTGATGATGCAAAGAGGTTTTAGTTTAGATCAAACCTATCTAAGAGGTTATGCCTCTTTTACAGAAGAAACCTTGAGAAAACAAATCAAGGCCAAAGAAACAGTTGGCGATAAGACCGTCGGTAAAACTGTCTGGGAAGATTTGTTTGAGCAGAACGGTATGTCCCGTGACGCTTGGAAAGGTGTTGCTGGGTTCTGGTACGATACAAAAAACCAAACACCAGTATTCATGCCAACTCATCGTGGAATTTTCATTCCAAACAGAAATGAGTACGGTCAAATCATTGGTGGCCAGATTAGAGTTGACGAGGCTTCTATGAAATATAGTGCTGAAGTAAATTCAATCTGGCAAGATAAAGCTAGGGTTGTCATTAAACATGTAGGTAAAGGTCAATACCATTACACAATCTACATGTATCCAAACTATGATGTGTATTCTGAGGCAACTACGCCAAAGAAACAATTAACCTTTGAGAATGGTTTATCATTTAAGATTAAATCATCCGCTAAGTACGTTTGGTTATCTACCTCGTCTAAAGAGTATGGCTGCGGTGCTAAAAATGTTCCGCACTATGCTTTTCCAGACCTTGTTCTAGCGCAAGCTATATTTGACAACAATGGGAACGGTTTAGTTAACCTAGTTGAGAAGTGTGATAATGTCATTGTAACTGAGGGATTGCTAAAGGGCGATATTATCGCTACGCAAGTTCCAAACTCTCGATTAGAGAAGTTAGGCTCAACATTGGTGATTGCAATGGCTGGTGTCAATTCTTGGAAGCAAGTCGCATATCATTTGAAGTCAAAAACTACATTTGCAAGAGTATATCTTGCACTTGATAGTGACTTTAAAGATAATGATGCAGTCTTTGGTAATCTTAAACAGATTATCCAATATATCCGACAACAAGATAAAAACAAAGAGGTCTTTGTCTTTACTTGGGAAGTTGGAAAAGGACTAGATGATTTCTTGCTAAGTAAAGAGGCGCTTACTCATAAAGTACAAGCCCATAAATTTTAAAAAATATCATTAAAGGAAGTAAAGACTATGTAACTGAGAACTCACGCGCATAGTCTTTTTTATATTAAGAAAGCAGTAGCATAAGCTACTGTATGGAGGAAGAAAAATGGAAAATGTTAATGTAGTTGAAAAAGCAGTAGTAGTTAATGAGTTTATGCTTACTTTAGCTGAAGATAAACTTATGGAAGAGTTGAGTGTCCCACACTCAACAGACCTTGACTTAATTCACAATTTACTTTGTGACGAGATGCCCTATGATCTTGATTTAGCGACCGGTATTTTAAAAGAAGGTCGAACGATTGGTGGGGCGTACAAGTACGCCTATGACCTTGCTTTTAAGCAATACCAGTCGAACGAAAATAAAGTCAAGGGCGTGCAAGGTGCAATGGTACATCATACCCAAGTTTTAGAATGGGTTATTGAATACTTTAAGTTGGAAAAATTGGTAGAGGAAACTAAACCTAAATCTGCTAAAGACACTAACTCACCTAAAAAACGCAAGCCACGTAAAAAAGCCACTCCAGTAGTGGAAGTGGAAGATGTGAATGTAGAGGACGCTCCAGAAGTGATTGAAAAAACCGAAGATAGCAGTAGTCAATCTGCTTCCAGTCTATATGAGATTGGAAAAAGTCTAGGTCAGTCTAATCAAGTAGCAGTGGAAGAAGTTCCTAGCGAAGTTATTTCACTCAAGGAAAAAGACTTGAAATTGAAGAAAGACGGTCAATTTGAGTTTGATTTGTTTGGGGGTGATTTCTAATGATTGATTTCACTAAAGCTGATAACAAACATATCAAAAACGCATTAAGACCTCCTAAGTCTTTCTTTACTGAGTGCTTTGAAACATTTCCTATCTATGTATGGGAAAACAAAACTGACAAGATTGTTAGTTCTGAACGCTCTCAGAAAAACGTTAAGGTTATCCAAAAGCGTTTGACAAAGATTAGCAGACTGGATTTCTGGGATACTCATGACTATTTTCTATGGATAGGTGTATCCAAGACTAGAATTGAGTTTCAAATGTACCGTATTCAACAATACTTTGAGAACGGACAAGAGAATTTCTCTGTCACTCTCTATAACTTTGAGAAGTTCACTGAAAAAGAACATATCAGATTAAGTGTTGACTACTTCGGTACTGCATATAGAAATGGACTATCAGCACTCGGTAATTTTCAAGGTGCTTATACAAACTACTGGCTGCTACAATCTTTAGAGGATGTGTTCAAGCGTTTCAAAAAGAATGATGCGCTGAAATACTTAGACTTTGCTAAACTTGAAGAAACTAACTCTTTATCAAACTTACCTCTAATGTTCCCTCATATTTTCAAATACAGAGGGATCATTGAGTATGCGCAGAAAATCAATGCGCGAGGGATTCAAAAAGATTTGATAGGTGAGATTATACCAAGCTACTATGGTCTTGGTAGTGGTAGACACTGCCACGTTAACATGGGTAAGCTAACGTTTAAGTTTTTACGAACTCATAAAAATGTTTTCAAAAATTCTGATGAAGGTTTTGAGGACTATAAGATTAGAAAACAGCTAGAAAAATCACTAGGCATAAAGGTATTCCCAGAGTTCACTAAATATTTCAAAAACGTAGATGATTTGAAATTTATTCCTAAAGGGGTAAAGTTGATACGTTTTCAAAATTGGGTTATCAAAAACTCAGTGAGTTCGTATGAATATAGGGACTACCAAAATATGCTTGAAAATCTTGGTATAGCTTTTGAAGGTGACTTTAGAATTTTGCCAAAGAACTTCAAGCAAGCCCACGATGATGTAGTTAAAGCCTACAATGACATGAAGGATAAAATCAAAAAACAAGGATACCACGAAAGACTTCAGAAACTCTTGGGATTGGAACAGACTATTGGTAATTATACCTTTGTCCTACCTAAAGAATTGCAAGAGTTAAAAGCAGAAGGTAAAGCCTTGTCGCACTGTGTCGGTACTTATGCTGACCGTGTTGCTAGTGGTGAAACTGTTATTGTTTTTGTCCGTCAAAAAGAGAAAGTTGACAATCCACTCTATACCTTAGAAATAAGTAATGGAAAGATTGTTCAACTTAGAGGAATGAGAAATAAAGCTGCTGATGCTGATGCTTGGGAAGCATCTAAGAAATTACTTTCATTTGCTAAAAAGCATAAGATAGCAGTCTAAAATTAAAAGGAAGAAAGGGAAAAGGTCATGATGTATTGTATATTTCATGGCCTTTTTATTTATAAAGGAAACAATGAGAAATTTTGACTTTAAGGGATTTCAATTCCCAAAAACTGATGCTGAAAAAGTACGCGCTAATGTAGAAGCAGTAGCACTTGTAAAAGAGTTGGGAAAAACTCAACAACAAGCAACTGCTGAGCAACAAGCAATTTTAGCGAAGTATGTCGGTTGGGGTGGACTTGCTAACGTGTTCTTTGATAGATACACAGGCAAGTTTGAGGAAGAGCGCACGCGCTTAGAAAACCTCGTAACTCCAGAAGAATATCAAGCTATGCAAAGAAGTTCTTTGACTGCTTACTACACGGATACTCGTATTGTCGAGCAGATGTGGGACTACCTTATCCAGAATGGTTTCAAAGGTGGAAATATTCTGGATCCATCTATGGCAACTGGTATCTTCTTTGGTACAATGCCTAAAGAAATTCAAGAAAATTCTACTCTTGTAGGGGTTGAATTAGACACAATTAGCGGACTAATCGCTAAACAACTGTTTCCAGAAGCGACTATCCTTATCCAAGGATTTGAAACAGTCGAATTTGACGGTAAACCTTTTGACTTAATCATGACTAACGTGCCATTCTCTGAGTTCCGTATTTCTGATACAAACTATGAGAAGCCTTATGTTATCCATGACTATTTCTTAAGAAAGTCAGTCGATTTACTCAACGAAAACGGTGTTATTGGCTTTGTAACCTCTATGGGTACTGCTAATAAACGTTCTAACTCAATCTTGAAAGAAATCAAAGATGAGGTAGCATTTCTAGGTGGTGTACGCCTACCTAGTTCTGCTTTCAAAGAGTTAGCTGGTACTACGGTATCATCTGATATCTTATTCTTTGAAAAAGATAGACTAAAGACAAAGAGTAGCAATGAAATCTTCTTTGAAGATGCAATTCGCTCTGACCTTGACAAAGAGGGACGTGTCTTTATTAACCCTTACTTTGAAAATAATCAAGTATTGGGTGACTATGAAATCCGTTATTTTAACGGTGCAACACTATCTGTTAAGCCTTGGAAAGATTCTGACTTGTTCTTGGATATTAAAGAGGGACTATCATCTATCTATGCTCCTACATTTGCAGGGTATAGCGTAGCTGATGTCACAATCTTGTCTAAAGTTCAATCACAATCTAATGTCCGTCCTTACGAGTACGGATTTGAAGATGGCAAGGTAGTGTATCACAACGGACACGAAACACGTGTTTTGTCAAAAGGTGCTGAAATTACATTCTATCAAGATGTTGATGGAAAATTTGTATCATGGGATAAAAAACATGGCGCAAGTGTGATTGAAGATTTTGAAACACTCAGAAAAGAGGATAAAAGTGTCGTAACAAGCACTTATATCAGTCCTCAACCGTCAGTACGTGGCGCAAACAAAGGTCTATATAAAGGTGTCTATTTCTATGAGAAGCCTTTAGAAGATAAAGAAGTGGCGCGTGTTAAAGGTATGATTGCTATTAAAGAGGCTTACCAGTCTGTTATTGATATCCAATCAACTGACGATTACGATATTGACGAGTTTCAATCTTTGCTGACTGAACTTAACGAAACATACGATATGTTTGTTAAAGAATATGGGTATATCAATACTCCAGTCAACGCTCGCTTGTTTGAACGTGATGACCGTTTCCCTTTAATTGCCAGTCTGGAAGAAGAAGCACTAGATGATAACGATAGTACAAAGGTTCTTTTTGAGAAAGCTAAAGCATTCTTTGAACCAACTATCCGTCCTAAAAAATCACTAGAGCAAGTAGATAGTGCTGAAAAAGCCTTATCTATCAGTCTTTCAGAAGGTCGAGGGGTTGATTTAGATTTCATGCTTACCCTCTATCCAGCAGAAAATAAAGAGGTATTACTCGCTGAGATTTTCAACGAGGTAGCACCTAATATCCAGAAATACTCTAAAGAAGGTATTTTTGAGTGGGAACTTAAAACAGACCTGCTCTCTGGTGATGTAGTAACTAAGAAAGAGTTGCTAGAACTGCTAGTCGATAAGGGTGATACTAAAGCTGATTGGGAATACTACCTATCACTAATCAATGAAGTAGTGCTAGAACCAGTCACAATGGTTGATATGGAATTTAATATCGGCTCTATGTGGATTCCAAACTGTGTACTTGGTAAGTTCGCTTATCAAATCCTAGACGGTTATGAAGTTTCTCTTGATTCGCACTATGCAAATAAAGCAGTAGCGACAAGTAAGATTGGTCGAGGACTAACTCATGACTTTGTTAGGGAGGTAGAATACTCGGCTGAGAATATCCGTATGGGACTACGTGCTGATGGTGCTGGTGCATATAGTAAAGGTCATGCGATCTTTGAGCGTTTGCTAGGCTCTAACCAACCAACTATCGAAAAAACTGTCATTGAGGACGGTAAAGAGAAAAAGGTTGTAAATGAAGTAGCAACTGCTGAACTACGAGAAGTTGAGCGTAAGATGCAGAAATTGTTCCTTGATTTCGTAGAAAACAACGAAGATGTAAAAGAATTGGTTGAAGCTACGTTTAACAAACGTTTCAACCGTATCGTCAACAAAAAGTATGATGGTAGTCATTTACATATCGAGGGATTGGCGCAAGGATACGAGCTTCGTCCTCACCAACTGAATGCAGTACAACGCATTCTGGAAGATAAACGTGCGCTCCTTGCCCACGAGGTAGGAACTGGTAAGACGCTAACAATGGTAAGTGCTGGGTTTAAGTTGAAAGAACTTGGACTAATCAACAAGCCTTTGTATGTTGTTCCGTCTAGTTTGACCGCCCAATTCGGACAAGAAATTCTTCGCTTTTATCCAACTAAGAAAGTCTTTGTCACAAGTGAAAGGGACTTTGAAAAATCAAGACGTAAGCTATTCATTTCACGTATCGCCTCTAACAACTACGATGCAATCGTGATTGGCCATAGCCAGTTTGAGAAAATCAAGGTATCTGAAGAGCGTCAACTTGCTTTTTATCAAGATAGACTTGATGAAGTTCGTAGCATCATGGCTTATGCTGAAAGTGAAAAAGACCGTGTTACCTTTAAGCAAACTGTTCGTATGGAAGCACGTTTAGAAAAACAGATTGAAAAATTGGATGAAGGAAAACTTTCTAAAGCAGATAGTTTTGTAGAATTCGAGCAACTTGGTATTGACTTCTTATTTGTGGATGAAGCTCATCGCTATAAGAATGTCCGTCCAGTCACAAATCTCGGCAATGTTGCTGGTATTGGTAACACAACCGCTCAGAAAAACATGGATATGGAAATGAAAATCCGTAGCCTACAAGAAGAGCATAATGGTACTAATATTGTCTTTGCAACTGGTACGCCTGTTTCTAACTCAATCAGTGAAATGTATGTAATGATGAACTATATCCAACCAGATATCCTTAGTGAGTATGGCATGGATAACTTTGACGCTTGGGTTGGTGCTTTCGGAGTTATTGAGAATAACCTTGAAATTAACACGACAGGTGATAAGTTTATCGCTCGTAAACGTTTCACGAAGTTTACAAACTTACCTGAGTTGATGAAACTCTACAAGCGTACTACGGATATTCAAATGACTAAGGACTTGGATTTGCCAGTTCCAGATGTTGAAAGAATTGCAATAAAATCTGATATGACTGATACACAAACTGATAAATTAGGGGAATTGGTCGAACGTACTGATAAAATCAAGACTGGAAGTGTTGATCCAGCTGATGATAACATGCTAAAGATTACCTCTGAAGCACGTAAGTTGGCTACGGATATGCGCTTGTTGGATGAAAGCTACACGTTAGCAGATAACAACAAGATTATGCAAGTAGTCGATAATGTCTTTAAAATTTATCAACGTGAAACTATTAACCGTGGTACTCAGATGATTTTCTCTGACATTGGCACTCCCTCAACTGACGGATTTTCGATTTACTCTGAATTGAAAAATCTTCTTGTTGAACGTGGTGTCCCAGAAGAAGAGATTGCCTTTATCCATGATGCGAAGAATAAAGATGCTAAGTTGCAGCTTCAACGCAAAATGAATGCTGGCGAAGTTCGTATCTTACTTGCTTCGACTGAAAAAGGTGGTACTGGATTGAATGTTCAGCGACGTATGAAAGCAGTACATCACATCGACGTGCCTTGGAAACCGTCTGATATTATTCAACGTAACGGACGTATCGTTCGACAAGGAAATCTGTATAATCGCGTACAAATTTTCTACTATATCACGACTGGTTCGTTTGATAATTACTTATGGCAAATTCAAGAAACTAAGCTACGTTACATTAGTCAGATTATGACAAGTAACACTCCAGTGCGTTCAGCAAGTGATATTGACGAGCAGGCTATGACTGCATCGGATTTCAAAGCTATTGCAACTGGAAATCCTTTCTTGAAGATGCGTATTGAGTTAGAGAATGAGTTGGACTTGTTGAGCAAGCGTAAGGTTGCATGGAAGCGTGACTTTGAACTCTCACAAAAGAGTGTTAAATCAGCGCAAGAGCGTATTGAAGCTACTAACCGTCAACTAGCTAAGATTGATCTTGATATCGAGCAAGCTAATGCTACGAAAAAAGAAGAGGTGACTGTCGGTGAAGAAAAGATTGTAAAAAATCCATTTGTTATGGAATTTGCAGACGGATATACAACCGAATCAACCTTTAAAGCAGGTAATCAACTTGCATATACTATGCAATTCAACGTATCTGAAACTACTAAATTCGTGACTTTAGCAAAATATCGTGGCTTTGAACTCAAAGCACGCACGTTAGATGCTCCATACCGTCAAGGTCAAGCGCTAGATTTGAAAGTAGTTGGTAAGAATATGTATACTGTGGAACTTGACTTTACCTCTCCAGTCGGTACTATTCAACGCATCAATAATGTTATTGATAGCCTTGAAAAAGTAAAAATTCGCTTAGAGCAACTCGTTAAAAATCAGCAACTTATTGTTGATAAAGGAATTGCAGATAGCGTATTTGCAGACGAAGAGCGCTTGGCTTATGTGAAAGCTAAGTACGATGTCTTGTTACCTTTGTTAAATAACGACGCATCAGTAGAGGAAATTAAAAAGGCTCTTGAAGAATTTTCAAAACAATATGGCTCTGAAGATAAGTCGGTCAATGTACTAGACAAATATCTTGAAGTTAGCCAAGATGATGTAGAAGAAATTCAACTATTAGAACCTCAAACTGAAACTGTTGAAGTTCCTTCTGAGGAAGATTCTGAGCGTCCAGAACGTGAAGAAGATAACTCTGATAAGTTGAAACTCGCTCTACAATTCCTTGCAGATGCAGAACTTTTACTAGGTCAAGCTGACGAACCGACAGAAGTAGTGTTCAACTCTGAAACTACTATCACGGTGTGCGAGCAACTAGAATTGTTCTAAATCTTACATAGAGGTATCTAATCTTAATGATTAGATGCTTCTCAATAGCAATCTAAGACAAAATTGGATTGTTATTGAGAGGTAACTACCCCAAAAAGTTATCTCTAACTGTACTTTAAAGACTGTTTTTATCGCTTTTTATAAACTTTCTTTAAAAAGTTCAGAAATATATTCTATATTAGTTGTATTTTTGTAAAGAATGTTATACAATAAGTTCAAGAATATAAAAATAATTAAATTTAAGTATTTCGGTATATATAAATTACTGAAAAAATGGAGATTACAATGGTACAAGAAATGTTGCTACATGATGATAGTCTGGCAAGTCAAAAAAACTTACTTGAACCAGACTACTTAACAGATTACTTGCAGATGAAACAGTATGAAGTTTCTGGCGAAGATAAAAAGGAAATTAAGAATATCCTAGAGTACATGATTTTAGGGTATGGCTTGCACGTTATCGTTTCAGAACTTGGGATGCAATCTACTTTATCTTTAGCTGAGCGCACGATCAGACGTAAATTAAACGATAATGGTTTAAAAAATGTAGATGAACTCATGACGAATTACTATCGTTTGTTACTGTTCCCAATGCTGCAATCGGCAGAACTTTATCTAAATGAGAAGTATTGTGAACTACGTTTGTTAAAGAAGAAACCTAAAAAGGTGTTCAAACCTAGCTTAGTGTTTCGTGAAGGTGCTAGTAGATATCTTGGAACTCTGACATATAATATCGCAAGTAATTTCATTACAATGCCTATTCTTTTCGCTTACTCACCGATTACCTCGGACGTGAACCAACTTAGTGAGTTTTTCAATAAACTCGCTAAAGCGCAAGATAGCAAACTGAGTGAATTTGCTAGTGAAATTGGATTTGATAGCGTCCAGCTTGATAGTTGGATTTCTAACGCTATGAAGAAAATGGAAATCTCAATCAGTGAGAATGCTGAACTGATTGACGATTTGACTGGCGAAGTTATCACAACAATCAAGAAGTGGTAGAGGCTGATATATGTATACGATTGAATTGAGATTGGATGCTAGAGGTTATGATGAATACCTTGAAAAGAAGTTCAAACATGGCTACAAGTTAAAAAGAGCCTTGGTAAACTACTTTAATATGCAAGAGAACCGACGCGTCAATTCCGACAGATATAAAGAACTAGCTGGCCAGATGCAGGAGTTAAACATTCTACAAGATACAATCAAAGATACCAAGGATAAAGATGAGAAGAAGTTACTTAAAAAAGCCTACAAAGAACTCAGTGAGGAAGTCAAAAAAGGTTGGATTGAGTTAAACGATAGCTACGGTCTAGGCAATGGCAAGTTTGTAGATTATAAAAATCTCGGTCAAGCTAGTGTGATGTATGAACGTTACGCAAGCGAGGGTATCATAAACTGGTCTAGCTTTGAAAATATGGCGCAAGCGACTAAACAGGGTTACTTGAAGCGTAGAAAACAAGCTGACTCTGACAATACTTTAAAAGTGCCACGTTATGTTGATTTTGATACATTGTGGTATCGTAAATGCAACAACAATATCACTCCAGACGGTTTACGATTTGGAAAAAGAGGGAACTACATTATATTCCCTTATATCTTTAAAGGTTCGGATGAAATTCGCTTTACCTATGCTTTAGAAAGACAGAAAATTGCTTGGTATGGTGTCAAGAGAACTCTTGATCGCCATAACAAGTGGCTCTATTCTGCTCTGATTGTCTTTAGTGAAGTGCCTTACGGTCTGCCAGAAAGTCCAGTTAAGCAAGGAAAAGTAGTAGTAAGCGTAGATGTCGATAAATTAGCTATAAAAACCTTGAATATAGATACTGAGGAAGAAGTATTCTTTGATATTGCTAATGACTTTGGATACTCTGAGAAGCTATCCTATTACGATAGAAAACTGGAGGAAAGTCGTAGGCAGTCTAACCCAGATAACTATAACGTGGACGGTACGGTTAAAGAGGGCAAGAGAACTTGGGTAAGGTCAAAAAACTACAATACCTTGCTCGCTCGTAAGCGCACTCTCTGGCATAAAATCAAGAAATCCAGAAAAGACCGTTTCCATAATATAGCAAAGGCTATTGTCTTAAATTGTGATGAAATCGTTGTTATCAAGGAAGATTTCAAGGCACTACAAAAGCGTAAAGACTACAACCCAGAAGAGATGAAGTGGACGGACACTCGTAAACAAAGAGGCGCTGAAATCATGTTCAATGCACCTTATGAGTTTATAGAGTTGCTGAAGCAAAAAGCATCTTATGTAGGGGTATCATACTCAGAAATTACCAAAGAAAAACAATGATTGAATGAGTGATTACTGGTATCATAGTCACTATGTACTGGTTTTTTCACTCTCAATCTGGTATAATGTACTAAATAAAGTCGATTTGTGGACTGTTGCTTAAATGCAAAAATCATTCATAGCTAATCGAAAGGCGCTATCGTCAAGCAGACAGGCTATGAATGCAGTACAACCAATATCAACCTACGAGGTTTTGGAACTGTTCTTCTATGTACTGGTAGCAAAACATTTGGTGCAGAGAAATAATAATCTGGATTGTTTTGGAACTGTTCTCTATGTACTGGTAGCAAAACTTCGGTGTCTGTTCGTGTCCTCATCATGTCGTTTTAGGACTGTTCTATTTGTACTGGTAGCAAAACAAGTTTTTAGATAAAGCATGGTTATTTGGTTTACTGACTACAAGACAAAGCAATTCCCCAAAAAGTTGTTACTGGAAATAAAACTCCTAAAAGCCACGTATCATGATTGTACTGATACAAAATATCGAGGTATATAGGTAGAATACCTAAAAAAACAAACACTAAAAATACATACCCTAGACCTTATTGGAAAGGGGTATTTTTTAACGCACTATCTTTTAGTAGAAAAAGTATAATTTTATTACTAAAAGAAAATATGGTACAATGGTACTACTAACACTAGAAAAGGATAAAAAATAACATGGCTGATGATTTTACCTTGCAATCAAACATTGAGAAACAACTTGACCTACTGCCAGCATACATTAAAGAATGGTATCGGACGAAAATGATTGCTGGCCGTAGCAAGCGTACTCTCTATGAATACCTTAATGAATATCGTCGATTTTTTACATGGCTGCTAGATGCTGATATTGTTCCAGTAAAAGATATTAAGGATATTCCATTATCTGCTCTTGAAAACCTCTCTAAAGCTGATGCTGAGTGCTTTTTCATTTTTTTACGCGAGCGTAACCTTTTAAACACAAATAAACCGACTAATAAGAGTGTATCCGAGGTTACGATCCATAGGACGTACCGAGCGTTGTCTGGTTTGTTTAAATATCTGACTGAGCAGACTGAAAATGAAAATGGTGAGCCTTATTTCTATCGTAACGTGATGAAAAAGCTAGAGATACGGACAAAGAAAAAAGAAACACTTTCTGCCAAGGCCAACAAGATTGCTCCTAAACTCTTCCTTGGCGACTTGGCAAAGCAATTCCTACACTTCATTATGGATGATACTTCTGCTGACGGTTACGTTAAAAAGGCTAATTTGAGCAATCGTGCCTTATCTACCTACTATCGAGATAGAGAACGTGATGTAGCAATCATAGCCTTAATCATTGGTACTGGTATCCGTTTAAGTGAGGCAGTCAATACGGACTTGAAAGACCTTAACTTACAGACACTATCTGTCGAGGTCACTCGTAAGGGTGGGAAAAAAGACTATGTAAATATCGCTCCTTATGTCATTCCATACATTGAGCCTTTCCTTGAAATTCGTGCTAGTCGATACAAGATTGACGGTAAAGATGCCAACCTACCACTATTCCTATCAGTCCAGACTGGTGTACCTATGCGATTAAAGGGTTCTGGTATCGAGCGTTTAGTTGGCAAGTATTCCAAGGCTTTCGGTACTGAGATTACCCCTCATATGCTCAGACACGCTCTTGCTACTGATTTATACAAGAAAACAGGTCAAGAGGGTATCGTAGCGCAACAATTAGGACACGCTAGCACTGCTCTTGTCAGTCACTATGCGCATATTGCAGATAGTCAAGTCAAAGACGGACTTTCAATGTTATAAAAAGAAAAACCTAGTCAATTAAGACTAGGCTTTTTTAATGCTATTTAGACTTAAATCACGCTAACTCCAGCGGTCAAAGTCTGAAATAGGGATTGTGACAATTCATGTAGTTTGCTGATAGGTATAATACAGAATTGTTTGTAGTCGGTAGTGTAAACATCAACTGC
>ERZ773061.532-NODE-532-length-15378-cov-3.517588_pt1 | contig 15378 bp, 12 predicted proteins | sample MGYA00580627_ERZ773061 | MGnify/ENA primary metagenome ERZ773061 (study PRJEB29015, sample SAMEA2738119) | human oral metagenome | biome: human oral; feature: human-associated habitat; material: saliva | place: China | collected 2223 ...
TATCCTTATTATTTTAATTTAACAGGGGGGAAACTTAAATGGCAAAGGTATTTTATGACAAAGATGTGGATTGCAACTTACTCAAAGAAAAAAAGGTAGCCGTCATAGGCTATGGAAGTCAGGGCCATGCGCATGCACTGAATTTGAAAGAATCGGGTGTAGACGTAGTAGTAGGCTTATATGAAGGCAGCAAATCCGCTGATGCGGCACGTAAGGCCGGACTTACGGTTAAGACCGTTTCCGAAGCTGTTGCGGAAGCGGATGTAACAATGGTTCTTATTCCCGATGAAAAACAGGCGGCTGTATATAAGAGTGAAATCGAACCTAATTTGAAGAACGGCAGTGCCCTCGCTTTTGCACACGGATTTAATGTGCACTTCAATCAAATCATGGCTCCCGAAGGTGTTGATGTTTTTCTTGTAGCTCCGAAAGGACCGGGTCATCTGGTACGTCGTACATATGTTGAAGGCGGCGGTGTCCCCGATGTATTTGCCGTAGGCCAGGACGCTACGGGACATTGTTTCGACTTGGCCTTATCTTATGCCTGGGGAATAGGCGGTACACGTGCGGGCGTTATCGAAACGACGTTTAGAGAAGAAACGGAAACGGATCTGTTCGGGGAGCAGGCCGTCTTGTGCGGCGGTATTTGTCAGTTGATTACTAACGGTTTTGAAACGCTTGTAGAAGCAGGCTATCAACCGGAAATCGCTTATTTTGAATGTTTTCACGAAATGAAGTTAATCGTCGATTTAATGTATGAAGGCGGTATGGCGAAAATGCGTAAATCTATCAGCGATACGGCTGAATACGGTGACTATATGTCGGGTAAACGCGTAGTTACTGACGAATCCAAGAAAGCTATGAAGTCGGTTTTGAACGATATTCAGGACGGCACGTTTGCAAAGAGTTGGTTACTTGAAAACAACGGCGGCGGCAGAGCCCAATTTTTGGCTATGCGTCGGTTGCATGGAGAACACGAATTGGAAAAAGTCGGTGCTAAATTAAGAGATATGATGCCCTGGTTGCAAACAGATAAAAAAGAATCATAAATCCGGATAAAGGAGGGGATTCGGTAAATGTTGATGAACGGTGCGAAAGCGGTCATCGAGTCGCTGAAAAAAGAAGGCGTTGAAGTTATCTTCGGCTATCCCGGCGGAACGGTGCTCACATTATATAACGAAGTATATAAAGACAAATTTCCGAATGTTCTGACGGGACATGAACAGGGAGCCGTGCACGGGGCGGACGGCTATGCGAGAGCTACCGGTAAGGTCGGAGTTTGTTTTGCCACGTCAGGGCCCGGTGTTTGTAATATGGTAACAGGCATTGCTACGGCTTATATGGACTCGGTACCCCTGGTTGTAATCAGCGGCCAGGTGGCAACTCATTTGATTGGTCGCGACTCTTTTCAGGAGGCGGATATATCGGGGATTACCACGCCCATTACGAAACACAACTATTTGGTAAAGAACGTACACGAGTTGCCGCGTGTTTTAAAAGAAGCCTTTTTTATTGCTCGTAGCGGTAGACCCGGTCCCGTTCTCGTTGATGTGGCTAAGGATGTTTTTGATGCCGAATTCGATTATGAATATCCTGAAACCGTTCAATTACGAGGGTATACGGGCCACTATGAAGGCAATGAATCGGATATTGATGAAGCCGTACAAGCACTGTGTGAGTCCCGACGTCCCGTCTTACTTACAGGCGGAGGTATTGTTTCATCCGATACGGCACAGATTTTGCAAGAGGTAGTTGAAAAATTGCAAATTCCCGTTGTGACGACCTTAATGGGGAAAGGAGCTATACCGGATACGTATGACTACCATTTAGGAATGGCGGGAATGCACGGTACGGTGGCAGCCAACCGAGCTATTGTAGGGTGTGATTTGCTTTTGGCTATAGGAACTCGATTTGATGACCGTGTAACCGGTAATGCCAACACCTTTGCAGCAAGAGCTAAAATCATACACTTTGATATTGATCGCGTGGAAATCAATAAAATTGTCCATTCTCATGTGAGTGTTAACGGCGATTTGCGTTGGTCTTTGTCTCTTTTAGCCCAAAAAATTCAATCGACAGGGGATCGATTGGCGGAACAATATGCTGCATGGCGACAAGAAGTAAAGGAAACGGATCAGGCCTATCCTTGTTACTCCAGAGATATAAAGAATTATGTCTCTCCGCGTAAATTGATGCAGGAAGTGCGTAAACGTGCAGGAGATTCGGCTATTATTGCTACCGATGTAGGACAGCATCAAATGTGGGCGGCACAGTTTTATGATGTTACACAGTCCAGACATTTTCTGACTTCAGGCGGGTTAGGTACTATGGGGTACGGCTTGCCTGCCGCTATGGGAGCACAGTTAGGTTGCCCTGCAAATCAAGTAGTCCTCTTTTCCGGAGACGGAAGTATTCGCATGAATTGCCAAGAATTGGAAACGTTGGCTAATTATCATATTCCTGTAAAGATTGTTGTTTTGCGTAACGGCGTCTTGGGTATGGTCAATCAGTGGCAACGAATGTTTTATGAAAAGCATTACGCCGCATCCGTCTTGGGAAATCATGCCGATATGCCGGCAGTGGCTACAGCTATGGGTATTAAGGCTTTTGCCGTACATAATCCGGGCGATTTGGAAGAAGTGTTGGATGCTTTCTTTGCCGTCGACGGTCCGGCTTTTATAGAAGTGGATATTCCGTCTGATGAAAATGTATACCCCATGGTTCCGGGCGGGAAGAAATTGGATGAAATGATCATAGGAGGTGATGACGACCATGAGACAACATCTGGCACTGCTTGTAGATAATAAGCCCGGCGTATTAACCCATGTAGCGGGCCTTTTGAGTCGTCGCGCCATTAATATAGAATATATTAACGCGGGCTATACGGAAGATGCGGACGTAACGCGAATCAATATAGTGGTAACCGTAGAGGATCGGTGGGAATTGGATCAGGCCGTCTTTCAATTGGCCAAGCTTATTGATGTTATTAAGGTGGTTACGCTTGATGATAATCCCTTTGTAAGCTATGAATTAGCTATGATTAAGGTTCTCTATACAACGGCTAAAGAACGGATGGATTTGAGCAATTTAGCTGAACTCTTTCACGCCAAGATTGTCGATGTAGGAAAGAATAGCCTTATGCTACGTTTAACGGGAACGGAAGAACACGTGGAAGCGCTGTTACAGATGTTGGATGAGTACACGATATTAGAAATTGCCAGAACGGGACAAATCAGTTTGAGTCGCGGTGAAACGGCAGTTAAAGGGGTACAAATTTTATAAAAGTCTAAGGGCATGTGTCGTATAGAACACATGCCCTTTACGTTCTTGTAAGTACGGTTTATGATGTACATATGTCTTGAAAGGGGGTGAAGATGTGGGAATTTGTGATTGGGCAAATGTTAATGAAAAAATGAAGTTATATCATGACTGTGAGTGGGGTGTTCCCGTTTATGACGACACCGTACAGTTCGAGTATCTTGTATTGGAACTTATGCAAAGCGGTCTGAGTTGGAATACGATTTTGCAAAAGAGGGAAACCTTGAAAGCGGCGTATGCGAACTTTAACTATGAGGTCTTGGCTGACTACGGGCCGGAAGAAGCGGATAAGATTATGACCTGTGAAGGGATTATTCGTCAAAGGCGCAAGATTGAAGCGGTTTTTCAAAACGCCCGAGCCTTAAAAACAATACGCCGGGAATTCGGATCATTCAGCGATTATTTATGGAGCTATACGAAGGGAAAGGTATATGTCTATAAAAGTCATGAAAAGTGGGGAGTACCGACAGCCAATGAGCTGTCGACGACTGTTGCCGCTGACTTGAAAAAAAGAGGTTTCGTATTTTTAGGACCCGTTACCGTGTATTCTCATTTGCAGGCTTGCGGAATCATTCATGACCACTCGTCTTCATGCCTTGCCGGAGAGAACATCAGACGGACGGCACCTCTTGTATATCGGGACGATATGTAAAATTTGATGATTTATATATAGCCATAGGTTTGTAATGAGAGTATGATAGCTTTAACAAGTCAGTAATCAAGTAAGTATATGCGTATACGTAGGAGGTAACAGGGTGCGTATAGTTGTTGTCGGAGCGGGTAAGCTGGGATACAGCATCGCCGAGTTATTATCAAATGAACAAATGGATGTAGTCGTAGTCGACCATGATGAAGATCGTCTGGAAGTCGTGAAAAACACCTTGGATGTGTTGACTGTTCCGGCGAACGGTGCCAGTCCTGTAACCATGAATGATCCCGATATTTACGGGGCTGATATTCTCGTGGCGGCGACGAGTAGTGACGAAACGAATATGATTTCCTGTATTTTGGCAAAAAAACACGGAATCTCTTATACGGCGGCACGTATTAGGGATTTGGATTTCCTGTCTGAATCCAAAGTCTATTTAAAAGAAAATTTTAATATTGATTTAATGATTAACCCTGAATATATTACGGCTCGCGAAATCAATCGTATTTTGATGACGCCGGCAGCCTTAAACGTAGAAGATTTTGCCCAAGGTAAGGTGCGGATTTTCGAAACGAAGATTCAGCCCGGATCTCAGTTGGCCGATATTCCCTTAAAAGATTTGCGATTACCACAAGATGTTTTGGCGGGACTTATTTTCAGAAATAATCGAATGATCATTCCTCACGGCGATGACTATCTTTTACCGAATGACAACACCTTTTTTGTCGGTGCGTCCGGAGAAATAGAAAAGTTCAGTAAGCATTTTGTCGGGACGGGTATCAAAGCTCCTGAACGAGTTATGATTATCGGTGCCGGTCGTACGGGACGAACCTTGGCTAGCATGTTGGATAAACAGGGCGTTCAAGTAAAGGTCATCGAAAAGGATGCCGAACGTAGTCGCATGGTAGCGGAACGAATTGAAGAAGGCATCGTCGTTCGCGGAGACGGAACTGATATTGATTTACTCACCCAAGAAGGAGTGGGGGAAGCGGATGTCGTCATTTGTCTTACGGCTGATGACAAGCTGAATTTGATGTTGGCCCTCTTAGCTAAGCATTTAGGTGCTTCCAGAACCATTGTGCGCGTTGCCCGCATTGAATATGTGGAGTTAATGGAAAAGGTCGGCGTCGATATTGTATTATCCTCACGCTTATTAGCTGCCGGTGAAATTTTAGCTTTTGCTCGGCGAGGCGGGGTTGTTTCCGTCGCTCTTTTGGAAGGAGCTAAAGCGGAAGCAATGGAAGTTATCGTTCAGAAAGGGTCGTATGTAGAGAATAAAAAACTGATGGATTTGCAATTGCCGAAAGAATGTCTGATTTGTGCTTTTGTTCGTGATGATGAAGCTTTCGTACCGACCGGACAATCATCACTACAAGCCGGTGACAGAGCGATACTCTTTATTCGCATGGAATTTGCCAATAAGGTAATGAAATATTTTGCAGGAAAGGCATAGGAAATGAAAGGTGCATTTATATTTTACGGCTTAAGCCGTATCTTGGCGTTTTTTACGGTAGGTGCGCTTCTTATTACGGCCTTGTCTCTATATTCGGAAACCGGCGTGACCGTGTGTTTTTTGCCCACTCTGGCACTTGCCGGTATAGGTTCTTGCCTGTGTTACGGGCCGGGGAAAGCACGTCGACAGCAAATGAGACTTAGTGAAGGAGCCGTATTACTTACCGGCTCTTGGGTAGTTTTAGCTCTCTTGGGAGCCTTGCCTTTTATAATAAGTCATAGGCTTTCCGTAGTTGATGGCATCTTGGACAGCGTTTCGGCAGTTACGACAAACGGTCTCTTTCTTTTAAGTCATGAAGAAGCGGGGATTTTTAAGGACTGGCATATTCTTTTAGAATGGATGGGTGCTTTTATCTTTATTAATCTGTTCGTAACCGTTATGCCTCAGATTAGTAAGGTTTTCAGTATCGGCCTGTCCGATGATAATCCCTTTGCTTTTACACCCGGTATTCGGCGTATGAATTCGTACTTAAAACCCGTATCGGTTACCTTTGTCGTCATTACATTGTTGTCGATCACGGCCTTTATTATGGCGGGATTACCTTTACACACCGCCGTATTACAGGCTTTGACGACTGTTTCTACAGGCGGTACGACAGTTGAACACTTAGGAAACCGCACCGTTGTTTGGGCCTGTGTTTTCTCAATGTTCTTAGCAGGATGCAATTTTTTATTGTTATACAGAGTGACATCGGAGAGAACTTTACGACCGTTATGGCGTAATACGGAAATCCGAGTGTTTTTGGCAGTTCTTCTCGGTGCTACCTTGCTACTCAGTATGAATGTTCATGATCGAGCCGGATTTGAATGGAATGAAAGTCTGCGTTTATCCGTATTTTATGTGTTATCCTTTTTGACGACAACGGGATTTACAGGTGCTAATTTAGCACTCTTTCCCGACTTTGATAAATTGCTCCTTTTTATTCTCACCTTTGTAGGCGGATGTGTCGGATCGGTTACGGGGGGAATGAAAATTATTCGTTTTCTTATTTTGTTTAAAATGTCGTCTCAAGAATTACTTCGAACCTTGCATCCCCAGATGGTTATCAGTGTTAAAGCCAACGGAGTATTCGTGTCTTTGCCCGTCATTAATCGCGTATTAAATGTATTTTTCCTTTTTATCGGTTTGTTCTTCCTGTCCGTTTTGATTTTAGCACCTGCCGGGCTATCTCCTTTGGAGACCCTTGGATTAGCAGGTGCAGGATTGACGGGGACGGGAGCGACGGCGGCCTTATTAGGATTGGGTGATGTAGGTTCTTTGCCCGTTTGGGCCAAGGCCTATTATTGCATACTCATGATTTGGGGGCGCGTTGAAGTCGTTGCCTTTTTGTTAGTCGTACAGACGACGATACACTTTTTTAAGCATCGTTGGTAGGAGCTTTTTGTATGAATCTTAGAATTACGGCCTACTTATTGGGTAAATTGGCCGTTGCTTGTGCCATGGCATTATGTATTCCTTTGGCTGTAGCCGTGTTGTACAACGAAGAAAATATTTCCGCATTTTTGTGGGCCATAGCATGGTCGGCAGGCACGGGAGTACTTCTTGTAATCGGGGGACACAGGGTGAAGGATACACTGACGGTCCGAGAAGGTATAGCCGTTACCACTTTGGGGTGGGTTTTAATAACCTTTCTGGGTATGATTCCTTATGCGGCAGGCGGCTACCTATCCGTTTTGGACGGTATTGTGGAGACTATTTCAGGCTTTTCCGGTACGGGGGCTACGGTTATTGATGACATAGAGGCCTTACCTCAAAGCCTTATTTTATGGCGGTCTTTGACACACTGGTTCGGAGGTTTGGGAATTATCGTTATTTTTATTGCACTGTTTCCTCGTTTCGGCAGAGGTGCCGTACGTATGTTCAATGCCGAAAGCACGGGACCTACGGATTCACGGTTTTTACCGCAAGTCAAAGAAATGGCAAAGGCTCTTTTTACGGTTTATGTAGTTTTTACAATTATCTGTACCTTGGTTCTTTATGCGTGCGGCCTGGATTTTTTGATCGCCGCGGACCATGCCTTTTCCACTATTGCTACCGGCGGGTTTTCCCCGTATAACAATAGTGTAGCCCATTTTGACAGTCCTCTTATTGAGGGCATATTGGCTTTTTTCATGATTATATCCAGCGCTAACTTCGGTATGTATGTGGCGGCATGGCGGAAAGGGATAGAATGTATTTTTAAGGATACGGAGTTTCGCATTTACTGCTTAGTCGTACTGGTAACCACTATGCTAATGGCCGGCAATCTGATTTTGACACAAGGGTGGACTTACGGATATGCATTGCGGGAAGCATTTTTTCAGTCCGTATCCATATCATCTTCGACCGGGTTTGTATCGTATGATTTTGATACATGGCCGACCTTTTCCAAATATATTCTAATCTTTCTCATGTTTTTAGGCGGCTGTGCAGGCTCGACGGCCGGGGGACTGAAAGTTACTCGATTGATGTTGTTATTTAAAACGGCTCGTGCCTTATTGCGTCAAAAAATATATCCTCGCGAAGTAATAGCTGTCAGCTCTAACGGCAGTGAATACTCGGAGGAAGTATTGTTTCGTGTCGTAAGATTTTTCTTTGTCTATGTTATGCTGGACCTGTTGTGGACCGTATTGCTGGTTTGGGACGGGGTTCCGGTATTCGAGGCCTTAGGAGTCAGTATTTCGACCATGGGCAGTTGCGGACCGTCTTTCGGCCTCTTCGGGGCTACATGTACCTATTCGGCTTTACCGCCGTTCAGTAAGGTTGTCGTATCCATATCCATGCTCATGGGCCGACTGGAATCATTCAGCGTTCTCGTCTTATTCTTGCCGTCTTTTTGGCATAGGCATCAGGGCTGGTAATCTCACTAATCATCGGAGGAAGTATGAACTTCAGAATTGTCGGGCAGTTTCTCGGACATATAGCCTTGGCTGAAACGTGTGTTCTCGCTATTCCCCTGGTGTCCTCCCTTATTCATCGAGACGGGGCGACTTCTGCGTTTGTTTTTTCTATGGTTATATGTTTCGGCATATCGACTCTGTTTTTTTCGAGCGGTGAAAGTAAGAAGGAAAAGTTAACCATTCAGGAAAGTATTGCCATCACAGGATGCGGCTGGTTATTGGCTACTGCGGTCGGTATGATTCCGTATATTTCGGGCGGTTATTTGGGATATCTGGATGGTCTGTTTGAAAGCATTTCGGGCTTTACCGGTACGGGCGCGACAGTTATTGAAGACCTGTATATTATGCCTCCCAGTCTCTTGTTATGGCGTAGTATGACGCACTGGTTAGGAGGTTTGGGAATTGTCGTCATCTTTATTGCTCTCTTACCGGAATCAGGTAAAACCTCATCATATATGTATAACGCTGAAGCAGCCGGTCCGACAAAAGAGCGCATTTTACCTCGTCTGCAGGATATGATAAAGGTTCTTTTTAAAATCTATATGGCATTTACAGTATGTGCATTTATTATATTTTTAATTTGCGGGATGGATTTTACAGGAGCCGTCAACCATGCCTTATCAACCGTATCAGCCGGAGGTTTCTCTACATATAATGAGAGTGCGGCTTATTTTGATGATGTATATGTTGAAGGGTGGATGACTTTTTTTATGGTTCTGGCAGGAGGCAACTTCGGCCTTTATTATCGTGCCTATCATAAAGGAGCTGCCGTCTTACTTAAAGATACGGAATTTAAAGCCTATTTATCTATTTTAGTGGTAGCCGCCATTATTATTATCGGTGATTTAATGGTGGAACTTGATTCAGATTTTTTTACAGCTCTACGATATGCGGCATTTCAGACAGCCTCTATAGCCACGACGGGTTTTGTCTCTGCCGACTATGACAGATGGCCGGTTTTGTCGAAATTCGTTCTCATGGGTCTAATGATTTGCGGCGGCTGTGCGGGATCTACGGCAGCAGGATTGAAAATTTCCCGTGTAGTCATTCTTTTTCGTTCCGTGAGGTCTACCGTTCTTCACTTACTCTATCCTAAGCATGTAGTTGAGGTTATGATGAACGGAACGACCTTACACGATAGTACGGTATTGCGTGTAGGCCAATATTTTTTTATGTATATTTTCTTCATCCTCTTTTTTGCACTTCTTTTAGCATTTGACGGAGTAGGCGGTTTTGATGCCTTGGGAATCAGTGTTTCCACTATGGGGTGCATCGGTCCGGCCTTCGGCGTTACGGGGGCGACTTGTACATATGCGGATTTATCTTGGTTCTCTAAAACCGTCATATGTTTTTCCATGCTTTTAGGACGTCTGGAAATTTTTACGATTCTTGTCATGTTGCGTCCCGGTTTGTGGAAGGGCAAGAATACATGGTAATAATTAATCTCTCATAATAAGGGCGGCATTATAATTACATTAAAAATAAGAAGAAAGAGCAGACTTTTCAGATTCTTTAGCCGAAAATGGTATAAAACCGATTCGGAGGGATGAGTATGAAAAAAATCTTATTGCTTTTTCCGCTACTAACGGCATTGGGGTTGGCCGTATACGGAAATGCGTGGGTAGAAGCCACGCTTCCGGAAGAAATGACAGCCGTTCCGGAAATTCAGGTAGAAAATGACAGACTTTTATATGTTTATATAAGCGGAGCCGTTAAAAGTCCCGGTGTATATTCTTATAAGCGTCCGCTTTTAGTAGGTGAGGTTATTAAGGATGCAGGCGGTTTTAATTCCTATGCAGACAGCGAGGCCATAAATGCGGCGGCTCCTATAGAAGACGGATTACATATTCATATTCCTTATAAAACAGACGGAATCGGGGTTGCGGTTAAAGACGATCACAAAATTCACCTAAACGAGGCTGATGAAAAAACGTTGACAAGCTTAAACGGTATCGGTCCTGCAATGGCAGCCGCCATTATCGCTTATCGTAATGAACACGGATCCTTTACATCCGTAGAGGAGTTAAAGCAAGTAAAGGGAATTGGCGCTACCAAGTATGAAAAACTGAAAGATGTCGTAGATCTATGAGTAAGTGTTTGTCTTTCAGTCTCGTTATTTGTGTTTGTACGGCGATTTTTTTACATGAATACGTGCAGTTGTCGATTCTGTTGTCAGTCGTTACGGGTTTTATCTGTATTTGTATAGCCTTCTTCGCGCGTAAACGAAGGAGGCTGTTTTGTATATTCATGTGCGGTGCCGCTTTTTTCTTTTCATGGGCAGGGACGGTACACAGTGAGACAAGATTTAACGCCTTGCCTCACTATTTAAGCGGAACCGAGACGGAGGCCGTTTTTCGAATCTGCGATAAAAAGCGTGTTTATAAGGAAAAAAATCAGAGTGTGACCGTTTATCGAGCCGATTTAAAAAGTCACGGCGGTAAGGGGAGTGTACTTTTATATATTCATGGAGAGAATCCCTTTGAAGAGGGGTGTGTGGTTAAAGGTCGTGTATCCTGTACGGCTCCCGTATTTAAGAAAAATTACGGGACTTATGACTTTTATCATGCCTATCGCTACAGGAGTATTTTTATGAAATGTAAGGAGCGTAAGGACACGCCCTTAGAGCTTGTCGAGCTGCCGTCAATGTATGATGCGTCCTTACACAGTATACGTCTAAGGATAACGGACTCTTTTACGGAGGTGATGGGAACACGCCTGGCATACGTTTTCACCTCTCTTTTGTTTGGCGGTCATTACGATGAAATAGATGAAGACATTATTCGCAATTTTTCTCTTACGGGAATGATTCATATTCTTTCCGTGTCCGGTTCACACATAACAATCCTTTTGAGTGTTATTTGGACCTTAGCCGGAGGCTTGTCACTAAGTCGTCGGGTGAAACTGTCAGGGGCTTCAGTGGTACTTTTTTTGTATTGTGCACTGGCCGGATTTACAGTGCCTGTCATACGATCAACTCTTACGGGGATGGCAGCTGCTTATGCGGCGGAAGGAAATTGCGAACATTCCCCTTTACATATATTGTCATTAGTTGCCCTGTTTTTTTTAGCGGAGAATCCCTTTGTCTTTTACGATCTGTCTTTTCGGCTGTCTTTTTGCGCCGCTGCAGGTATTATTTTGTTTACGCCCAAGACGGAGGCGGCCTTGTCCTTTTTACCCGTTTTTTTACGTCGTTGTACAGCCGTCTGCATAGGTGCACAGATTCCTGCAGTGCCCTTGTTAACCGGAACTTTTGCGGGCCTGCCTTTATATACCTTGCCGGCTAACCTTTTGGTGGGATCCGTATTGGACGGGCTTATTGTAGCGGGACTTGTAGCGGCTCTGGCTGTATATATTATGCCTTTTTTCGGCGGAATTATCTTACATATTTTGAAGCCTTTTTTGTGGGCTGCCCTTAAGGCCAACGCTTTTTTAGCTGCGTTACCGTATAGTTTTATCCCGACGGGAAGTATGGGGCCTTTATTGACAGGGGCCTATATTCTTGCAGTAGTTGCCTTTTATGGAACCTATAAAAGAAAAGTAGCGGCTTTTTGTTCCGTTTTTATTTTTAGTGTAGTTCTTTGTACGAATTTTTCTCATCGACAAGATTGTCAATTGATAGTTCTTGATACGGTGCCGGATTATACTGTATATATTAAATACAATAACGGAATGTCCAAGATGTGGTATAATAAGAAGCAAAAGTTCGGGACTTCCTTCATTATGTCCGTAGTAGCGCCTGCCTTACATCATGAAGGAATTTTTTCGGTAGGAGAAGTATTTTTGTCAGGGCAGGCGACGGAGAAAATAAAGACTGACATACAAAAATCCTTTAAAATAAATGTTGTTTCAGGAGGATGTCCCGATTTTACGAACGAAGAGTTTCGTATATGCGGAGACGGCATTGAATTTATCAAGACCGGAAAAAAGCTTAATGTAAAAGAATGCGGTGAAATAAGGGCATACGAACATAAAGGAAGATGGCATTTCGAAACATATGGCGGAGAAACGTATGAAATATATTAAAGTTATATACGGTACGGAAACGTACATGATGGAAGAAGAAAGAAAAAATTTTATAAAAGCTTGTGAAAGTGATTGTGGAGAGCACCCTGAAATTACGACTTTTCACAGGGATGATACGGTTTTTACCGTAGCGGAAAATATAGATGGAGAGTCCCTGTTTTCCGCAGCCACCTTGACGGTATGGAAAAATCCTCCCGTCCTACCTTTAAAAAAAAGCGGCAGGTCGAGAAGTAAAACCGACAAGAGTGAGGACCTGTTGTTGGAGCGACTGGCAAATACGGGAAAAGGTTGCTATGTTCTTTTCATAGTCGAGGGTCCTGTTGATACGGGCAGTGCCTTTTATAAAGCTTTGGTCCCTTTGGCAGATGTAAGTGCATGCGAAGCCGTGACTGAGAAAAATATTATGTTTCATGTAGATACATATTTAAAAAAATACGGCTTTACGCTGACCGCAGAGGCTCGGGGTCTGATGACGGAGATGTTTCATACTTGGAGTACCCTTTCTCTTCTTTACGTTTTTTCAGAACTTGATAAGTTAGCGATTGACCCGGATAGAAAGCGTATCAGTTCGGATGACCTGGAAGGATTGTTTGCCGGAACGGCAGAAAAAAATCTCTTCACCTTCGGGGAATATTTTCTGTTTCGGAACGGAGAAGGCTGTATTCCCTTAATGAAGAGTCTCTTTGCCAAAACTGAAGGGTTTATGAAAAGTACGGCCTATTTGATGTCGCGCTTACGCATGTTACGCTCCTATGCGGAGCTTGTCGCCAACCATAAGGACAAGGCGACAGTCGAGCTATTAATGACTAAAATCAATAACGGACGACCGGTTCGCGGTAGTTTGTATTACTTGCAAAAGTATCTTAAATATTGGACAATAAAAGAGTTGGATACACTGATATGTGATCTCTTTATCTTGCAATTGCGTATGCGTCGGGGGACGGCTGTACAGGAAGATGCGGAGGCACTTATTTGTCTGTACTGCAGCACGTCGATGAAAAAGAATCAATAAATGCTCGTGTCTTGTTTTATACATGAAAGCGGAATTACTCGTGTTATATAGTCGTTGATTTAAAGGATTATTATGAAATACTATCATATTGTACCTCAAAAAGAATTAAAGCTGCCTTACGGTGATAAGCGTTATTTGAATATACAGCGCCTCAGTGTATGTCTTGATAAGAAGTCCTGGCATATTACCGCTGATTTTCCGAATAGTGCGGATCCGGCCTTTTTTGCCGATTTATGTCGTAAAGACTTGTCCTTGGAAGGAGACATCGTTATTGAATGTTTACCTACATCCGAAGCCGACAGAGATGGAGAATTATGGATGCCTGAAACCATTGAATCTCCGGTGGATGATGACGGGGCGGATACGGGTGCCGGTGAAGATTATGCTATTTTTCATGAAGACATATATGACGACGGCGAGGATTTACATGATGAAGAATATCTGAAAGCCTGTGCCGTCGCTTCCAGGCCCGAATTGAGCTCACCTTCGAGTAAGGGGGCAACAAGAAGTAAAACCGACGATACACAAGGAAATGTATTGCTGGGACGAGCTATATCGGTTCAGGAAGTAACGCCCATTGACGATGTACTCGGAGAGGAACGTAATAAAGTAGTCTTGCACGGTAAGGTTGTTCAGGTCGAGTTTAAGGAACTTAAATCAAAGCGAATCTTATTGAAGTTTCAAATTGCCGATAAAACGAACGGCATTTCGGCAATGAAGTTTATTGACACGGGAAATAGCGGTAAGTATGGCCGCAAGGGAATGACGGAAGAAGAAATAGGCCTATTAAAGCAAAACCTTACTGTTAACATCCGTTCTCGTTGGCGGGAATGTTCGTTTCGATACGTATCAAAATAATTATGTTCTCAATGTCGACTCTATTATGAAAGCCCGTGAAGAATCGAATGAACGTATCGATACCCATGAAAATCCTCGAGTAGAACTTCATTTACATACTACGATGAGTGATATGGACGCATTGATTACGGTTAAGGACCTGATTAAGACCGTTAAGAAGTGGAATCATCCTGCTATTGCCGTAACGGACCACGGTGTCGTGCAATCCTTTCCTATGTTACAGTCCGTAGCCAAGGCGAACGGCGTTAAGGTTATATACGGCATGGAAGGGTATTTGTTCGATGAAGAAATCGATAAATCATATCATATTATTATTTTAGCGAAAAACCAGGTGGGCATACGCAATTTGTATAAACTTGTCAGCATATCCCATTTGAAGTATATTTACCGCGGACGGCCGCGTATTCCTCGTAAAATTTTGAACGAATACAGAGAAGGACTTATTTTAGGCTCGGCCTGTGAAGCGGGGGAATTAGTTCGTTCGATGGTTCAGAAACGACTGCCTTATGACGAACTGAAAAAGATTGCCGAGTATTACGATTATTTGGAAATTCAGCCCATATCCAATAACGGCTTCCTCGTTCGAGAAGGCTTTGTTGATGATGAAGAGGGTCTTAGAGATATTAACCGAACGATTTTAAAAATCGGCGATGAATTGGGGAAAATGACTGTCGCTACTTGTGATGCTCATTTTATGAATAAGGAAGATAAGATTTATCGAGAAATTCTTATGACGGGAAAAGGCTTTAGAGATGCTCAATTTCAGCCGGATCTCTATTTACGCACGACGGACGAAATGTTGGAAGAATTTGCTTACTTGGGCAAAGACCGGGCGGAAGAAGTTGTTATTACCAACCCCAATAAGGTTAATGACTGGGTTGAAGCGGTAACGCCCGTACCTAAAGAAAATCTTTATTTTCCGAGAATTGAAGGTTCGTCGGAAGCTCTGAAAGAGATGTGTCTGCGTAAGGCTCATAAGATATACGGTACGCCCTTACCGACTGTCGTTGAAGAACGTCTGGATGAAGAATTTACCTCTATCTTCGGCAACGGGTTCGGCGTTCTGTACTACATTGCTCACAAGTTGGTAAAGCATTCGAATGATGACGGTTATCTAGTGGGATCA
>ERZ773061.534-NODE-534-length-15369-cov-5.215228_pt1 | contig 15369 bp, 16 predicted proteins | sample MGYA00580627_ERZ773061 | MGnify/ENA primary metagenome ERZ773061 (study PRJEB29015, sample SAMEA2738119) | human oral metagenome | biome: human oral; feature: human-associated habitat; material: saliva | place: China | collected 2223 ...
GAAGAAGAGAACATCTTACGTTCATTCTTCAGTCAAAAGGACGTGCCTGGCAGCTTAATACAGTTCCGCCCCCTATTTGTTTACGAGCAAGAAGATAAGGAACAAAATGTTCTCGACGAGCAATTCGATGCTCAACTCCTTGCAATGGTGGGCGAAGATGCACCCGTTAAGGCACAAAAGATAACCCTTACACGTCGCTTAATGCCACTCTTTAAGGCAGCAGCAATGGTTGCAATCGTTCTAACATTGGGCAATGCGATGGTCGTTTCGATGAGTCCTGATGCAACAAACACAAAAAACAGCGATGCATTTAGCACGATAATACATCGTGGAAGCTCAGTAGCTGTAAATGACTCGGCTGTTGTAGACACAATGAAACAAAGTAATTTGTCTACTCAAGAAATGGTAAATCCAATTGATTAAGATATTTTTTCAATGCTTTCTCAATAAAAATAATCAATGTTTATAAAACAAATAATTGGACTGTGAAGTTCATTTTTCTCTCAATTTTTTTCATAACATGTAATAGTTAGTAGATAATGAAGTGGAGATTCTGTGTTGAATCTCCACTTTGCTTTTATATATTGATAATCAATAAGATAGCGGGTGGAATGTAAAAGCATAACTATTGTGTTGTAATAGCATTGCAATTAGAATATAAAAGCAGTCCTTTTACATATCAAAAACATCGCTTTTTCAATGCACCTCACTTGCTTTCAGAAAGCAAAAAAATCCCCTTCAAAATCAAGTAGAAAGAGATCGCCTTGCTCACAAACCCATTTTGGCACATTATAATTTGTAAGTTGTAAAATGTTAATCGAAATAAAAACACGCATAAAAGTGAAATTAACGACCCGAGAATACTGCTTTTCGTTATAAAAACGCTAACTTTGTAAGCAAGAAATTAAAGATACTCGACAAAACAATAAATGTTTTAAATTATTTTAGATGAACGTAATAACAAAAAAAGTTCAATTGTCTGATGGAAGATTCATCAGCGTTGAGACCGGGAAAGTGGCAAAGCAGGCAGACGGTTCTGCAGTTATCACTATGGGAAATACTGTACTTCTCGCCACTGTTTGTGCCGCAAAAGATGCAGTTCCCGGGACAGATTTCATGCCTTTGCAGGTAGATTACAGAGAACAATACTCAGCTGCAGGGCGTTTTCCTGGTGGTTTTACAAAGAGAGAAGGTAAAGCAAGCGACAATGAAATATTGACTTCACGTCTTGTAGACCGTGCTCTAAGACCACTATTCCCATCGAACTATCACGCAGAAGTGTACGTACAAGTAATGCTTTTATCTGCCGATGGTGTCGATCAACCAGATGCTTTAGCAGGATTTGCAGCTTCTGCAGCACTTGCTTGCTCTGATATTCCATTCGAGTTTCCAATTTCTGAAGTTCGAGTAGCACGCATTAATGGCGAATATGTTGTGAATCCAACATTCCAACAAATGGAAAATGCGGATATGGACCTTATGGTTGGCGCAACAAAAGATAATATATTGATGGTTGAAGGCGAAATGGATGAGGTGTCTGAACAAGAACTTATCGAAGCATTAAAGGTGGCTCACGAAGCTATTAAGCCTATGTGCGACCTTCAAACAGAACTTTCTAAAGAACTTGGCGTAGACGTTAAGCGTGAATACAATCACGAAAATAACGACGAAGAATTGCGTGAAGCTCTTAGAAAAGCAACTTACGACAAATGCTATGCAATTGCTCTTGCAGGCGATCACGACAAGAAGAGCCGTGGAGAAGCATTCGATCAAATCAAAGAAGCATTTATCGAAGAATATAATAACGCTCATACAGACTTAACAGAAGATGAGTTAAGCGAGAAACATGCATTGGTAGACCGCTACTATGACGATGTGATGAGAGACTCAATGCGTCGTTGTATCCTTGACGAAGGAAAGCGTTTAGATGGTAGAAAACCAGACGAAATTCGTCCAATATGGTGCGAAGTGTCTACACTTCCAATGCCTCACGGAAGCGCTTTGTTCACTCGTGGTGAAACACAGAGCCTTTCTACCTGTACACTTGGTAGCAAGTTAGACGAGAAAATGGTTGACGATGTTCTTGATAAGAGCTACCAACGTTTCTTGTTACACTATAACTTCCCACCATTCAGCACAGGAGAAGCAAAAGCACAACGTGGAGTTGGCCGTCGTGAAGTAGGTCACGGACACCTTGCTTGGCGTGGTTTGAAGGGTCAAATCCCAGCAGATTTCCCTTACACAGTGCGTCTTGTGAGCCAAATTCTTGAAAGTAATGGTTCTTCATCTATGGCTACTGTATGTGCAGGAACATTGTCATTGATGGACGCAGGTGTACCAATGAAGGCACCAGTGAGCGGTATTGCAATGGGATTGATTAAGAATCCAGGAGAAGAAAAGTATGCTGTGTTGAGCGATATCCTTGGAGATGAAGACCACTTAGGTGATATGGACTTCAAAACAACAGGTACTTTGAAAGGTATTACCGCAACTCAAATGGACATTAAGTGCGACGGATTGAGCTTCGAAATACTTGAAAAAGCATTGATGCAAGCTAAAGCTGGTCGTGAACATATATTGAGTAAGATGACCGAAACCATCTCTGCTCCACGTGAAGAGATGAAACCTCAAGTTCCAAGAATTGTGAGCTTAGAAATTCCAAAAGAGTTTATTGGCGCAATAATTGGCCCTGGTGGTAAGATTATTCAACAAATGCAAGAAGAAACTGGCGCAACAATCACAATCGAAGAAGTAGACGGAGTGGGTAAAGTTCAGGTGAGTGCACCTAACAAAGACTCTATCGATGCTGCTTTGAAGAAGATTAAAGCAATCGTTGCAGTACCTGAAATTGGTGAAACTTACGATGGTGTTGTACGCTCAGTAATGCCTTATGGTTGCTTTGTTGAAATCATGCCAGGTAAAGACGGATTGTTACATATCTCTGAAATCGATTGGAAACGTCTTGAAAGTGTTGAAGAAGCTGGAATTAAAGAAGGCGACAACATCACCGTTAAGTTGTTAGACATCGATCCAAAGACAGGCAAATACAAACTTTCTCGTCGTGCTTTAATGCCAAAACCAGAAGGTTATGTAGAGCGTGAACGCCGTCCTCGCCGTGAAGATCGTGGCGAACGTCGTCCTCGACGTGAAGGAAATAACGACCAACACAACAACCAACAATAATCAGTTGAATAAAAAATAGCAGATAGGCAGGCATCTGTCACTCGCTAAAACAATAATAAAAGCATTCTTATCGCACCGCTTTGGTGTATGGTAAGAATGCTTTTTTGTATAGATAGACTTTCGTGTTAAACGGAATAGCATTGCTATTGCATCGTAATATCAATGCTATTATATGGTAAAAGCACTGCCTTTACATTGCAAAAGCACCGCTTTTAGAACATAGCTTGTGCTGAATAACAATAGAGATGTTGTATTGAAAGGGTATAAGCGTATTTCAAAAGGAAAGAAAGAAGTGGGAGAGAAGGGCATATTGAAGCTTGTTCTTCTCTTAAAAAGAATTAGAACGGATATTTTCCGAACAATAAAATGGGTGTTCTTTACGCCTTATTATTCCTTTGTTTTCTTTTGCTTGGCGTTTTTTCTGATGTTTTCTTCGCCTTTCTCGTTATTAATGAATAACTTTAGGGCGGATTAAACAATGTACAATTTATGAGACAGAAACTTACTTTAATCACATTGGGAGTAAAAGACTTTCAAAAGGCATTGGCTTTCTACGAGGGCTTAGGCTGGAAGAAATCGGAGCAGAGTCAGGAAGCCTACGCATTGTTCCCTCTTGGCGGGATAGTTTTGGGATTATATCCACTGCAAGAATTGGAAAAAGACACAACGCTGAATTATCAGCAGGCTTCTTTTTCGGGCATGACAATCAGCTATAATGCCACATCGGAGGAAGAAGTCAATGCAGTGATGCAGGAAGCCGAACGGTTCGGGGCAACCATTGTAAAGCCTGCGCAAAAAGTGTTCTGGGGCGGTTACAGCGGCTATTTCAAGGATTTGGACGGCTATGTGTTCGAGGTAGCCTACAATCCTTTTTGGAAGATTGACAATGAGGGCAACCTTGTCATGTAATTCGTCCGACGCAATGACCAAAGAGCAGACCATTAAGGAATTGACGATAATACCCGGAATAGGGAAATCGCTTGCAACCGACTTATGGAATATAGGGATAACCTCCATTGACGACTTGAAAGGCAAAGACCCCGAAGTTCTCTTTGCCTTGTCCAACGACTATGCCGGAGTGGTGCAAGACCGTTGTGTGCTGTATGCTTTCAGATGTGCGGTTTATTTTGCAAAGACCCCGCCGGAGCATCGGGAAAAGGAAAAACTGAACTGGTGGTTTTGGAAAGGTAACATGTAGCATTAAATATAAAGCATTTCCAAGGGGCGTTTTCTTGCCGTTTGACAGCCATACAGAAAGAACTTGCCGAATGGTCGTTCAAAAGATACCGAGCAATCTCGCAATCGCTCGGTATCTTTTCGCAATAAATCGAATATATTTGCGTTATCAAGATAAAGCAATCTCTTCCGTGAGCGAAATCCTCCGACTTCGGTAGAGAGAACAAAGGAGGAAACAGTATTGAACTATGGCAAACATGGAAGTTATCGCATTGAGGGGAGAGCCAAACTGTGGAAAAACAGAGACACTGAATCTTGTTTACAGGCTATTGTCAGATGAAGGATGGCAACAAGTAGAAAATTCTTATAAAGACTTATGCAATAGAGATTTTCTCGATGTCTTAAAAAAAGGAGATAGAATATTAGGTATTGTTACACAAGGAGATTATGCCATTGGAAATTATTCTGTAAGAAACCACCTGAGAACTTTGGAAGAAAAGGATTGTGATATTGCGGTATGTGCATGTACTATTGGAGAACATAAGCAAAAAATCCAAAATGCCATTACTTCATACCCTAAATACCATTTTATAGACAAGAGAAGGTGTGAAGATGGAATATTGAGGAAAGACGATTCAGAGAAAGCTATGGAGATAATAACTCTTTTGAATAGCATTATCAATATGGAGTAGTCAAATATGAAAAAAAAATGTTTTATTTCAATAGCAGCTTTTATTATGCTGTCTTGCATGGCCTCTTCGCCTCAACAGAGTCTGCAGTCCCGATTATTTGGTTTTTGGGCGTCAAGTGGTGATGAGGTTACTGTGTTAGAAATCGATAAGGATAGTTTGTATTATGTAGATGAATATCCTATTGTGGCAATGCCTTATCAGTTTGCAGGTGATAGTATGACTGTAGACGCTTATGGAACAACTATCGTACAACATATTTCATTTCGCAAGGATACGCTCGTTATGAAAAATCAGTGGGGCGACGTTAGTTGTTTTGTACCTGTTAAATGATCTATTCTTGCTAAACTATGATCTTCTTACGGAACGTACCCAAATGAATGAACTATTTGATAAAACAATTACTAATCAAAATCCGGAAAATGACCGCAACTTTCGCTTTGGTGAAATTTAACCGGACAGTAGTGCATAATAATATAAAAGTTATCTCTCCAAGAATTGGATAAGGACAATTCTTGGAGAGAATTTTAGTTGTCAAAGATTTTGCTAAGGAATTTTCTTAACATGAGAAAAGATTCCCCCCCCCCTATTCCCCCTTGTTTTCCCAGAGTTTCTTTTCATGGAAATGGCGCATTTTTGCCTTTACATGAAGTTCCTCACATTTCCTGTCAAATTCCGGCTTCCTCATAGGACCTATGACCTGATTTGTCTCTTTATTTATAATCCAATAGCAATATTTCATTTCTTTCAGCTTTGCGAATTGGATTAACAAACTGTCTTTTTTTTCTGCTATTGGGTTAGAATTATACCAGTCACTGCCATCGTAAATCTGATAGGCTATAATGAATTTATTGTCATAGTCATAATTCAAGACCTGTGGGCGGATAAGAAGATCATAGGAAAGGCTGTTTTCCGTTTCTTCTTTTATCTTAACTATTATTCTGTCCTCCAACCATGCATAATGATTGCCTAAGTCTATATAGAACACACCAAGACACGAAGTTAGGAGGTTACAGAGAAGCAGGACAACGATATTTAATATTCTTCTACACATTATTTGTTATGGTATGATTGTACTTTTGTTTGACAACGTACAGTTTGTTTCATTGGGCATTATATCCGAAGGTAGAATACATGTTTTGTTGAAACCCAATAAATTGATATGATGTCTTCTTCCTTTAGAGATATCAATTCCCACATGTTTATAAGCTCTCCACGCTAATTCTGTGCAGTAGAATGTTGTAGAATCGGTTATATCAAAGTCTTTATCGAAGGGCATACCAACCTTTTGTAAGGCATATTTTATTGCTCCTTTGGTTATCTTCTCGTTAGATGAAACACGAATAACCTTTGCTTTTATACATTTATCGGGTTGTATAAAAGAACTAATAGATTCGTATTTAACGCTATCTAAGTCGTTTTCTGTCTCATTAGGGACGGCATGAATAACCCTCCAACCATCTTTTGTGTGGAGAATGATTCCAACATGTGAATAGCTACCTCTATCTAAACTTGTTACAATTTGGCTTTCAGTGCTTCTGCCTTCTCTGAAAATAAGATCGCCATCGTGTAGAGATAGCGTGTCGATACTGGCAGTAACGACTTTATTCTCGCAATTCTTATTACACGAATGGAATAAAAACATGAGAATGATGAGAAAAGTAAACTGCCAGTATCTCATATCTATTCCTCATCATTACTTTCGGAATCTAAGGATTTGTTCATCTTGTCTAACTCGTCTTTATCAATGAAAGTAAAGACAGTTCCTAAGATACCGATAGATAGAAGCTTTGAATCTTTGCCATTACTGAATGTTCCTGTACTAAAAAGAAAATATTTATTTACTTTCAGTTTGCTATTAAGTACTTTCTCAATTACTGCACCTCCCATTAAAGCATACATCGCATTTTCGCTTTTGTTTGATGTTTCAAGAACGTTCGTCAATTCAGTACGTATTGATTCTACGTGTTTCTCCTTATCAGGACATGTGAGTCCCAAGAGAAGACAAATAGCTAAAGGTAGCGCAATGTATAAGATTTTCTTTAAAGGATAGTTGAATTGAGGGCCTTGTTGGGGTGTTTCTTCTGCATAACTTGTTTGTACAGGTTGGTTTTTAGCTTTGCCACATTGAGGACAAAAGTTTTCCTCTTCTTTTAATTGTGTGCCACATTTTGAACAGTATTCCATAAGATTTATTTTAAAAGTTAATATTGTTGTATGCTATAATAACAATGGGATTTTCCCATAATGATAAAAATATACAATGTTTTGAATGTCGATTCTATTTAGGTTAGCCCAAGTTAGAGGCGTAATACATTGATTAGTATATGGCAAATATACAAAAAAGATTGAAACGAAATATCAAAAAGGGGATTCTTTTTATATTATAAGAGGGGTATAGGCTGATGTTTTAAAATAAAAAAAGCCTTTAAGAGTAATGGATGGCTTTACTTAAAGTGCTCGTTATGAATGGATTAAGGTCAAGAAATGCCCGTAGATAGTTTTTATCTATAACTTGATAGATAAAATAAATTACGATTCTGAAGTATAATTGTATTTAAAGAGCTAATTTTGTAATCGATTATAATAAGAAGAAGAATCAGAAGATAAAACTATTCAAGTCGTTCTTACTAAAAAGAAAGACTTATTACCGTGAGTAACATAATATAAAACAGAAAATAAATAATAAACAAATAACAGATTATGAAAGAATTAGTACATGGGCTACTCTCAGTAGCTGCCAACTTAAATAAGTTTGGCTTGAATTTCTTACGTGTAGGAATATTCATCGTTTTTGTGTGGATTGGAGGATTGAAGTTTGCTAAATACGAGGCAGATGGTATTGTTCCATTCGTAGCAAATAGTCCATTTATGAGTTTCTTCTATGAAAAAGAGGCTCCAGAGTATAAGCAATATAAGAACAAAGAAGGCGAATTGGTGCTTAAAAACCGCCAATGGCACGAAGCAAATAACACATACGGTTTTTCTAAAGGATTGGGAATTCTCATTATGTCGATTGGTGTTTTAACCTTGTTGGGTATCTTCACACCTAAAATCGGTATCTTTGGAGAACTACTTGTGATTGTAATGACAATAGGAACACTATCGTTCTTGGTGACAACTCCTGAATGTTGGGTGCCAGATTTGGGTAGTGGCGAGCATGGATTCCCGCTGCTTTCGGGTGCAGGTAGATTGGTGTTGAAAGATATTGTGATTCTTTCGGGTGCCGTAGTTCTACTTTCTGATTCGGCAAAGAAATTGTTAGCTCAATGCAAATTATAAGAACTCGAATTTCAGATTATAATAAACGGTAAAGCATATTATGAGGCTTTAGTATATGGTTCTTGTCGAAAGGCAAGAACCATTTTTCGTTTTTACTCTTCAAAAGATAAACAAGGCGAAAATGAAGTCAATGGGGATAAAAAACGATTTTATTTCCGATTTGTCGCCTAACTTCGTGTTTTTTCAACTATCTTTGCAATAATAATATTCTACAACTCATTGTATCACATAACAAAAGAAATAATAATGGATAATTTGAGAACCCTTTTTGCAGAGAAACTTTTAAAGATTGAAGCTATAAAAGTTCAACCAAACAACCTTTTTACATGGGCAAGTGGCTGGAAATCGCCTTTCTATTGCGATAATCGTCAAACCCTTTCTTATCCTGATATTCGTAGATTTGTGAAGTTAGAAATGGCTCATGCTATTCTAAAACACTTCCATAATGTAGACGCTATCGCTGGTGTTGCTACCGCAGGTATCCCACAAGGAGCTCTTGTTGCAGAAGAATTAGGACTTCCTTTCTGCTATGTTAGAAGTAAACCAAAAGATCATGGTTTGGAAAATCTTATCGAAGGAAAGCTAAAAGAAGGCTCAAACGTTGTTGTTATCGAAGACTTAATCTCAACAGGTGGTAGCTCTTTGAAAGCAGTTGAGGCGCTTCGTCGTTCAGGTGCTAATGTTGTTGGTATGGTTGCAGCATTTACTTATGGTTTCGATGTGGCACAACAAGCATTCGATTCGGCAAATGTTCCATTGGTTACTCTAACTGATTATGAGCATGTAGTGGCTAAAGCATTAGAGATAGGCTATATCAAAGAAAACGATATCGCATTACTTGATAGCTGGAGAAGTAATCCTTCAGAATTCGGTAAATAACGAAACGCTTTCGAAGAATAGCACAATTATAAATCAAAATAAATAGAAATGTCGAGTAAATTCGAAAGTAGCGTACGTCAAATACCCTATAGTCAAGAGTTAGTATATAACACTTTAAGTAATTTAGAGAACCTCGAAAAGGTGAAAGATCGTCTTCCTGAAGACCAAATCAATAACCTTTCGTTCGATAATGATAGTATATCAATTAGCGCAGGTGCTGTTGGTTCGGTGAAATTGAGAATCATTGAACGCACAGAGTTCGACTGCATTAAATTTGAAGCACAAGAGAGTCCGTTGCCATTTAACTTCTGGATTCAGATTCTTCCTGTAACTTCGGATAGCTGTAAGATGAAACTTACTATCAAGGCAGAGATCAGTATGTTCTTAAAGCCAATGGTGAGCAAGCCTTTAAACGAAGGTATTGAAAAACTTGCAGATATACTTCAAAGTATTCCTTATGGTCAATAATATCGCAAAAAGAATCGTCCCACTTTGTTTTCTCCTATTATTATTAATAGGTGTGGGCTGTTCTAGCGATGAATTTAAATATACAACAAAGCACGCCAACTTTGTGTTCGATACCCGTTTGCATGGTCATTCTGCAGCATTAGCAACTGCCTTGGGCAACGTTGGCGTGTTTTGCTCTGTATCAGAGACCCTTTCTGGTGGACAAAGAAGTTTTCGTTTTGATAACCATCAGGGTTTGGTTGATGTCGTTCCATTTAATGCAATCGACACACGTCAAACTCAAATATTAGGGCAAAACAATCTACTTATAGTGGGATATGGCAATTTAGATACGCCAGCTCCATTCTTTGCCTACGACGGAGAGTGTCCACATTGTTTCGACTATAATGCTATTCCCTTGAAAAGTTACCCTCTTTCGGTGAATAGTGCAGGTATAGCGCAGTGCAAAAACTGCAAAAGAGCCTTTAATCTCAACACGGGTGGAAACATGATTCAAGGCGAAGGACGTTATCGTTTGGTTGTTTATCGTGCTTCAAACACCCCAAAAGAGGTCGTAATAGTAAAGAATTAAAGATATAATGTTAAATAATGTATTTTGCTATTGCATTTTAAATTATTTGCATTACCTTTGCACCCAGTAATAAAAGCGGAAATAGCTCAGTTGGTAGAGCACAACCTTGCCAAGGTTGGGGTCGCGAGTTCGAGTCTCGTTTTCCGCTCTTTTACTTTCTAATTAGGCTACCGCAATGGTGGAATTGGTAGACACGAGGGACTTAAAATCCCTTGGCCAGTGATGGCTGTGCGGGTTCGAGTCCCGCTCGCGGTACAATCCTTAAAACGTTAAATCTTATGTTTAGAAATACCATTCTAACGCTTACTGCTTCTACCTTATTCCTATTTACATCTTGTTCTAAACTCAAAAGCTTGTCAGCAGATAAGTTTACAGTAGTTCCAACACCCTTAGAAGTAAAGGGAGGTCAAGTAGATGCTACCATTACAACATTGTTTCCAGAAAAGTATATGAAGCGCAATCTAGTGCTAACTCTTGTTCCAGAGCTACGCTCTAGCGACGGTTCAGTAGTGAAAGGCACTTCAGCTACATTTCAAGGAGAAAGAGTTTTAGGAAATAATCCATCGGTATCTTATCGTTTAGGTGGACGTTTTACCATCAAAACAGCGTTTGCTTATACCCCAGAAATGCAAAAAAGCGACCTTTATGTCACTTTCAATGCATTGCAAGGAAATAAGAAGGTTAATCTAAATCCAGTAAGAATAGGTTATGGAGTAATTGCTACTTCAGAACTATATAAGAGCATCTTATTCGAAGATGGAGGCTGCTTGGCTCCCGATTCTTTTGAACGTGTAAAGAAAGAGAAGCAAGAAGCAAACATCAAATTCTTGGTTAATCAAGCTAATTTGCGTAAGAGCGAATTACAAAGCAATTCTATTTATGATTTTGTTCGCATGCTCAAGAAAATCAATAGCGAGCGTGAAAGCCTCATATTAAATAATATTGAGGTGAAAGCTTATGCGTCTCCAGAAGGCGGATTCAGCTTTAATGACAAGCTTGCGAATAAGCGTCAGAACACAGGAGAAGGCTATGTGAAAGACCAACTCAAGGCTAATAAGATGTCAACTGCCATCGATGCAGGTTATACCGCACAAGACTGGGAAGGCTTCCAAAAGCTCGTTCAAGTGTCAAACATACAAGATAAAGACGTAATTTTGCGTGTATTGTCTATGTATAAGGACCCACAAGAACGTGAACAACAAATAAGAAACATGAGTGAAGGCTTTAGAGAGCTTGCAAATGGAATTCTTCCAGAGCTTAGAAGAGCACGACTTGTGATCAATTATGAGGTTGTTGGCCGCAGTGATGACGAGATAGCAGAGCAATATAAGAAAGATCCTGTTAAGCTAAGTGCCGACGAATTGCTTTATTATGCAACACTTGTAGATGGCACAAAGGCAGAAGAAGTGTATCAAACAGCAGCTCGTTTGTATGATAAAGACTACAGAGCGTTGAACAATCTTGCTACTCTTGAATTAAAGAAAGGCAACGAAATAAAGGCAAAGTCTTATTTAGAGCAAGCTTTAAGAGTAAATAGTAAGGCGCCAGAAGCCCTTGCAAATCTTGGTTTGATAGACCTAATGCACGGCAATCTTGCACAAGCAGAAGTGCAAATCGCAAATGCTTCAGGCACAAATAACACAGCTTATGCCACTGCAGCCCTTGCTTTTGCAAAAGGAAAGTATGCAGATGCAGAGCGAGATTTAGCCGATTCAAACACCAATTTAGCAGCTCTTGCTCAATTGATGAATAACAACTATGCTGCAGCAGCGCAAACTTTAGACGAAATAAAGCACAAAACAGCTTACACCCACTACATACATGCCATCGTAGCAGCACGTAGAGGCAACAAGTTCTCAGCAACTTCGCATCTTGAAGAAGCGCTAAAACTCAATCCATCTTTAAAGACTTATGCCGATAAAGATTTGGAATTGAAAATCATTAAGTAATACAATGTGAATTAAGAGGGAGTTAGGTTCCCTTCAATAACATATATGAGACTATTCGCTTATATAGCAACACTCACCTTGATTATGGTTTCTTGTGGTACCGATAGCAAGCATTTTAAGCTAGAGGGACGCTTGTTAAACCTCAATCAAGGTGAGTTTTATGTTTATAGTCCCGACGGAGGCATTGAAGGATTCGACACAATACGAGTAGAAGCAGGTCGATTTGCGTATCAAACAGAGTGCGAGCATTCCGCAATCTTAATGCTCGTTTTTCCTAATTTCAGCGAGCAACCCATCTTTATGGAGCCAGGTGAGAGCGTAACTCTCGACGGAGACGCATCGCATTTGAAAGAAATCACCACCAAAGGCACCAAAGACAATAAGTTGATGAATGGTCTTCGAGAGCAAATGGCATCGGCATCGCCTCCAAAGCGAATAGAGTATGCAAAGCAATTTATAGAAGATCACCCCGAATCGCTCGTTAGTTCGTATTTGCTTTACAAGTATTTCTTACAAACCACCACGCCCAATTACACACTTGCAAAGCAGCTTTTAGCACTGATGTTAAAAGAACAGCCCCGCAATGGTTTCCTTGTTCGTATGCAACAGCAAGTAGAAGGACTTGCAAACACAGAAAAAGGTAAGGCATTATCCTCTTTTTCAGCCACCGACATCAAAGGAAACACCATTTCAAGTGTTGCCCTTTCCAAGGCCAATTGCGCCGTTATCACCGCTTGGGCTACATGGGATTACAACGCATATTCAACCCTCAGTACTTTAAAAGAACTCAAAAGTACAGCAGGAAACAAACTCTCAATCTTAACAGTTAGCGTCGATGCGTCGAAAGAAACCGTTAAGACGGCAGTAGAATCGAATGAACTTTCTTGGAATGTAGTTTGCGACGAGCAACTTTTTGGCGGTAAGTTAATCCGCTCATTAGGTTTCTTCTCGCCAACAGATAATATCGTGTTACAACGTGGAAAGATAGTAGCTCGAAATCTAAAGAACGAAGAATTAAAGAAGAAAGTAGAAGAGCTCACCCGATAGGGCATAGCTCCTATTTTCCCAAACGACAACCTTTACCCTAAAAGAACATCAAAAACAAACCCCTTTTCTCCTTCTTTTCCTTCGTCTACACGCATTCACACCATACAACTAACCAAAAAACACCTATCATTTTTTATGCTCGTAAAAACCTATTGCGCCGCCGTTAATGGCTTAAATGTAACCACCGTCACCATAGAAGTAAGTCTTGTAAATGGCGTTTTATATCATTTCACAGGTTTAGGTGATGAAGCAGTGCGAGAAGGTCGTGACCGAATTGCAGCCGCTTTGCAATATAATGGCTATAAATTTCCCCATGCCGACATCACAGTAAACATGGCACCAGCCGACTTGCGCAAAGAAGGTAGCTCGTTTGATTTACCCTTAGCCCTTGCCATTCTTGCCGCAAATGGCGATATCGTGTCCGACATTATTTCGCAATATATGTTCGTTGGCGAGCTAAGTCTCGACGGTTCATTGCAACCCATTAAGGGAGCGTTGCCCATAGCCATACGAGCAAGAGCAGAAAAGTTTAAAGGTTTGATCGTTCCTAAGGCCAATGTGCGAGAAGCAGCCGTGGTAAATAACCTCGATGTGTATGGAATGGAGAACATAAAAGATGTGATCGACTTCCTAACACAGCGCAACACCAGTTTTCAGCCCACCGTTATCGACACCCGAAAAGAGTTTTACGAACACCAATATAATTTCGATTTAGACTTCGAGGACGTGCGAGGTCAAGACAATGTGAAGCGTGCAATGGAAGTAGCAGCAGCGGGTGGACACAACTTAATCATGATAGGTCCTCCAGGAAGTGGCAAGAGTATGATGGCAAAACGCCTTCCTTCCATTCTTCCCCCGTTGTCGCTTGCCGAGAGTTTAGAAACCACACAGATACATAGTATAGCAGGAAAGCTGGGTAAAAACATGTCGCTTATTTCGCAACGACCCTTTCGTGCGCCCCATCACACCATTTCTGAGGTGGCACTTGTAGGCGGAGGAGCCTCTCCACAGCCTGGAGAAATATCGCTTGCCCATAATGGTTTGTTATTTGCCGACGAGCTACCCGAGTTCAATAAATCCACCCTTGAAGTGCTTCGACAGCCTTTAGAAGACCGAAAGATCACCATTTCTCGAGCCAAATACACCATCGAATTTCCTTGTTCGTTTATGTTTGTGGCATCGATGAACCCCTGCCCGTGCGGTTATTATGGTGATCCCACGCACCATTGCGTATGTATGCCAGGTCAGATAGCTCGTTATATGAGCAAAATCAGCGGTCCACTTCTCGACCGAATAGATATTCAAGTAGAAATAACACCCGTGCCTTTTAAAGACATTTCGAAGGCAAAACCAGGTGAGGGCAGTGCCACTATTCGAGAAAGAGTGATCAAAGCACGTGCAATACAAGAAGAAAGATACAAAGATGTGAAAGGAATTCATTGCAATGCACAGATGACCGAGCGAATGATTCATCAGTATGCTGAGCCCAATCAGGCAGGAATCGAATTGCTAAAAACCGCTATGGAACGATTAAGTTTATCGGCACGAGCCTATAACCGCATATTAAAAGTGGCACGAACCATTGCCGATTTAGCAGGAAGTGAGCAGGTATTAGAACAACATTTATACGAAGCTATAGGCTATCGAAACTTAGATAGGGGCGATTGGTCGGAGCGTGGAGCACGCTAATCTGCTCGTTTTCTCTTTTGGTTATCCGTTTCTTATCCCCAACAAATGTGGTAAATGTTTCGCAATCCCATTGTTGGGGCTTTTTCATGTCCTTTTTCTTGCAATATAAAAGCATTGACTTTAGGTTGCAAAAGCATTGAAATTACATAGCAAAAGGATAGCTATTGCAATGTAAAAGCAGTGCAATTAGAATATAGGCGAAATGAAATAAAAAGACATTCGCTTTTTCTTTATATATATAATAATGTGTAAACCGATAACGCTCGTTCTGTTTATATATCTTAATTGCATTTTTTGTCATAATAAAAATTAGTACGATATCGTTTGCATTAAAACTGCATATTTATGCTGAAAACTTCTGATAATGGCTTAATTTTTGATGCACATCAAAAGTTGTTTTTATCCTTTCAAGTGTTAAAAACGAATACTAAAGGTG
>ERZ773061.541-NODE-541-length-15288-cov-5.706164_pt1 | contig 15288 bp, 8 predicted proteins | sample MGYA00580627_ERZ773061 | MGnify/ENA primary metagenome ERZ773061 (study PRJEB29015, sample SAMEA2738119) | human oral metagenome | biome: human oral; feature: human-associated habitat; material: saliva | place: China | collected 2223 ...
AACAACGAAAGCGACATCTTATGGTGTCGCTTTTTATTTTGATATGCCCTCGAAGCACTCGCTTAACCGCAGTGCTTTTACCTACCAACCGCAATGCTTTTGGGAGTCAATAAAAATGCTATTAAGGGCTAAGGAGAATGCTTTTATTTGCAAGAAACAAAAAAGCACTCCGAAAAAAGAGGATTTTCAGAGTGCCTTATGCGGTAAAAGAGAGTTCTTATGCAGTCCATTTAGACTTCTTATGCGGTCAATTAAACTCCTTGGGCAGTCAATTTAGATTCCTTATTTGGTCAATTAGAATCCTTATGCGACAAAAGAGAGTCCTTATTCGATAAAAGCGACTGCCTAATGCGATAAAATAAACTGCCGAAGGCAATAAAAGAACGGTTGGCCTTACATCTTTTTATAGTAGGGCAAGCGGTTTAGAGGCACGTCAATAGTGATGGTTCGTGCGCCTTTTAACACTCGTCCTTGGTCGTCTTTCCACTTGCCAGGAGGCAATACCACTGTTCTGCTTTTGCCTTTGCCCACCATTGGAGCCACCATATACTCACCACCCAACATCCATTGGTTGTTTATTTCAGCGTAACCACGGTTAGGGTAGGCATATTCTAAGCTTTGAACGATAGGCTCTCCCGTAATAGCCGACTGACGTGCGCACTGCAATATGTAGTGACCAAAGCTGGCATGGAGCTTTGCCATGTCGCAAACAATTTGCAAATGCTCGTTATCAAGAATGCGCCAAGGTGCTACCGAGAACTGCATCATGGGCATAAGGGCATGCACTTGAGCCGAACGCACGATAAGTTCTTGATCGAACGACTTTGAATCGATACCTAAAAAGGTGCCAAACGAGCCTCCACCAATCATATCAGGACAAGAATAAGCATAACCCAACAATCCTGCTGCAATCATATCGGGAGCAAGAAGGCTCACAGCCTGCCACGAATAATCTTTATCACCCAAGCGTTGCACCAGTTCTTTTCCGCCCATTTGCCAACCTGCACGATATTCGTTGAAAGGAAAATGCAAGCCTATTTCTGCCCATGCTCGTGTGTGCTCCACCGAGTTGAGATGCTTATTGCCATACGACACAAGGTCTTTGCGGTCGTAAAACTGGTTATCTCCGCCATCAAACTTAAATCCGTCGATGCCATAGCTTTGTTGCATGTTGCGCAACTCATTGATAAAGTAGCTACGAGCATCGGGATTGGTAAAGTCGAACACTGCACTTTGTCCGTTCCACCATTTAATAATGGCGGGGTGATGGGTCGTATCTTTGAGCAAATAGCCCTTTTCGGCAAGCAATCGGTATTCAGGTGAGTCGGCAGTGACAAACGGACTGATCCATAACATCACCTTAAAGCCCATGTCGTGCAATCGTTTCACCATGTTTTTGGGGTTTGGAAAGCGGTCGGGCTTAAACTCAAAGTTGCCATAATAGTGTTGCCAGTTATCGTCTATCATAATAATTCCAGGCGGAAAGCCATTCTTCACGATGTCTTCGGCATATTTCAACACGTCTTTTTCATTTTGATTATACATCAATTCAATCCATGTGTTGTATTGAGGCATGGTGAAAAACAAGCTATCGGGCAACTTTCCACTTGGTGGGAAATGCGCTTTCATTGCAGCAACGTAAGCATCTCTAAGCGTTGAGCCGTGCTTTTGAGCCTCAACCACTTCGAAAGGCGAATCGATGTTCAACACTCCTTGCTTTACACTAAAGGTAAAAGGTTGGTCGCTCCATATATATCTGCCTTTATTCGAGAGCAATAAGGGCGAAACTTGGTTGTTGTTGTTTTGGTTAAAGAGGTTAAACGAAGGCAATTCGTTGCCAAAGGGCATTTTAGAGCCTAAGGCTGTGGCCCCTCCCCACCATCGTTCGCCGGGCAAAGGCGTGATGTTGGTGACGTTTTGTGCCTGCGAAGCGAGCGCAAAGAAAAGGGAAACGAAAAGCGTGCGCGTGCGTTTATACATATTTCTTTTTGTTGTTAAGATGTTTAAGAGTTGTTTGAAGAACACAAAATAGACTGATCTACCACTTTTTGTGATGGTTTTGAAAGAGAGATATCCCTTTTAAAACACCCCCTTTCCCACCTTTTGGGGGGAGGAGAGGGGGTGAGTGGTGATTTATTTCGCTATATAGTCGAGTGTGAATGGTGCAGAACCCTTTTTCACTACCTCGTCGTTAGGCTTAATTTCGATGCCTTCTTTCAAGTCGATAACCACTTTATAGTAGCCTGCAGTAGAAGGAATGCGGAAGCTACCGGGGCCACTTCCTGCGTTAGTGAACTTCGAGTTGAAAGCCGCATTGGGCAGTCTTAAAGACTTACCGCTACGAGGATGGGTTACATAAAAGGCTACATCGCCGCCCCAACCAAAGTTATAGAAGGTGCCTTCGTATGTTCCTGCAGCAGTACGAGCAAGTGGAATCACCTTTTCGGCATTCCAAACAATGTCGTTAGCATCTTCTCTTGGAGCCAAACTCCAGCCGTCTAAATAGATAAACTGAGGATAAGCCGAAAGCGGACAAGCATAGAATTCGCCATTGAAGAGGTCGAGTCGGATATAATATTTGTCGCTTGCGGTTTTTAATGTCCATGTTTCATTGCCCACACCATCGAACAAATCGGTGCTACCCTTGAACGAAGCAAGACTAAATGGAGCTGATATTGTTTGTCCTTCTTTTAGGTTCAACACTCCTTCGTAAACATAGTTGTTGCCTTGTTTCATGTTGAGTTGTTGACCATTCAAGGTTATTGAAGACTGCATTTCTTGTCCGTTGACACTCACTTTGCCGTTACTAAAGGTGAGCGACTTGCCCGATCCACTCACTTTCACCATGGTGCACACTCCTTTTTCGAATTCTGCACGAATAGTGAAGTTGCCCTTATCGGTTACAGGGAAGCTCTTGCTCTTGTCGTCGGTGTTACTCATCACAATGTTCTTGCCGTCCCAAAGGATATATTTTCCTGTTGAAGGCTGTTTCAATCTGAATACTCCAGACGATGTACTGCCCCACATTCCCACTTCAGGGTCGTCGCCATCGGGTGCTGTCCAAGTGAAATATTGAGCACCTTCGTAGCCAAATCCCTTCATCGCCATTTTGTTTTTAGGCTCGGTAATTTCGCCATCTTTCCAGTGACCCGATATCGTTCCTAAGATATAAAAGCGTTCGCTGTCGCTTAAAGGAGCCCAGAAATGCTTCTCACCCTTTGTTAGTTCGAAGGTAACAGGGTTGAAAGCCACTTTAAACGAGGCGTCGATATCAGCACCAATAACGATAGAATCTTTCGCCATAGTGGTTATTTCGCCATTAGAAACGCCCCAATACATGCCCGAATTGTCGGGTGTTGATGCCACAATACCTTTGGTGTTGGCTGGGAAGAAGATGTCGTCTGCCACAGAGAACTCATCACCATTCTTAACAAGAGGATAAACCTCGCCTGTTGAAAGGAAGAGATAAAGCTGATCAAAGGTGGGTGCCGACACATTATTGATGTCGAATTCTTCTACCGCTTCGCCATTTCTACTATTGTCGAGGCGCACTCTTAGCTTTAAATTTTCGGTCTTAGCATTTTTAGGAAGCGACACAAGTAGGTCGGTATTCACGTTAAAGCTTTGTCCTAATAGGCTTTGTTGCTTGCGCACAAGGGTGTCGCCTGCAGAGTTAGTGATGGTTATAACGTATTGTTCTAAGTTGCGTTCGTCGGTCATAAGTCCCGAAACATTCACCTTTTCGCCATATACCAAGCCCTCTTGGGGTGTTATGTGAAGGTCCATTGTGGGTTTTGGACCATTTTTTTCCATGTTTATAACTTCATTATTGTCGCTACATCCCACCAAAGCGATGGCCAATGGCAACACAAGAGAATAAAATATTGGTTTAAACATAATGTTATGATTTTAGTTATGCCTTAATAAATATGTTTGAATGGTACATCCATCTTAAGATGAGGAGTACGATAATTCCCTGTACGGCAGCAGCTAATACATCGTAATAGTTGCCCAACAGAGGTTGAAATCCATAAAAAATAGAGTTGGTTATTGATGAAAAATCCACATGATCGCCCACCATATAGGCCACAAGTGAATTGGCTCCATAGAAACGAAGCCACATAATACCCTTTGTTTTGCCTTTAATATCTATCCAATAATAGGCCAATGCTATTAATAAAAGGCAGATTCCACCCGACAAAAAGGTCATTGAGGTAGACCAAATGTGCTTGATGATGGGCACAACGGGATGAAGAAGGAACGACAAAGCAATGAGTGCCACACCCGAGAACAACAAGATGCGCACTTTTTTGAGGTCTTGTAGCTTCATTCGAAGTATCATTCCTGCCACACAACCAAGGTAAACGGTTACCACAAAGTTGAGCGATGAGAGAATCCAAGTGTAGTGATAGGAATCGTCCCAATACCAATTGTCGCCCTTCCACAGCACACCATCTCGCCAATGACCCAACACTTGTCGGTCGATCTCTTCGCAAATGTTTGCATCTATGGTGAAATCCATCTGTCCCCAGATAGCAAACACCGCCACATAGCCCACCAAACAGGCCATAACAACAGCCAATTGCGTGCGCCACGAGGTGTAAACAAAGAGCAAAGCCACCACCACATAGCCCACAGCAATACTCTGAAGGGTGTTGCTATAAAGGTGAATGAGGCGTGGATCGAACGACAACAAATTGCCTTGTGCAATCATTCCTAAAACCCATAACACCACAAATCGCTTTAAAAGACGCCACAAAAAGCCTTTATCGGCCTTTACTTTGCCTTGCTGATACTTGCCCATTGAAAAGGGAATGGTTATTCCCGACATGAACATAAACAGCGGCATGATGATGTCCCAAAAGCAAAAGCCCTCCCAAGGCACGTGGGTTATCTGCCCAAAGACCATTTCTCCAAAGCTTCCAGGCGTGGGTTCGCTGGCTTCTACCCATTGATAAATAATGGGTTGAAAGAGCACTAAGAGAGCTAAGTCGGCCCCTCTCAGTAGGTCGAGCGATAATAATCGTCCCGAATGTGGCGCTGTTGCCTTGTTAAAGGTCTCTGTTGAAGAGCCTTGTGCCAAGCTGTTATCACCCTTATGGGGTGATGTTGTTGGGCTATTAGAGGTGTTTAGATGAGTCATTTTGTTGCTTTGGTATAGATTGAAATCATCAATAGGTGAGGCATTGCGCCTTCAACCAATTCTATTGAGGTGTTGTTCTTTATTTTTTCTTCACGAAAGTGATAGATGAGGTGCCTGCCTTAGCATCTTTGCTTTGAGCAATATTGATGCTGATGCCTAAGTTGTTATAACCTGTTGCGCTGTTCCACACATTGTTATTTGCCAACTGCACGGCATAAGCGGGTAGGTTTTTCAATTCGTTATTGCCATCGGGAAGCCACATCATCACCTTATATTTTCCTTCAGCAATAGTGCTTGGAAGTTTGAAAGTCAACTTAAATGTAGTGGTTTTCTCAGGCTGAATGGTACGCAAGTCGATGCCACTAACTGCCTCATACTCGCTGTTGGTGCCCTCTTGAACAAGTACTATCACTGCAGGACGAGCGTTATACATCGATGCTGTGCCTGCATTGCCCATTGTTAAGTTTAAAACAAGGTCGCTTCCAGGTGCATTTTGCTCGCTGAACTCAGCTTTGCTCACATAGAGTCGATAGCCAAGTAGTTTCTTCATCTGATTTAAATAGCCTCCTGTTTTCCAGTTATCGAGCAATGGTTTGTAATAACCATCGTTCAAGAACGACCAGTGTAGGGTTTGAATTTCGGCTAAAGCCTCTTTGCCAGAAGCCATTTTAGCACCCGAAGGCTTGGTTGTTTCGCCTCCTAATGGCACATAAAGAGCGTCTTGAGCCACATAACGCTTGTCTTTATCAACGTCTTGATAGGTACCCATGTTGGTATCGTCGGTCATAAAGGCGTCGTTGTGGTGTCCAATGCGTGCTATTGGAGTGTTTTTAAATGCAGTTTCGAGGGTAAGAGGATTGCTACTGCCCACAAAATCTTGCTTATATTTAGGCGTTCTAACCTGAACACAACGCTCTTCGGGCAACACTTCGAGCCACTTACTAATCACTTGGTTGTAAGCTGTGGTGTTATTCAGATGATTTGACGAATAATACCACTCGCCCCAAGCACCTATAAAGCCTGCTTGAACGCAAGCAATGACTCCCACTTTGTGGTGTAGAATAGGTTTAATTTGATCGAGATGACGCAAAATGGTGCTCATCGGAGCATCTGATCCGTTTTGATCACTTGTGTAAGCAAAGCGCAAAATGGCTTTCATTCCTACCTCACGCACTCTGTCAAGGTCTGCTTCTACTTTGGTTGTAAAGCTTTCTGGCAAGTCACTTGTGCGATATTCGGGCAGATAATACACCAACTGAACCAATGTTTTACCGTCGTTTCTTATCTTTTTAAGAGCTTGCAAGGTAACGGGATCGGTAGAATTGGTTTCTAACAAATTGTAGAAACCACGTTCGGGGTTGGCAATTTCGGCATTGCTTAAGCCTAAATGAACAGTTTTTAGAGCGGTTGGTGTGGTTGGACGAGGCTCTACAACGGGGTCGCCTCCTTTGCTATCGCTTCCGCATGCCACAGCCATAAGTGTCAATGCACCCAACAAAATGTTATGTAATGTCTTCATATTGTTTTTTATTTGGGCTCCACCCAAAGCGCAAGAGCTCAGGTGGAGCATATTGATTATTGATATCCTGCGTTTTGTTTTACTGCACCCTTGCCATCGATAATGGCAGATAAAGGAAGGGGATACAACTCTTTATACTCTTCAGCATAAGGCGAATTGTTGATTTTCTTTACCCATTGCACCAACTTGTGATGTCTAATGAGGTCGGAACGGAACTGTCCATTCTCACACCAGAACTCGTGCCAACGTTCTATTAACAATGCATCGAGCACCTTTTCGGGGGTATTGAGGTTGCTTACAGATAGGTTATCGAGGCCAGCACGTTGTCTAACAACATTGATAAGGCTCACTGCCTTAGCAAGATCGGCACCTGTTGCACCTGTTTTTTGCGACAATGCTTCTGCCAAAGACAAATAAACATCGGCATAACGATATAGAATGAGGTCGATATCCGAATGTCCTCCACTGGCACTAACACGTGGATCATAACCCATTTTCAATGCAATAGGACCCATTGCCAATTTAGATTGAGGAGTGTTGCGGTCGATCTGTTCGCCAGTTGAGCTCATATAGCTGGTGAGCAACTTTGTTCTGCGCACGTCTTTAGCCTCGAATGAATCGTAGAACGCCCATGTACTGGTTACAGTTGCCCATCCTCCGCTCATACCTCCTTGTGCAAAGTCGGTAGGAAGCACCATCATGTGCCACTGATTAACGCCTGGTCCGTCGTAAGAACAAGGTAAAGCATAGATAATTTCTTTGTTTGCGCTGCCCTGTCCGCCGAGTTCAAACATCTTTACATAATCTCTTTGCAACTGATAGCCATATTGTGGGCTCATTAACTCGTTTGCTACGGTCTCTACTTTGTTGTAATAGTCTTTGTTTACAGCTGTTTCATGCAAATAAAGACGTATGAGCAACATCTTAGCAAAGCCGCTACTGAAACGTCCATACTCTGCTTTATTAGGCATAGGAAGGTGCTCTGCAGCAAACAACAAGTCGTCTTCGATAAACTTCACCTGCTCTTCTCTTGACAAACGGGGTAGTGGTTGCTCTTGTAAAGGATTCTTCAACACCTCTAAAGGAGCGATAACCAATGGTCCGTACATATCATATAGAGTGTAAGTGAGGAACGCACGAGCGCAACGCACTTCGGCTTCGAACTCCTTTTTCTTGCTATCACTGATAGGAGCGTTAGCTATGTCGTCGAGAGTGAGGGTGCAAGTACTTATTTTATTGATGTATCCACCACTATAACTTGAGGTGTTTCGGGTGAAATAAAACCAAGTGATTTCTTCGCTTGTGGGGAAGAAATTAAGCTCTGCAGCCATCTTTTGGGCTCCAAAGTCGCCTGTTAAGATACCAGTTGTGCAGTCGTTGATAAACATCACACCCCTTTCAGATGGCGAATATATTCCATCCCACCAGTCACCACGCAAAGGTCGATAACAATCCATCACCAAAGCCTCTACGTCACTTTCGTTTTTAGGGAAGTTATTAGGATTGATTTCAGAATAATCAACAGGCGTTAGGTCTGAGCATGCTGTGGTAAAAGCCATAGCAGCCATAGTAAATAATAGGGTTAAGCCTTTTATCTTTTTCATCATCATACTTTTTTAAGGGTTAGAATGTTACATTGATACCCATGCTATAGGTACGAGCATTGGGATAAGAAGCTGCATAATAGTCGGTTTCGGGGTCTAATCCCTTATACGGAGTGATGCAGAATAGGTTGTTTGCGCTAAGCGATAGACGAACACGAGACAGCACCTTGGTGCGTGCTATCCATGCTTTTGGCAACGTCCAACCAAAACTTATGTTGGTTAAGCGTATGAACCACGCACGTTGATAATACCAATCGCCTGATGTGTAGTTGTTTCCCCAGCCATTAAACGAAGTGGGTTGGGTGGTAGAAGGATTGTCCCAAGTCCAACGATCTTTAATCTTTCTCAACGCATTGTAGCCATATCGAGCCAAATCTCCACCGCCAAGACCATAAGCCATCTCTGTAGGATCTTGCATTCTACGACCAAACATACCATTAAGTTGAATGTTCAAGTCGAAATCTTTGTATTTAAATGTATTGGTAATACCTGCTAACCAACTGGGATCTTGTGATCCTAAAAGCACATTATCGGCATCATCAATCAAGCCATCGGGCTCTCCTGTGAGCACAAAACGACCATTTTCGTCTACAATAGGTTGTTTGTTAGCGTCACGACGATATCCGTTGATGTCTTTTATAACAAGTTCTCCTGGACGTAAAAGAGGTTGTGCATCGGGCACTTGCTCTCCAATTTGGAGGATATGGTCTGCCAAACGAGTGTAGATAGGACGTATTGGGTCGTCTACTCGTTCATAAACGCCAGGCTTCCAGTCGGGAGTACGCTCCTTCCAACGGTCTTTATAGGCAGTGAAAGTGAAGTCTGTAGACCATTTAAAGTTGCGTGAGTCGATGTTTTTGGTATTAATTGTTAGCTCAACACCCGTACTTTGTGTTTTTCCCACGTTGGCCATCACTCGTGTAATCTCTTGATAAGCATTCAAAGGCTTGTAGTTCAACAAGTCAGAAACCACCTTATGATAGAATTCAACGCTGGCAAGGATACGATTATTCAAGAAACCCATATCCAAACCCAAGTTCCATTCAGTGGTAGTTTCCCATTTTAAGTCGGGATTAGCCAATCTTGAGCGATACACACCCATCACTTGTGAGTTGTTTTCTTTATTGAAAGCAGCATGTGCAGCATAGCTTGTGAAAGCGTTTGTACCAATGTCTGAGTTACCAGTTTGTCCCCAACTCAAACGCCATTTAAGCATACTTAGCCAATGAAGGTCTTTCATAAAGGGCTCTTCGCTCATTGTCCAGCCTAAAGCAACAGATGGGAAATAACCCCATTTGTGGTTCTTTGCAAACACACTGGCACCATCTGTACGCATAGTAGCAGTGAGATAATAGCGGTCTTTCAAGATATAGTTAGCTCTAAAGAAATAACTCTCCATGTTATTTTTGCTATATCCCGATCCAACACGCTTTTGTCCTGCTCCAGCATCAAGGTTATGATAGCCAAAGGCGTCGGTAAGGAAGTCGTTGTTACCTGCTCTTGAGTTCTTAAATTCGAATTGTTCGTATGATGTACCAGCTAAAAGCAATAACTTGTGAATGTCTTTAAAGGTACGATTGTAGCTTGCAGTAGCCTCTAACAAATATTGATTGTTGTCGTTGTTATACACATCTGCATTTCCATTGGTGTTATGTCCCCACAAAGTTGTTTTGGGTTCGTAGGTTCCACGGAAGAGACTGGTGCGGTCGATACCTGCATTCAATTTCAAACTAAGTCCTTGAATAGGAGTAGCCTCAAGGAAGATGTTACCCAAAAGACGGTCTGTTCTACTCTCGTCGATGTTGTTGAGCAACGAATAGGGGTTGGGTTGAGTTCCCAATAATGGGTTGATAGGATAGGTTCCTGTAACAGGATCGAAGGCTTTGATATGAGGTCCCATTTGAACGGCAGCTCTAATCATTCCCGATTTCTCCCATCTTTCGCCACCAAGCTGTGTGTTAGCGTTATCGATGCGAGTGAGGGTGAGGTTCAATCCCAATTTAAATATGTCTAAGAACTTTTGGTCGATATTTGTTTTAAGGGTGTAACGGGTCATTCCCGAATTGCGAATAATACCTTGATTATCGAAATAATTGAGCGAAAGCATATATTGTGTAGCCTTCGAACCACCTCTTAAACTAAGGTTATGTTCTTGCACTTGTCCGTTTCGAGTGATAAGATCCAACCAATTGGTGCCTGCTCCTGCTGCTGCAATCTGCGCTTCGGTGTAAGGTTGAGTGTAAGATAAGCCACCTTTAGGCGATCTAATGGCAGCCTCGAGACTCTTTCCTCCCCATGGACCAACGCCGTTTTCCCAAACCCAATATTCCCAAGTAGATTTGTTTTTCTCAACCATCCACTCTTGAAGTGATAACATGTCGTAGTTATCAGAGTATTTTTGGAACGAATAGTTATACGAATAGTCAACCTGTGGCTTACCTTCAGCACCTCGTTTAGTGGTGATAATCACCACACCATTTGCCGCACGAGCACCATAAATGGCTGTTGCCGAAGCGTCTTTAAGCACCTCAACTCGTTCGATGTCGTTAGGGTTAAGGAAGTTAAGCACACCTTGTGTTCCTGGATTCATACGATCGTTCACACCTTGAGGCTGATCGATCTTTGCAATAGGAAATCCGTCTACAACATAAAGGGGGTCGTTATTGGCGTTCACCGAGCCTGCTCCACGCACCAAGATATCGAGTCCACCACCTGGCTGTGCTGAGTTTTGGCGAACATACAAACCTGCTGCCTTTCCAGCTAACGCATGAGCGGCCGACGCAACACCTGCTAATGCCACCTCAGAGCCTTTCACTGATGATATAGCTCCTGTTAAATCTCTCTTTTTCATGTTGCCATAACCCACCACAACCACTTCGTCTAACGAGTGATTGTCTTCACTTAGGGTTACATCTAAACTGGCATTCGCTTTCACTTCTTTAGTGACAAAGCCGATGTAAGAAACTAATAAACTACTACCTGATGGTACTGTTAGCGAGAACTTGCCGTCGATATCGGTTATTGTGGCTATCTTCGAGCCCACCACTTGTATGCCAGCGCCTATCACGGGCTCGCCTTTGGTGTCGTGAACATAACCTTTTACTACGATTGTTTGCACTGGAGTTGCTGTAATGGGAGCGGCAACCACGTGGTTTCCTCCTTGCATTTGAAGTGGAAAGCACATCGTTGCTCCACTTGCAATGAGAAGTGCAGAGAAGCAAGATTTCATGTCATGGGTTACTTTCATAATCATTTATGTTTTTATATAGAATAAAATAATTGTCAAAAGGCGGAGCTAAATTTAGAAAGTTTCTACAACAACGAAGTAATTAATTTTTATATTTTAATGTTTATAATCAATAATTAAACTAAATAGCGCACACACATCTTCTTTGTTCTTTTCATTATTCACCTCATTATCAATGCTTTTTGCCGTCTCTGCCCATTCTTCTTTTTGTGGAAAGTGACAGGAACAAAATAAGAATAAAGTATTTTCGCCATGTTTCAGCCACATTTCACCCCTTTCAAAGGCAGTGCTTTTAGGCATCAACCGCAATGCTTTTAGACGTCAATAAGAATGCTATTCACTGCTAAGAAGAATGCTCTTTCGTTATCCATTTATACAACTTTTATTATACTTTATATAGTTTTGTTTCACCCTCTTCGAGTTTATTTATACTTTTTTATTTTAAAAGGAGTATATTTGCAGCGATAACTACAATTAAATATTTAATTTATGAAAAGAATTTTACTATTTCTCTCGATGCTTCTTTTAGTGGGAGGCACAACCATGGCGTTCCTCAACGGAGCTTATCCCAATTATTTAGCGCATCTTGCTAATAACGAAAGTCATTCTGCAACGAACCAAGTGCGTGGCGTTGATCAACGAAATGGCAACAACGCAGGCTCGTCTGCCCTTGATGTCGTTACGCTTAAAAAAGACAATGTCAACACTCAAAACCTCGAACAAGAAGGCACTCAACCAACAATCACTTTCACAACAAACAAAAATGTTGGCGAAGAAATCAAGGTGTCAGTTACACTTCCAGAAGGTGTTGCAGTGGACAATATCACTGTTGAAGGTGCAACTCTTGTGAAAACTGAAGATACTTCAAAGCCAGACGCAAAAAACATCACTTACAGTCTTACTGCACAAACAGTGAAAATTATGGGTGATTTAACAACTCTCATTTGCAATAATAACGGCATCACCTCAATAGATCTCTCACATTCTAAGTTGGTCTATTTATATTGTGGACAAAACTCTATAACCGAACTCAACACAAATGGCAATAACAACTTGAGCTCTCTTAATTGCGAAAATAACCAACTCACTGCATTAGACGTTTCTACCAATAGCGAATTAACATATCTCAATTGTAATTACAACAAGATATCTACCCTCAATCTTCCTCAAAACAACAAGTTATCGCTCTTGGCTTGTGCTTACAACAATCTAAAAGAATTGAATGTTTCTAACTTTAACGAGCTTATGGACCTTTCTTGTTCAAGAAATGAACTTGAAAAACTCACTATCAAAAACAATCCTAAGCTCTATAGAGTAAGATTCTTTAATACTAAAATTTCGCAGCTTGATTTCTCTAATAATCCCAAACTTACTAAGTTAGAAACCTATTCTAACAACTTGTCGCTTGCTCAAATGCAGCAATTGGTGAACAACTTGCCAACAATAGACACCAGTGCAGGCAAAAAAGGAAGTCTTGTTGTGGTGCCAACACTAAACGGCTCTAAGAACTTTTCTAACCAACTAAAAGATTTAGCAGTTAGCAAAGGCTGGGAAGTGAAAAATACTTCAAGAAAAGTAGTTAACGAAATTCCTGAAGTTACCTACATCACTTTAACCATAGACAAGAACATTGGCGAAGAAATCCTATTGATACACGATGTAGATCCTATTTCAATATATGCAGACATCGAAGTGGAAGGCGCAACATTAGTGAAGAGTGAACAACAAGAAGATCTAAAATATTTAAATAAAACACTCGTATCTAACACCTATCGTCTTACATCAAAAACCATAAAAATATCGGGCGATTTGTCGATTTTATATTGTCCTTATAACGATATCACATCTATAGATGTTGCTAATACTGATTTAGAATATTTGATCTGCGATCATAATTCAATTAAAACCATCTCACTAAAGAGCAACAATCCAACTACTTTAAGCACCAATAACCCTCCAATTAAAACATTAGAGGCTACACAAAAAAGCAAACTAAAACATCTCATTTGCGATAATAATCAACTAACTGAATTGGATATTCCCCAAAATAATAGCTTAGAGTATTTAAATTGCTCTAACAACAAGTTGAAAGAGTTGAGCATCTCTAATGCCAAAGAGCTTAAATGGCTATATTGCGAAAACAATGAGTTGACCTCTTTAACTGCCACAGATAACGACATTTTGGAAATAATAGCTTGCTATAACAACCAAATATCACAGATAAACATTGCGAATAACCCCAATCTAACTGTGCTTGAGTGCTATTCTAACCAAATTAGTCTTGCTCAAATGTTGCAATTGGTGAACTACTTGCCCACACTTACCGATCCTTCTGAATACGATGGTATATTGGCTGTAGTGTCAAGTGCTAACGATGGCAACGATATGTCTGAAGAAATACAAGATATAGCAAGAAGTAAAGGTTGGAAAGTAGAGGGTGCAGACAGATTTCCTTTGAGCGTTTCTACTATCGAGTACGACGAAAACCAACCCCGAAAGGTGTTCGACCTTAACGGACGTGAGGTGAAAGAAAACCAAGTGAAGGGCGTTGTTATTGTAAAACAAGGCAAAAAGACCTATAAAAAGGTGGTGAAATAAACATCACCAACCTTATAAATAAAGGAGTGAGTTCTAACAAAATAGAACCCACTCCTTTGTTTTTCACTCTATTTACAAGAGTGCTTTTGTTGCGATATTATTTGATATACACTTTCTTAAATGTGCCGTCGGCATACTTAATGATGTTGATTCCCTTAACAGGAGCGGTGAGACGCAAGCCGTCGATGGTGTAGATACCTACGATGGTGCTGTTGCTTTCGGTAGCAATGCGCACAATTCCTGTTGTGGTTTGTTCTTTCATAGACACAGCAAGTAATGTAGGAACAGTTCCACTTCTGAAGCTTCTAACCATAATTCCCTTTAATTGTTTGCTTTCGTCGATATTTATCTTATGTTCGAATAGGCGGAATTGGTAGTTACCATCTATTCCATCGGCACGCATATCTCTGCTATAACTGCGCTTAATACGGCCTAATCCGTGTTTAGCAGTGCCTTCGCTTGATCCAAACCAGTCTGCTATATTGAAACGTTGAACATCTCCACGTGAGTTATCGCTGTAGATAGGAGTGACTGAAAGACCGCCACCTCCATCGGCACAGATAGTTAATAGATATAGTTCGCTGGTGGTGATAGGTGCTTCGAATACAAGATTTGCAGTTTCAGAAGTACGTTTTAGCACCAAAGCATTGTTGCCACTGAAGTCGGCTAACTGATAATCGTTACCCGCAGTTGTGGTGATTAAGCCCGATTCGTCGCACAAAGCACCTTGTTCTTGAACACCATTGGTGTAGAGCACCCAACCCTGTCGGTCGAGAGTTTGAGTGGTATGCTTTTCTGCTGTGCGTGCTTCTGCAATGATATCAGCGTTCCAACCTTCTGCAATAGTTACAGGAACTATTCCGTTTTGAGATTTCTTCACTGCTGGTTCAAACACTTCTACTTCTGAAAGAGCAGGGTAGCTAAGAGGATAAAGAGTAGAAACTACTGCCAAATATTTTGCTTTTTCAGGCTTAGCAAAATAGTGAACAAGTGAAGATTCTTTCTTAATATCGGTAAAGGTGTGGATAGTTCTCCAGTCAACACCATTCTCACTCAACATAATGTCAATGTCTTTGTTAACAAGAGCTTGTTCTTCGTTGTCGTTTTCGCCCATATTGTTATCAGGAATACTTACCTTGATCTTTGAAATATTAAAGGTAGTGGGTGACTCGAAGAT
>ERZ773061.545-NODE-545-length-15221-cov-12.599829_pt1 | contig 15221 bp, 10 predicted proteins | sample MGYA00580627_ERZ773061 | MGnify/ENA primary metagenome ERZ773061 (study PRJEB29015, sample SAMEA2738119) | human oral metagenome | biome: human oral; feature: human-associated habitat; material: saliva | place: China | collected 2223 ...
CAGGATTACAGGATCTGCTCGTATACGTAACTAAGGGACTTTCTGCAGTAACTACCCAGCTAAGAGCTGAAGGCAAGGAAGTAAGTGAGCAGGTAAATCACCTAGTCTCGCTCAACCTATTCACAACTATCACTAATGCTAACTTCGATGACGAAGCAATCACAGCTAAAATCGTTGAGACACTTACATGTAAGGAGCAGCTACTAAAGCAGCTTGACGATACAAGCAAGCTTCCAGAGGCTGCAAAGTGGAACGGCTGCGTAGGAGAGTTCGCTGCTAAGGCTGCAAGCCCAGAGGTTGGAGTACTCGCAACAGAGAACGAGGACGTAAGATCTCTAAGAGAGCTTATCACTTACGGACTAAAGGGTCTTTCCGCATACAGCAAGCATGCAAATGCTCTACTCAAGGACAACGTAGAGGTTGATACATTTATGCAGAAGGCTCTAGCACTTACATTAGACGATTCTCTATCTGTAGATGACCTAGTTGCACTTACACTAGAGACAGGTAAGTACGGTGTAGATGGCATGGCTCTACTAGATGAGGCAAACACATCTGCTTACGGAAACCCAGAGATCACAAAGGTAGATATCGGTGTTAGAAAGAATCCAGGAATCCTGATTTCTGGTCACGACCTAAAGGACCTCGAAATGCTTCTAGAACAGACAGAGGGAACAGGCGTAGACGTATATACACACTCCGAGATGCTTGCAGGACAGTACTACCCAGCATTCAAGAAGTACGATCACTTCGCTGGTAACTACGGAAATGCATGGTGGAAGCAGAAGGAAGAGTTCGAGAGCTTCAACGGACCAATCCTGATGACAACAAACTGCATCGTGCCACCAGCAGATAGCTACAAGGACAGAATATTTACAACAGGTGCAGCAGGATACCCAGGATGCAAGCACATCGACGGCAAGTATGGTGAGACTAAGGACTTCTCCGAGATCATCGAGCTAGCTAAGAAGTGCCCTGCACCAACAGAAATCGAGACAGGTGAGATTATCGGTGGATTTGCCCACGAGCAGGTATTTGCACTAGCAGATACAGTAGTTGAGGCAGTTAAGTCTGGCGCAATCAAGAAGTTCTTCGTAATGGCTGGATGCGACGGCAGAATGAAGTCGAGAGACTACTACACAGAGTTTGCAAAGGCTCTACCTAAGGATACAGTAATCCTCACAGCAGGATGTGCTAAGTACAAGTACAACAAGCTAGACCTCGGAGATATCGGTGGAATTCCACGTGTACTCGATGCAGGTCAGTGCAACGACTCATACTCACTAGCACTTATCGCTCTTAAGCTAAAGGAAGTATTTGGCCTAGATGACGTTAACGAGCTACCAATCGCTTACAACATCGCTTGGTATGAGCAGAAGGCTGTAATCGTTCTTCTCGCACTTCTATACCTCGGTGTTAAGAACATCCACCTAGGACCAACACTACCAGGATTCCTCTCACCAAACGTTGCAAACGTACTCGTTGAGAACTTCGGAATCGCAGGAATCGGATCAGTAGATGACGATATCGAGCTATTCCTTGGTAAATAGGAGGTAACGATGAGTTTATTTCTAGGACCTATACATCAGTGGCTATATGACAAAATCATATTTCAGGAAGACCTCACAGACGCACTGATCGATGCTGGAAAGGCAGAGGGATGGAGTGAGCTGACAGAGGAGCTTGCAAATGAGTGTCACAGCTACGATAGACGTCCGCTTGAAGAGGCGGTTGACCCTGACAACATTCACGGCAGCCTTCAGGCAAGAATTGCAGATGCAGAGAGCAGATATGCGAAGCTAGTTCAGACTATCACAGCTGCAAACCCTGCAAGAGTAGAGGACCTAAAGCAGGCGGCTAGACGCTTCGGCGAGCTAAATGCGGTGCCAACTGGTACTAAGGCAGATGTAGCTTTCGGATACCTCAATAACACACTGCTCGACGGTATGCCATGCGACAATGTAAATGAAATGATTGGTCAGACAGACGACTCCATCACATGGAGACGTAACATGGACATTCACGCTCAGCACTGGGCTAATGAAGAGGATGAACTCTACTACGTGCTCAGAACGGAAATCGTAAAGGGAATGTTCGAGCCTGCAGGTCTATCATATGAGGAGCCTCAGGAAGGAACTTACGAGATTAGAGTGTAGTTCAAGGGGATACAAAAGGGCACACAAGACTAGAGTGTAGCCACAAATAGGGGATATACTAGATTAGAACTTAGTTTCTAAAAAGGGTATACGAGATTAGATAGTCACAAGCGGATAATTTATGAACCAAAATCATAACCGAAGCTAGTGATTACATAAAAATTAAATCATAGGGTTGTGGCTGGGCGATTCGCTCGGCCACAGCTTTTTTTATTATATTTTCCGCTCCAAACACTACCGAAAAGTGACCTATTGTGCTATAATTTTCAATTAATATCTTAACTTACAATTTGATTTTTATATATAGAAAGAGAGAGGTGCAAAATGGCAATCGTTCTAACAGAACCATCAAGAACATTTAGCGAGTACCTTCTAGTGCCTGGATATTCTAGCGCAGATGCTAGGCCTGAGAATGTGTCGCTCGCGACTCCGATTACTAAATTCAAGAAAGGCGAGGAGCCTAAGATCAAGGCAAATATTCCACTTGTTTCCGCAGTAATGCAGGCTGTTTCTGATGACGGGATGGCGGTTGCATTAGCGAAGGAGGGTGGAATTTCTTTCATCTTCGGTTCTCAGTCAATCGAGAGCCAGGCGGCAATGGTCAAGAAAGTTAAGTCCTACAAGGCAGGCTTCGTACCAAGTGATACCAACGTAAAGCCTGACAGCACACTTGCTGACGTTCTCGCAATCAAAAAGAATTCTGGACACTCGACAGTAGCGGTTACAGATGACGGTACAGGACACGGCAAGCTAGTCGGCCTCGTTACAAGCAAGGACTACAGAGTGAGCAGACTTAGCACAGATACTAAGGTTTCTGAGTTCATGACACCTCTCGAGAGCATCGTGTATGGCAACGCAGGAATCACTCTATCCGAGGCTAACGACATCATCTGGGAGAACAAAGTAAACCAGCTGCCAATCGTGGACAAGGACGGATGCCTAGTAGCATTTGTATTTAGAAAAGACTACGACTCTCACAAGCAGAATCCAAACGAGCTTCTGGACGACAACAAGAGCTTCATCGTTGGTGCAGGAATCAACACTCGTGACTACGAGGAGAGAATCCCAGCGCTCGTAGAGGCAGGAGTTGATGTACTAACAATAGACTCCTCAGAAGGATATTCTGAATGGCAGGCTAGAACCCTCAAGTGGGTTAAGGAAAAGTACGGCGACACAGTTAAAATCGGTGCTGGTAACGTCGTAGATAAGGAAGGCTTCGACTTCCTAGCTAAGAGCGGCGCAGACTTCATCAAGGTCGGAATCGGCGGCGGTTCCATATGCATCACTAGAGAGCAGAAGGGAATCGGACGTGGACAGGCATCTGCAGTGCTCGAGGTTGCAGCAGCAAGAGACGAGTGGTTCGAGAAGACAGGTGAGTACATTCCAATCTGCTCCGACGGCGGAATCGTGTACGACTACCACATGACACTAGCACTCGCTATGGGCGCGGACTTCATCATGCTAGGAAGATACTTTGCAAGATTCGACGAGTCGCCATCCGCTAAGGTTATGGTAAATGGCAACTACATGAAGGAATACTGGGGCGAAGGTTCTGCGAGAGCTCGTAACTGGCAGAGATACGACCTCGGCGGCGATAGTAAACTCAAGTTCGAGGAAGGTGTTGACTCCTACGTTCCATATGCAGGATCGCTGCACGACAACGTAAACCTCTCTCTAGACAAGGTTAAGTCGACAATGTGCAACTGCGGAGTTCTATCTATTCCAGAGCTACAGCAGAATGCAAAGCTTACACTCGTATCGGCAACAAGCATCATCGAGGGTGGAGCGCACGACGTTGTACTCAAGGACAATAGCGTAGCAACAGTAAGACGTTAGGAGCGATAATGGCTAACAAGATATTAATTATTGATTTTGGCGGACAGTACAACCAGCTCATCGCCCGCAGGGTTCGCGAGCTCGGCGTGTACTCGGAAGTCCATAATTTCGAAAGCATAACAGTTGATAAGGTCAAGGAATTTGACCCATGTGGCATCATATTCACAGGCGGACCACAGTCCGCATACGGCGAGGGTGCACCAGCAATCGACAGAGGCGTGTTCGAACTAGGACTGCCGATACTCGGCATCTGTTACGGCGCACAGCTGATGGCACACGTGCTAGGTGGCAAGATCGGAACAGCTCCGACGAGCGAGTACGGCCGCACCGATACAGCAGTAGATTGCAAGGAAGGCCTCTTTGCAGGACTTAGTGACGAAACAGTAACATGGATGAGCCACACTGACTATATCAGTGAGGTGCCAGAAGGCTTTAAGATTACGGCGCATACAGAAAACTGCCCGGTTGCAGGTATGGAAGACAGGGAGAGGGGCTACTACGCAGTGCAGTTTCACCCAGAGGTAAACCATACAGCAGAGGGTACAGAGCTGCTCAGCAACTTCATACTTGGCGTGTGTAAGTGCGAGCAGGACTGGAAGATGGATTCCTTCGCTGAGAAGGAAATCGCAGAGATCCGCGAGAAGGTTGGAGACGGCAAGGTGCTACTTGCGCTCTCTGGCGGCGTTGATTCCAGCGTAGTTGCGGCACTTCTGGCAAAGGCAATAGGCAAGCAGCTGACCTGCGTGTTCGTGGACCACGGACTACTCCGTAAAGACGAGGGCGACCAGGTCGAAGAGATATTTGGCAGCAAGGGTGAGTACGACCTCAACTTCGTGCGTGTAAATGCACAGGAGAGATACTACGCAAAGCTCGCTGGCGTGACAGACCCAGAGACGAAGCGTAAGATCATCGGTGAGGAATTCATCAGAGTGTTCGAAGAGGAAGCCAAGAAAATAGGCGCAGTTGATTTCCTAGCTCAGGGAACAATCTACGCAGACATCATCGAGAGCGGCCTCGGCAAGTCGGCAGTTATCAAGTCGCACCACAATGTAGGCGGACTGCCAGACCACGTTGATTTCAAGGAAATCATCGAGCCACTCCGCATGCTGTTCAAGGATGAAGTGCGAGCACTAGGAAGGGAGCTCGGCCTCCCTGACTATCTGGTTGACCGTCAGCCATTCCCAGGACCAGGCCTCGGCATCAGAATCATTGGCGAGGTTACAGCTGAGAAGGTTAAGATAGTGCAGGAAGCTGATGCAATCTACCGCGAGGAGATAGCAAAGGCGGGCCTCGAAGACTCAATTAGCCAGTACTTCGCAGCTCTAACTAATATGAGGTCAGTCGGCGTAATGGGTGACTTCCGTACTTACGATTATGCGGTTGCGATTCGTGCGGTCGAAACAGTGGACTTCATGACAGCAGAGGCGGTGGAAATCCCATGGTCAGTGCTGCAGAAGGTGATGAATAGAATAATAAATGAGGTGGATCACGTGAATAGAGTGTTCTATGATCTGACCTCGAAGCCGCCGGGAACGGTGGAGTTTGAATGATGGACACACACAGAAGACCTGCCCTCGCATGAGGGCAGGTCTTCTGATGTGTGTCCTCCGCCAGGACTGTCCAAGAAGCGAGCGATAGCGAAGTTGATTGGGAACAGTCTACGGCGTACTAGTAGTAGGATGTGTGTCCTCCGCCAGGACCGCCAGCGAGGCAAGCACGAAGGGCAATGGTGAGGTGCAGCGGTCTACGGCGTGTTAGTTTTTGAACCTATTCCCTGGAGAGGGATAGACTTTTTGATTGTAGGTCCGCAACTAAGACTGTCCATGAAACAAGCACAGGGTGCGAAGTTGAGCGGTACAAGCTAAGGTATACAATCTTCGTAATCTAAAGAGAGAAGTTATATTTAAAGTTTTAAGTTATATTTAGTATTGAAAAAACGTCTACATTGATTTCTTATAAAAACGATATGTATTGGATTAAGTGCATATGTATGATAAATTATTTGTATATTGCGGGTTTAGGGTATTTGAATTGGTAACCATTCTATATTTTATAACTAAATGAACTAAACATAATTGATTAAATTGGCACTTATAAAACTATAAGCCTTCCATCATCTGGCTTTTGTGGAAAATGATAATGAAATATTTGAAGTTGTGGAGGAGGTGTAAAATATGGGGTTTTGGATATTTATGTTTATAATCACATTACTTATACCTGTTACGTTATTATTAACTTGGTATTCATGCCCAAAGTTAAAAACGATTAATAATGCAAGTGGGTATAGAACGAAACGGTCTATGATAAATCAAGATACATGGGATTTTGCACAAAACTATTGTGCAAGAATGTCGATATATATGTTTTTTCCATCGTTGATATTGACAATTGCAATTATGTCTACAGTGATTAATAAGTCAATTGATAGAATAGGGTGGATAGGACTTGGTATTACAATAATTCAAATGGCAAGTTTTGTTGTGATTATATTATCTACTGAAAAAGCTTTAAAGAATACTTTTGATGAAAGTGGAAACAGAGTGTAAAATAACTTCCTATTTATAGTGAGAGATAAATATCTATTTTTGTTAAATCTTAGAACAATACAAAAGACGAATCACATGACTTTAAGGAGAGGAGGGTGCGGACAGCAGTATCTTTCAATAGTTTATGTAACGAGTTCTGAAAAACAAAGATTATTCTATCCAGACTATATTGTTCAATTACAAGATGGAACAATTTGGTTGATAGAAACAATAGGTGGAGAAAAACAAGGACAAAGTAAAAATATTGATATTCAAGTTGAAAATAAATTTGAAGTATTTAAGCAATTTGCAAAAAAACATAATTATCAGTTTGGATTTGTAAGAGATAAAAATGATGAGTTATATTTGAATAACACAGAATATGTGGACGATATGAATGATGATAACTGGGTATTGCTTGAGGAGGTGTTTTAATAAAATGAGTTCAATAAATAGGGGATCAGAGTGGAGAAAGTGGGATTTGCATGTTCACACTGCATCATCCTTTGATTATAAGTATAAATCGAACAATGCAGACGAATTATTAGTTGAAGCGTGGAAAAGTCACGGTGTTGAAGCAGTTGCTATTACGGATCATTTTTTAATTGATGCACAAAGAATTAATAATTTGAGAGAGTTAGTAAAAGGTGAAATAACTATATTTCCAGGAGTGGAGTTACGCACGGATAAAGGTGGTACTAATATTCATGTAATACTTATATTTGATGAAAAAATTTCTGTTGACAAATTATCGCAAGATTTTGAAGCAATTATGTTACGACAGAAAGCCAAACCATCAGAATATACGAATACTACAATATATTGGGATTATGAAGATATTAAAGAATTTGCAAAAATGCATGAGGGACTAATAAGTATTCATGCAGGAAAAAAATCAAATGGATTAGATAAAATGATTACAAATTCGCTAGATGTAAATATGGCTATTAAATCTGAGTATGCTGAAACTATAGATATATTTGAAGGTTCTAAAAAACAAGATATAGAAGATTATAGAAAGCATGTTTTTAAATGTATTGATGAAAGACCTGTTATAATTTGTTCGGATAATCATGATCCTAGGGCTTATGATATAACAGAGTATTTGTGGATAAAAGCAGAAAGAAGTTTTAATGGATTAAAACAGGCAATTATTCACCCTAGAGAACGCGTTTATATTGGTGAAGAACCACCTAAGATAGCGAGTTTTAGGAAAAATCCAGAAAAATATATTTCAAAATTCAAGGTGAGTAAGAGGGAGGATGCTGTAAATTCTGATAATTGGTTTGATTTTGAGATAGGTTTAAATACTGGATTAACAACTGTTATTGGAAATAAAGGTAGTGGTAAAAGCGCATTTGCTGATTTAATTGGGTACATGGGTAAGTCTGAAAATGAACAACATTTTTCTTTTCTATCTAAGAATCGTTTTGCAAAAGAGGATAAAAAATTTAATTTTGATTATGAGGGAAAGATAACTTGGTGTGATGGAGAGGTGCATAAATCAGAAAATTTTTCTACCCTTGATGATTTGCGAGGATTTCCAGTTGTTAGATATTTGCCACAAAGATATATAGAAGAGACATGTAATAGTTTAGATAAGAAATTCCAAAATGAAATAGACAATGTGATATTTTCATATGTAGATATTGATAAGAGGGGTAGTGCTGCAAATTTAAAAGAATTGGTCGAAAACAAGCAGGCTGGGATTCTAAGAACTATAGATCAAATAAAAATTGATTTATCTTCAATTAATGAAAAAATTATAAAACTTGAGAGAAAAAAAGCATCCTCTTATATGAAAGAATGTAAGGATAAATATTATTATTGGTTAAATGAACTGGAAAGACATGAGTCAAATAAACCTAAAGAAGTAGTACAACCTAAAAACGAAGATAGCAATGAAAAAGAGCTTAATCTAATTGATGAATACAATAAAACTATTTTAGAGAATAAAGAGAAAATTAAAAATAACCAAGATTTTATTGGTGTAGAGAGAGTGTGCGTTGAAAAATTAAATAGCTTTCTAAATGAAATTGATATTGAAAAAAATAAAATTATGGAGTTAAAAGCGGAGGCAGATAGTTTATCTAAACAATATGGAATAATTCCAGAAATAGATATTTCATTGGTTACACAATTAGATGGTATAGATAATAAGATAAAATTAGCAAATAGAAACATTAAAGAATCTGAGGAATTAATTTCTGATTCATTTGATAGGAATAAGTATCAAGAAGATTGTATTTCTGAAGAAATAGAAGAAGATTATAAATTAGCAAAATCATTAGTTCACAAAAATTATATATTAGAGATAAAAATAAATGAGCTAAAAGAAACACTAGATAGACCACAACTAATTTATCAAAAATATATTGATGAATTGAAAGCTTGGGAAGAAAAAAAGGAAAAAATTATTGGAGATGAACAAACTCAGTCTTCTTTGACATATGCTAAGAAGGAGTATGAATACTTAGAGGAAGTGATAGATGATGATTTAAAAAAATTGATAGAATCTAGAAAAGCAAAGATTGAAGAACTTTATAATTTGTATTTAGAAAAGAAAAAAATATTGGATGAGATATATAAGCCTATAGAGGAAAAATTGGATGTAATTCTAAGTCATATAAAAGATAAGGTTAGATTTAAGGCTTCAATATCAGTAGATCCAGAATTTTCAAGTAATGCATTATCATATGTAAATCAAAGTATTCAATCTAAATTTAGAGGGAAAAGTGAAGGCAAAGCGTTTGTTGATACTTTAATAAGGACATATAATATAGCGAAATTTGATGAAACATATTCGTTAATAAAAAATATGATGGATGCAGTTTCTGAAGATGAAGATAAAGCAGATTTATTAGTGAAAAAAAGGCAAGACTTCTATAATTATATTTGTTCTTTATCATATTTAAATGTTGGTTTTTCTTTAAAAATGGGAGATAAAGAGCTCGAACAATTATCACCAGGAGAAAAAGGATCGGTTTTATTGATATTTTACTTAGCTTTAGACCAAGAAGAAAAACCTTTAATAATAGATCAACCTGAAGATAACTTGGATAATCAGTCAGTGTTTGATAAGTTGGTTCCATGTGTCTTGGAGGCTAAAAAGAATAGACAAGTAATAATTATAACTCATAACCCTAATTTAGCCATTGCTTGCGATTCGGAATTGATTATTTATAGTGAAAATACAGGAAATCATATTGAGTATATCTCTGGTGCAATTGAAGATGATAACATTAAAGATAAAATTGTGGATATTTTGGAGGGGACAATGCCAGCGTTTGAATTGAGAACTTCAAAGTACAAAGGGATTCATTTTTCACTTAGGAATTAATATCCCAATTTCTGGAACTGGGACTGGGATGGGCAAAATAATCCCAAAACAAGCTTAAATTTAAAATATGTAATAAGCGAAAAGTCTTTATTTTGAACACTTTTGAATGTGGTGAACACTATAAAAAGAAGAGGGGGAATGATGGGTGTCATCAAAGTTTTTTAGAGTTTGGAGATGTCAAGAAAAGTGCAGTCTCTAAACCCCCAAAATTGATTTAAGCCGCTAGGGCTTCGTCGAGCACCATCCTTCTATATTCTGCCGGAGGAAGCCCGCTCGGATTAGACGTATATATTCGTACCGTATTGTAGTAGGTGAATACATATTTGAATACCCAGGACTTTACTTCTGACATCTTCATTCTGTATGTCGGGATACGATACAGGAGTTCCTTCTTCAAAGTAGCGAAGAAGCTCTCCATTCTGGCATTGTCATAACAGTGATTAATACTGCTCAGACTTTGTTGTATGTTATTTGCTGCCAGTATAGCTCTGAAATCTTCGCTTATATATTGGCTACCTCTGTCTGAATGCAGGGTCGCACCACTGATTGGTTATCTAATCCGTGCAGCTTTTAGAGTATCTATACATAATTCTTTCTTCATGTTATCACGCATGATGAGCGATAGAATCTCCCCATTAAAGCAGTCGATGATCGGTGAAATATACGGTTTCCCATCGATGCATTGAATCTGAGATATATCTGTAAGTAGCTTGGGATATGGCTTATCTGCGGAGAAGTCCTGCCGGATCAGGTTTTCCTTTTCCTGAATCTCGGTTGTAGCTTTGGTCAGACCTTAGGTCTACGCTTTCGTTCATGGATTAGTCCCATTTTGAGCATGATCCGTCTGAGCTTGCGCAGATCTACCTTTTGCCCTCTTAGCGCAAGAGCCATCTACATACGGAGAATTCCATAGTTGTCATTGAATACAGACTCATCAATGATGGTCTGTATAGCTGCCGAAAGAACCGCATCCTTGTCAGGCTTACCAAGATTCTTAAGATACCTGTAGTAGCCTGACTCACTCACGTCCAGTAAATGACACATAAATTTTGCAGGCCATTTGCCTTCTCGAGAGTGAATGAATTCATAGCAATGATGCGCTTTTACTTTTTTCGGCTTTCTGCGAAAAAACCGAGGGCATCCTTGAGTATCTCATTGGCTCGCTTGGTTTCATGCAGTTCGGCTTCAAGCTCCTGTATCCGACGATCTTTCTCGTCAACAGGTTTACGTTTGTAACCACTGCCTACAAAATATGAAGCACCTTGATGCTTTCGGATATATCGCAAATCAGCAAGTGTGTAATATGGAATGCCAAGCTGCTCTACAGCCTTTCTGACACCGATTTCGTCTGAAAGTTCGAGGGCTTCCTGCTTGAATGAATTGTCGTATTGCATAGTCTCACCAATCCTTTAATGGATACGCTACCATGAGATTTGGTGGATTTACAGACTCTACTTAAATGTTACAACTCCAGAAGTATCCAACTGCATAAGTAGTGAAAATATATATTTAATAAATGTGATTTGTTATTTGGGGGACTATTGGGAAGACATTTATATTCAATACTAATATTTTTTATTAAAGTAAATGTGGCTATTTTTTAAAGATAACTTAAGCGAATTTAAGCTTTAGTGCTCTAAAATATAAAGTGGATTTTTTAAAATATCAATTACTGTGAAAATAAATACTGCAAATATACTAACTAAAAAAGCAGAATTATGATATAACCAAACAAGGAGTTTGTTTTTTTTGCAACTTAAAATACGAAACTAAGTGAGTATTCATAATATTAATAGTTTAGGTAGGTAGAACATGGAGAGTATTAACAGGAAAAGTGTAAGCACCATTTTATTAGCTATATTAAAGCAAAAAAATGCAGAAAACAATAAAATAGAAGATAAAAATGTAGATGAGGGGGTTTTTGAAACGGAACATTTATTTTTTAGAGGTGAAAGTAAATATTTTCCTCTAAAAACACCTTCGTTGTATTTGGAAAGAAAATTAGTAAAACATGGTAGCGAATACTATTATAGAACATTATTAAATGAATTGGGGCGAGATGATTATGAAGGGAATACATCATTAGTTAGATTGCTTTCCGAATTACAGCATTACGGTGCCAAGACAAGAATGTTAGATATTACAAAAAGCCCTTTAATTGCCTTGTATTTTGCTGTAGAAAAGGACGATGAAGAGCCTGGTTTTTTATATATATATCATACTAGCTCAAATGAAGAAAAATTTGATACAGGACATACAGTTGCAATAAAAAGTGCATTAAATCTAATCGATAATGAAGTTATCAATGATTTTCTCGAATCTTGTTCAATACTACAAAATAGAGAACACAAAATTTTTTCTACTTTAAAAGCGAAAACTCAGGAAGAAATTATAAATACATATTCAAAAAAATACAACATTGGAAATAAAATTAATAAATTCATGGAACTGTTAAATCAAAGAGCTAGGGTAAGAGAAAGATTGAAATATCCAATTCAGATTTTTTGCGATTTGAATAAAGCACACATTATTATCCCTTCTAAATCAACAGATAGAATAAGACAACAACAAGGTGCTTTTATTTTCCCCCAATATGTAAATACAAGAGATAAGTCGTTGGAAGATATTCAAATAGAAATTGATAAATCAATTCAAAATCTTAATGCGACTTTAACAACTATTATTTATAATAAAAAAAGAAAAAAGAACGAAGAAGTAAAATTCTCTTGTATAAAAATCGAAGGCAAATATAAAAAGAATATCAGAGTTGAACTTGAACAATTGGGAATCACAGCTGGATATATATATCCAGATATTGAACATCAATCAATAGCGTTATTAAAATAATAAATTTTAAAATAGTATTTGTAATTGGAGTCATTTGAAAAACACTATAGAAACAAATATACAGGAATTGAAAGAAATATGTATAATGATTATTAAGGTAATCCAGGTATTATGTTATGAGTTGAAGGTTGTGGAAGTTTAAGCATTATATGAGATGTGACACTAATATAACTTATGTTCAATATAGTTGACGCTATATTTATATATAGCTCATAATACTAAAGAAAATTCATTTTAAGCATTTAAATATAATACTATTAATTATAGTAAATTAAATCTATGGAGACAGCCAATGATTAGCACAACCCAAGAAAAATACGAACTAACCATCACCGCCGATAACCTAATTTCAACGGATACAAGATTTGATGAAGACAACCTAAACCTAGGTGACAACTACGAGCCAATAGATGCATATTTCGTTTTCGCTAATAACGAAAAGATATACAGACAGAGAAATAAAGGCGAGATGCGAATTTCTAATCAAACCCTTCCACGCCTAGCTTGTCAGATTTTTGAAAGACAGATTTTTGATTTATCGGACTTGGACAAAAAAGAATTTCCTGTATGCAAATACAGTCCTAATCACACCTTGATTAGGGGTATTTTTCAAAATAAAGAAGCATATAGAGAGTATAAGAAATCTATGGAGTTCCTAATCTATAGGAGAGAGGGTGGTCCGCAGTTTGTCATTTATTCATGGAATATTTTTTCAACACTTGTATTTGTGCAGGAATGTTTAAAACGGTTTGGAAAACCTGATGATAAGTTTATTCTTATATACAGAGAGAAATCAAAGGATATTGAACCTCCAGATGACTATAGTGGTGGGGACTCTGTACCGGATTGTAAGATTCATTACTCAAAATTACTGCTAGAATCAAAAAACCTCATCTTCAGAGGCGCTCCAGGCACTGGCAAATCATATCTCGCTAAGCAGATTGCCGCCGACATAATAAGTAATGGATACACAGACAAATGGGCTGATCTAACAGAAGAGCAGAGAAGACAAGTCGAGTTTGTTCAGTTCCACCCAAGCTATGATTATTCAGATTTTGTTGAAGGTCTCCGTCCGAAGATGAACGAAGATGGAAGCATGGGGTTTGAACTGCAAGACGGTATATTTAAAAGCTTTGTAGATAGAGCAAGACGAAACTTCGAGGATTCTCAGAAGCCTAAAGAGGTAAGGGAGAAAGAAATATCTTCAAGCACCGCACTTGAGGAATTCTTTGCAGATATTGAGTTTGGGGAAGAAGAATTTAAAACTATAAAAGGCAGTAAGTTTACTATCACCAATATGGATGATAAGCACATTTACCTTGCAATACCAGGCAATGAAACAGTAAATAAACTAAGCCTGAATATAGATGAATTACGAAAGATGCTCGAGTCTGGACTCGAATTCAATAAAGTAAGCGATATTACTAAGTTCTTCGGTAAGCAATTCGGCACGCAGAACTACTCATACGATTTTGCTTTATTTAAAGCCATCAAAAAAGCAGGGAAGACTAATCGAAGGGCAAAAGTCGAAGCAGAGCCTTTAAAGAAATTCATCTTCATCATCGATGAGATAAACCGTGGAGAGATTTCAAAAATCCTCGGTGAGTTGTTCTTTGCAATCGATCCAGGATACCGTGGTCAGGCTGGTGAAGTGGCAACCCAATACTCAAATATGCACATTAACCCAGATGAGAAGTTCTACATCCCTGAGAATGTATATATCATAGGCACTATGAACGATATCGACAGGTCCGTAGATAGCTTCGATTTTGCTATGCGTAGAAGGTTTAGATTCGTTGAGGTGAGAGCTGAATCTACACAGGATATGCTCGATACAATAGCCGATGAAGACACTAAGAATGAGGCAATTGCAAGGATGGATAGAATGAATGCTGAGATTCTTAAAGTAGAGGGTCTAAACGAGAACTATCAGATTGGTGCTTCGTATTTCCTTAAACTAAAGTATCTGGATTTCGATGACTTTTGGACTGACTACCTTGAGCCACTACTGCAAGAATATGTGCGTGGTCTCTATGACGAAAAGAGCATCATGAAGAGGTTTGCTAGAGCATATGGATATTCTGCCCTAGATGAAGGTGCTACAGATGAAGCAGCTCAAAATTAAGGATAATCAATACCTGCCAAAAGAGGATTTTTATCAAGTAAAATCCATAGCCTCGTGCGTTTCCGACAAGACGCTTGAGCAGCTTGAACGAGAAGGGGTGTTCGTATTCCCTGAGATAATCAAGGATGCGGAAGACATAACCAAGGATCAGATGATTCTACAAAGCTGTAACGATATGTATTGCTCTGGAAACGTCATGGGCTTCCTCGGATCGGGCGATGAACGTCTTGTAATCGAATCTAGATTTAGCCGTGGTGATAATGACTATTTCTTCCAGTACCTATTAGAAAAGGTACTGGATTTTCCTAATTTTATAAGTCTCGATACCAATGCTAACCAGGAGGAGCGGATGTTTAATCTGCTTCTATTTCTATTCCCACATTATCTCAAAG
>ERZ773061.547-NODE-547-length-15215-cov-20.464578_pt1 | contig 15215 bp, 23 predicted proteins | sample MGYA00580627_ERZ773061 | MGnify/ENA primary metagenome ERZ773061 (study PRJEB29015, sample SAMEA2738119) | human oral metagenome | biome: human oral; feature: human-associated habitat; material: saliva | place: China | collected 2223 ...
TATAAATAATTACTGACTTATCGTTGCAGACTTCCTTGATAATATTCTTGAGTCTCTCTTCATATTCTCCTCTATACTTCGTACCTGCTACTAAGTCATTGAGGTTGAGACTGCATATTCTTTTATCTTGCAAGGCCTCAGGTACATCACCACTAGCTATTCTCTGTGCAAGTCTTTCAACAATTGCACTCTTACCAATACCTGCCTTTCCTGTGATACTGACGTTTGGTTTTCTACGCTTACTAAGGATTTCAATAATAGCATCTACGATATCCTCTCTACCAATAACAGGATCGTAGTTATCCCCCTTAGCTTCCTTCGTCATATCCCTGCTAAAGGAATCGAGTGTTGGTGTAGTACTATCTTCGCTGACATCACTTACATTAATACCTTCACTCTGTCCCCAAGCTTCGAATTCATCATCTTCTTTGTTCAAGCTATTCATCGTTGCACTGCTTGAACTACTACTGCTGCTACTACTACTAGAATCAACCACCTTAGACTCATCATCATAGTCAATTCTCTTTTCCTTGAACATACCTTGTAGAGAATCAAAGAGCTCATTAATAGAGTCTTTGTTCATATAGTGATGTTCCATGTTGACAAGTTCTACTAGCTTATCTGCCTTTTCCTTGTCAAGCACTTCAAAATCAACCACTGCTTTTACTGCCGTTTCTTCCTTGATCCAATCCATCATACTTCTCAGGACTGCATCAACTCGGAGTATTCCATCAGTTCTTCCTTGATCTTTTGTTAGGTCTACTGATTCATCCAAGATAGTCTGTAGGTCCTCATGCATTACGATATTCTCAGGAAGCCATGATGACTCTTCCTCTTGACTAACCTTACATCTTTCGGCTGCTAGGTTCTTCAGCTTTTCTAGGAGATCCATTTTACTTGCGGCTGGGATCTTCTTGAATTCTTGATCAACCATCCTATCTAAGTCTTCCCTCGCACCAAATTCAAAGTAGAAATTGAAAATATTATATAATAAGTTGTCGACTGTTACTGTCTTTAGCTTATTTTCTACTGCAAAGTTATAACACATTGCAAAAATAACTTTCAAATCTCTTGATAATTCTGTTTCTCTCATAATTTTAATTAATAATATATTTTATTTCTCTACTAATAAGACTTTTAGGCTAACTTAGTAGTACGAAATTATCTTCTTGTTCAGTAGGGCGGTCTAGGATCAGGCTACACTCACTGTTATCTAGTAGGCCTATTATGTCAACGTCAGTACTAATAAAGTCCTTAGGTACCTCAGAGACAACTAAGAAACAATCTTTACTATTAGACAGGGCCTTACATATTTCCTTCTTCACTAGTAATAGGTCATCTACGCTGTCTGTATCAGCCTTGTGGAACTTCTCTTTGATCTTGCTTAGAATTCCTTTCTTAGTCTCTTTCTTACTTATCTCTACCCTTTTTATATTTACCATCCCATTAAATACTTTAGGTACAATTCTTGGGATTACTAGGTCAAGATCTGTATCAACCAGGTCATACAAGTCATCGGTCAAGAAATCTATTATTATATCAGGATTGTCTGTTAGTAGCTTCAGACCATCTTCCTTGTTATAAGAAAGTACTTCCTCGTCTTCTTTTATACCCTCTCGATAGGTTAAGGTCTCTACTACTGTCCCATCTTTATACGAAACTTCATACCGAAACTCTATAAAATAGTCAATCGGTAGGTTAATACTGAATCCTAGTCGTGGAAGTTTGTTAAGATCTAATTTCTTCAATCCACTAAGTGCTAGATAAACCGTCTCTAGTATTTCAGAGAGGTATCCAGTATTATCGGGAATTATTTTATAATCGCGTAATCCGAAAGCTCTATAATCACCTGGATCTTTATCTGTTCCTGTGTAAGCTGTAACGTGACTGATCATTATAATAAGTACTTATATTTATTATTCAACATATTAACTCCATGATAACCCGCTGCATAGAACCCAAGCATATTAATAACACCGGATCTTCCTAAGTAAAATCTATTCCTCAGCGGTTCATTTTTTACTAAAGACAGTTTCCACATATTCTCTATTAGTTCTTTCTGCGGTATCTTATAGTCTTCTAAGGTACGTTTAAATGTCTTAGCTATTCCTGTATTAGATGCTTTATCTCTCCCATAGCTAACCCTAATATGTTTTGCGGGGAGTCTTTGTTCTAATCTAAAGGCTAAGTTACCTCCATCTTCAACACACATACCACTGATTAATGATTTCTTAGTGGGCATTTTTCCAGAGTTGAGAATATAATACCCCGGCCATACTTTTACTAGGTGCTTATCAACGTAACCTATGAAGTCCAGTATATTATCAACTTCCTCTTTTCTTCCCCACCTAAAATTATTCAGGAGATCATTGAATTGTTCCTGACTTAAGAAATCCAGAAAGTAACCGGCACCGTATATTTTAATAGGAACCTCTGGGAAAATATAGATCCCCAGTTTCACTTCATCAATGTACAAAAACTGTCTAACTATCATATACCGACAAATGAATAAAGGTCAGGTCTAAGTATTTCTCCTAGACCCAACCTGATTTTATAATTCTTGCAATATTTTTCGTTTGACACCACTTAATTCTTTCTTTAGGAGCTTATTTTCCCTCCTAAGTGAATCTATTATGTCATCTGTTTTCTTGGCTTTCTTGTTTAGTTTTTCTGTTCTCTTTAGTAATTCTTTCATCTTACTTTCCAGGCCAACTAATTTTTTAGCCACTGTGTCATCACTCATAGTATTAGTATTTTTATAGGTCCACTATTTCTTAACTTTAATTACCATCTTAGTTGTTCCACTCTTTATTGTAATCACGGTATCTTTTTTAGCTGACTTGATTGCGTCTAATGCAGAGTCCACTTTTTGTTGAAACTCTGACTTAGTACTTCTTGTCAAATTCATTACTGTAAATGTAATGAATAATATGATACTAATGGTCGATATCATAACCAAAAATTCTTTCACACCCTTACTCATAATTCGATCTCCTCATTATTAATTAAGTTCTTGTAAAATAAGTTACCATAATTCTTAGAGTAGTTTTCTTCCACTACTCCGCCGCTAATCCAATACTTAGCCTGTATATTTTCAAAAGCTGTGGTTATATATTTTCTCAGCTTTAATCTTTCATTCCAAGTATCGTAGTCTTCATCCACGTCCCTCATAATCGGCGGTTCAAAACAGAGCGGCATTAAGTCAGATATTATTAAGTCTACCCTAATCGGAAAACTTGTCTTGCTCTGATCAATTCCGCCGGAGTGTAGGACGTAAACTTTCATACCACCCAGTTCTATCACTTCTTGACATGGTAGTAGTTCATCATTATACATTACTCCTTCTTTACTAATTAACACAGTATCATCAACTATGTCTTCTTTCTCTGTTACTACTTTTATTTTCATACTCACTTATAAGGTTTCTAGATCTTCCAGCACGTGAATTCCTTATATATAGAGATGAGAAAAATAAGAACAAGAAAATTAGCAATTGAAAAAATAAGTAAGATATTGAAGAACCCTATGATAAGTAGTAGGGAATTGGATGAACTTGCAGAAGGGGATACAGTACTTAACATCTTTAGAACTGATAAGAATTTAAGTAGGGGAATATTTGGTTCTTTCTTAGTGTATTTTAGCTTAAGAACCAGATCCATTATAAAAAGTGCTATGGATGGAGAAATAACAGTCTCAGCTAAGGATCTTAAAGAAATCACCCTACTAAATAATGTCTTAGATATCCTGATGTTCGACTGGGATCCTATGGCAGTATGTGTAAACCATAGCAATTATGATAGGTTCATTAAGCCTGACGAGAGGACATCAGATGCGTATATGGCGGAAATAGACTTGAGATGTCGTAAAGCTATGAATATACTGCGCCTATTGTTTGAACGTGGACTTAATAAGTGGTATTTAGGTGTATGATTGGAAAATTAGTAAGTGTTGATGTATTCTTAGACAAACTTAGGGAGTACATAGTAGAGCATGAAATAACAAGAGAAGAGCTAGGCAGGTGTTTGATGAATAAAACATTTGAAGCAATGTTTCATGATAGCATCACAAGGGAATTCAACTCTCTTGTTTACGTCATATATAGTAAGGCAGATCGTATGTTATTTAGCTTGAAACTTCGTAGGCTAGAGGGTTACTATGATAGAGCGTATATGTGGTTAAATAAGTTGAAGGATATATCAGGATTATACTTAGGTGATGTAGACCAAGCTAAGTATATGAAGGTAAATATCAGAAATGCAGGGAGGTTTTTAGGTAAGTTCGGCCTAGATGACTTAAAAACCCATCCTTCAGAGACGAGAGAGTTCTTGTATAGAGAAAAACTATGGTGTTTAATCTGGGAAATTTGTAAGATATCAGAAAATTTTAGTATTTAGTAATTATAATAAAAGACAAATGAAAAGTATTTTTAGTAAGCTGAGAGGTAGAAAAGTAAGTAGTGGTATCAGTAATGAGAGACTACAAGTTATGGCATCATCTATTAGAGGTGGTGGAATTAACATAGATACACCAAAAGATTATGTATTACCTTATATTATCAAGGAGAGTGAGAATATAAGAACAGTGCAGGTTGATGTATTTTCTGAACTCCTCAAGAATCGTACATTGTTCTTTGATGCTGATGTTAATAGAGACTCAGTAGTAACAGCAATGTGTCAGCTCTTGTATATGGTAGCAGTTAGTAAGGAGCCAATTACTATGTATATTGCAACTCCTGGCGGTGATGTATACTATGGCCTTGCACTCTATGACTTGATGGAAATGATTAAGGCAGAAGGTGTAGTAATTAATGTGTACTGTATTGGCTTGGCGGCGAGTATGGGAAGTATTCTGATGTGTGGAGGTACTAGAGGTACTAGATACGCACTTAAGCATTCTAGAATTATGATCCACCAGCCATTATCAGGTACAGGTGCAGGTCATCATCAAGAAACAGACATTAGAATTCTTAGTGAGGAGACTAGTGTTTTGCGTAAGGAGCTTCAGATGATTCTTGCAGAGGCTAGTGGAAAGTCTTATGAGGAGGTAAATGCTGACTGTGAGAGAGATAACTGGTTGATGGCTAGTCAGTGTCTTCCAGGTGTCTATGGTGAGTTTGGCTTGATTGATGAGATTAAGACCAAGTTCTAGTAATATCAGAGTAAGGTTATCTAAGTTAGGTAGCCTTACTTTTATAAAACCAATATATGAAATTAGTAGCGGCATATAATCCAGGTAATCGTTTGAAGATATGTGTGGAGCTAGTAGTGAAAGTTCCTAGATTTACAGATAGTACCTACCAACTTAGTAAGTACTTGAGGATTCATAAAGCTAATCCATCAAATATGCTAGAGGAGGTACTTGGGAATAGTGGCAGTGAGAAAGAACAAGAGGAGTACTTAATAAATACTCTGTACAACTCTCTTTTTTACATAGACTATTTTAGAATTGACCAGGCTGTTATGTTTTTTGAACCATTGAAATTGTACCTAGTATTATGTGAGTATCGTAATGTAAGTAAGTATCTAACTTCTAAGCAGGTAGTAGATATGTGTAAGGAGTCTATAACCAATAATTTTGCGGTAGGTGCATTCTATGGCCCATACTATGCTAACTATTATAACTTTACAAGCCTTAAGGTAGATAGAATAGAAACAAGTAAGATAGGAATGCTGGATGTAAAATCTATATTCTGGAAGAGAAATCCAGAAGTTATTAATCTATTAGACACTACTTATATATGAAACTAGATGTATTATTTACAGCAGAATCATTGGAATATACTTACATTGATATAGTAAGGTCTAATGCAATCTTTCCCATTAAAGTTAGACTCCCCGATAATTTTGTGATGGAACTAGAACTATGTGCCGAAGACTTTAGACCTGTTACGGTTTGTCATAGTAATATAGATTTCTTTGAACAGGAGTGGAGGTGTTTTTGTGTTAGTAGGTTTGGTGCTAGTAGTTCACTCTCTGACGGTTATGTTGACTTAGACTTATATGTTAGATTGGACCTTATGAACCCAAGTCTTAAATACCCAAGCAAGAAATTCTTAGAGGTTTTAATAGATGAATCACTGAAAGATCCCATCTATAGTCTAGAGTTTTTCAATCCTAGTTTTATAGAGTCGGGCGAGTATATAAAGTCAGTAGGTAAGAGGTTGAAAGGAAAGATGAAATTTAATGATGTAGAGTTAAACCTAGGCGACTTGAGTTCTTGGGATCTAAACAAAAATGCAGGTCTGTTTCTAAGATATATAGTAGATGGAAAAGATTAACCTAAAGATAATAAGGGATAAGGATAGAGGATATGAATTACTACTATTCCCTATCCAACTATGCCTTACGAAAGATGTATCTGATACGTTGGATGATGGGTCTAAGGTGTTGGTGAATTGTTTTAGTAGTTACACCAATGCTAAAGTAAGGGCAGAGGAGTTAATAGGTGATCCATCAAGGTGCTTAGAAGATTATTATATAATATTTGACAGAGGTTTTGAGATCTTAGAGTACCAAAAACCACGAGAATTTAAATTAATTACTGGAAAGAATGCCAAAGAGATTCTGATGTATGAAGAGTTCTATCAAAATATTATTTATCGTAACCAGAGTGATGATAGACTGATAAAAACATTGATAGGTGGATATGAGAATTACAGAGTATCAATAGAGGACTTAACACTAGAATATGACCCAAGGGAAATATTTTGTAAGAACTTGTACTCATATAGTCAGGCGTATGAAGTCTTCGTAATCACCCAATATAACCTACTATTAGATGAAAAGAAAGATAGAAGTGGGAATAACTAGGAAGTATGACTATTACAGAGTTGTTCTCCCAGTTAAACTCAAGTATCCTAAAGATTATAAGGAGTATATTTTCAAGAGTGATTATTACTTTAATAATGGACTAGCTAAGGTAGAAATTGAACAGCTATTGGAATTATACAATAAGTGTGAGCTTACAGAAGTTAATATACTGTTGACTCTATTCAATCATAACTACCAAGCAATACCTGAATCTATAAACGCTAAGTGGATGACTGATAAATTACTAAGATATGCACTCTCTTGGTGGACCCCTACTATTGCAACTACTTCACCTTGGTTTGACCTAGATTATGGTGGCGGGTTAGTTAGTATAGAAGGTGTTGGTTTCGGAGGTACGACCTGTGAACGAAGAGAGATTATAATAGAAGATACAGAAATTCTAAAAATAGACAATAGATTAAAAGTTGAATACCTAATAGCTGGCTTGTATCAGAAGTCAGTAAGAGAGTAGTACATTAGACTTGTACTATTCTTTTTTTGTTTCCTCATAATTCCTTATATGTAGAAATGAAGAAAGAAATAGTTATAAAGAGAGTATACTGTTTAGCAAGTAATATAGATTATGTTTTTATACCAGTTAATATACCTTGCTGGATCCTAGATAATTGGTTTACGGAGTATAATGATGGATATTGTTGCTCCCCCATTTCAGATAAAAGTAAGGGTCTAATATTAGAAAAACTAGGTAGTAATAGTTATAGCTCAATAGAAAAGTTATACTTAATAAAGACTGTTAGGGCTTTTAATAATAAAACAATAACACTAAAAATGGCTAGGGACTTGATAGAGTGTTCAAGATCATTAACTAGTCTTAAGTATGCACCTATACTAGTCAAAAATACAAATTACATAAACGGATCTAAGACCTTTAAGATGATACTAGGAACCAATCTAGTTATTAAAGGAATAGACCCAGTTATTGATGAGATACTTACAAAACTTATACAGGATGAAGAAAAACTATAAAATAAAAATCTGCGTTGACTGTTATAATCATGTAGCATACGTAGTTCCTATTAAGGTACCTAGAGTTGTGTTGAGTACTTATTTTTCTGAGGTTAGTAATCTTCCTAAACACAAGACTACTATTTATAGGCTGGACAGAGGACCTACTGATAAAGCAATAGGTAATGAAGTAATGGCTGGGGTTAGGGAGTTATTAAGTAGGGATCAGCTAGGTGACCTGGTAAGTGTAGAAGTATATGTAGATGATGTAATTGCCCGGTTCCACGATAGGACTGACATTTTTAAAGCAGGAAAGATAGTAGAGCGTTTGAGGAGTCAGGATTGGATGGTAAGTGAAAGGATGTACTCTGATTTTGAATACTTCACTAGGCCGGGGAAACTTTTTGCAAGCTATAATTACGAGGTGCACGATAAAGTAGTGAGTTCTGAATCCCCACTATTAGGTATGAGGCCTATTTGGATGGAGGAAGTGATGTCTATGTTGATCGAGTGGTGGTATGGTAAAGAAAAAGAAGACAAAGGTATATCTGATATTTAGAAACGGAATAGCATACAGTCTATTCTTTTCCGCGCGAGTACCAATGAATGATGATATTATGAAGTTTATTGAAAATCCTCGTCGCCTCCCATTAAACTACTCTATCTACTTTGAAGGTGTTAAGTCTCGCGCGGATGTATTTATTATGTTAGACTTCCCGCCTACACCTCGTTCAACAAAAAAGTATCCAACAAAGAGAGATGTTGTTAGGTACTTGGAGAACTTAGGACTTACATACTCTGAGAAAGATGCTATAATTCTTGAAGGCGAGATGGATAGGGTGTTAGGTTCAATATTAAGAAACTCTCAATATACTAAGTGGACTGTATTTGATTATGAGGTAGATATAGACCAATCAATGATACTAAGAAAAGCAGGTAGTGGACAGTACTATGAATTTGTTAGGAGACTTTTTCATGAAGGTAAAGACTAAGTTAGCTTTTGTATATTATAAGGAAAAAGATCTCCCGAGGATGTGTTGCTATCTGAGATTAAAAACATTATGGTCTGAAAATATAGAATCACTGATTGATAGTGAATTGTATAATCATATTGACATGTGTGGTATAAGTAAGGATGATGTGGAAGAATTGTACGTGTATTTCAGGGTTAATGACACAGAATGTTGTATGAATAGTATGAAGCTCCCCACCATAAGAATTATCAGGGACATCATAGGACATCTTTCAATTGATCCACTTTGTCACTATGCGTGAAAGTTTTAGTATTGGTACTATAGATCCAATTGTAAAGTTATTTGATGTTACTATTGACTTAGGTATTCTTCGAGATAATACTGAGAGTAGTATTAACTTTAACTTTGGATTAAAAAGAGTATTAGAGGTGATATTATGGAAAAGTTATACATAGAAGGGAGTTAGAGTTATGATAATATGTAGTTTAGTAGTAACGTGGTATTTTGGTTATAGGGTTGAGATAATGGGATACCTAAAGCTAACTGTCCTGGGAAGTGAGGAGGTTTCATCATTGATTAACTCTAATTCATTTTGGTCAAAGAACTTCTATGAAGAGTACCACAACCTTTCTAATCTCAGTCCTAGCACTTACTATTTCTCTCTCACAGGTGTAGATAACTTTGTGATAGAAGATAAGATACCTACTAAGAAGATGGTAAGTAATCTAATGAAGGTTGCTAGTATTGGAAATTTTATATTCAGCGAGGAAAAGTTTATAGAACTATTTTCAGGGAGGAGTGATTATAATATTGAAGAGATAAGTACAGTGGTAGACCTAGACTTGTTTCTCGGTAAGTGTGATCCGGAAAATAAGAGGCTTAAATTTTTACATGACTTAATAAGAAGTGCTGAAGATATTAATAAGAAGATCTAATCATACAAGCTCAATTGGAATCTATGCAGAGGTGAAAATATTAGGGTCTAGAGAATTAACGGATTACTTTAATAATCTGTACAACTCTCTTATAGGTATTAGTTGGAAAGCTAATGAACCAACATACTCGATAGATCACTTTAAAAACTTAGTACCAACTGTTTATTATTTCTACTTGGGCGACATACTACCTGAGAGAAGAAATAGAATGAAGGTATTTACCAAGAAACAGTTAAGAAGATTCCTAGAGACTGCAGAGGTAATAGGAAGAGTGTGGTGCAGGGGAAAGATAGATACCTTGAAAGTTAATTATTTTTTCGAAGAGGTTATAGTTGACATGAACCCTTCAGATATTGATAAGAGAAGTCTACCTAGTCTATCACCAGCACTAAGATTCATTATAAACCTACTACATAATGGAAAGAGCACGGTTACTAGCGGTTAGGGATTGTTGTAATGGACATATTAGTACCTACATAGGATTATCTTGTTGGGGTTCAAAAAATCTCCTGGATTATCTGAGACACTTATATTTCAGCATGAACTTCTATCCTGCAGAAGTAGATTTTCCAAGAGAGACACCTGAGATTAAGAAGCTATCAGATTTTACAGACCTAGAACCTATGGGACTGTATTTTAGGGTTATTAGTCCCTCCGATAATCTAACGGCCGGCAAATACATAACACATAAACAAATACAATTGATACTTAAGGACTATGTAATAACCGATGAAGTGGAAAGTTTTAGTTTCTATGATGGGACTATATTAGGCAGGGAAGTTTATGACATTATGGTAGACAGGGAGGTCCTAACAAGTAAGAGCTATAGTTCTGATAAGTTAATGTTCATACGAGACCTAATGAGACTACGTAGTAATTTTGCATGGTAGTCAGTCTTAGGTTCCTTAATGGTGTGATAATAATAAAAGAAAGTTTATGTTAGACAAGAGTGAAATTTATTATTCGTATGATGATGTATTTATCTTACCAGCTACGACAAGTTTTATAAGTAGTAGGTCAGAGTGTAATGCAAGAAGAGAAGATGATAATATGTACCCTATCTTCACAGCCCCAATGAATTCAGTAGTGGGACTTGAGAATGAAGATTACTATAGGGAGCTTGGTATTCATCCTATCTTACCTAGAACAATTGAGCTGGATATTAGATTAAAGCATGCATTGTCTGGTAAGTGGGCTGCATTTAGTCTTAGTGAATTTAGTAGTCATTTTTCAGAGGGCTCCAGTACTGTGATTGGAATGGCTAGGGCACTGATTGATGTTGCTAACGGTCACATGGAGAAAGTACAAGACCTAGTGAGACGCGCCAAGAATCATTATGGTAGTAGTCTTGAGGTAATGGTAGGAAATATAGCTAATCCTGAATCAATCATACCTCTATCTAAGTGTGGCGCGGATTATGTAAGAGTTGGTATTGGAGGTGGACTTGGATGTATCACTTCAACTCAGACTGGTATACATTGTCCCCCTGCTACACTACTAGATAAGATGGCGCAACTTAAAGATGACATGAGGTGCGACGGAGAACATACTGCTAAGATAATTGCTGATGGTGGTATTAGATCTTATGCTGATGTGGTGAAGGCATTATCACTAGGGGCTGATTATGTTATGATAGGGGGATTATTCAGCTCACTCATAGGCAGCAGTGGGGAATACGTCGCGATAAGTAGTCAGGATAATAGCGCCATGGTACCAAAGAATAGGGAAGACTTTGAAACAATCAGTAAGTGGCTTGAGGATGGACTAACCGTGAAGAAAGTATTTTATGGTATGGCTAGCGCAGAAGGTCAAGTCGCTATGAATGGTACTAAGACAAAAACATCTGAAGGTACTAGTAAGATTCTAACTGTTACGGATGACTTGCCTGGGTGGATTGATAACCTTGATTCATACCTTAGAAGTGCAATGTCTTATGTAGGGGTCAAGAAAGTAGAAGACATGTACAAAAGATCTACATGTATTATCACAAGCAAGAGTGGTAAGGATAGAATAAATAGTTAGAGTACATAGGCTGGGAAACTAAATTCCTGGCCTTTATTTTTATTTCCTCTTTATACCTTACTTGTGTGAAAATAGAAAAAACATGTCAAAGAAGAATCAAAAAGAAATAATTGCATTTAAGACATTAGATGAGTTCGGAATTGATAGACGAGGTAAGAAATTTGAAATTGGGGAGTCATATACGACGAACCCAAATGATATGTTTGAGGGTGAGACTTTTCCAATTCGACTTTTTAGTTTCCATCCAATGTTAAGATCGACACTTGTAAAGTGTGTACTATCTGGAAAAGTAAGTAAAGAGAATGGCGGAACTAAGTATGAAGCAACAAAACTTAGGGTAGTCGAAGAGGTAGACTTAACATATGCGGCCACTGCTAGTATTGGGCAACTTAAAGTGGATAGTAAGATGCCGGTTAGAGTTGAATATACTGATGTAAGGTATGAATATATAAGACTATACTCTAATAGTAGTCTCAGTAAAGACTTGTGCTCTGGCTATGATGGTTCCTTAATATTGACAAATAGTTATTGTGCAAGGGTAAGAGTAAGTGGGATTGAAACAAAAGTTAGTTCGACAGGAGATGAATCTGATATATTTGTCGGTGGTGAGCGTAATACGATAAGCGCCACAGGTACTCGTAGTATTGTAGTTGCCTGGGGAAGTGGTCATTGTATTTCCGTCAGTGGCTATCGTAGTACTATATGCGCTGATGGTGAAGATATAACAATAAGTAGCTCAGACGATTTTGCAAACATTATAGCACTTGGAGTTTGCAATAAAATAAGTACAACAGGGGACGAGACTGAGATTTATAGTTGCGGTGACAGAACTTTCATTAGTGCAGTTGGTGAGGGGTCTATTATAAAAAGCACTGGTAAGAATTGTACTATATATGCAGGTAGTAATTCAATCGTTAGTGCAGGTCTTGGTAGCTGGATTACACTTACTAAGACTAAAGAAGACGATAAAGGAAATATAGTGCCAGTGGAAGTAGTATCTTGGCGTGTAGATGGAGATTGTATAATGCCAGGAGTATACTATAAACTAAGTGATGATGATTTTGAACCCGTTAAGTGGTCAAACAGTAAGAAAGAGAATATCGAGTAAGGTATTCTCTCTTTTTTATTTTGTCCCTCTAAATCCCTTATAAGTATGAATAAAAACAGATTACTTAAATATTTAGAAGGTAATTGGGACTATACCTTCAGAATCGGTAATTATATAGTCCCAAAGTTTATGAGTTCAGTAAATGGGTGTGAAATAAACCTTCTTGTTAATAGATACAAGAATCTACGTCAAGGAAGTAGTTGGTCACCTTATTTTAGGGAGATGTTGACTGATTGCTACCCAGACTTAGCCCCTCTTAGAGAGTTTCCATTCTTAATAGAGCATCGGAAACACTGGGAGAAGCTGTGTGATGAGTATGAATTAGATGAAGATTGTAGGGATAGAAATTATTTCATAGTTGATTTCATATTCCCTGAACAGAACTTTATAGTAGAAATAGACAGTCAAATTCATAAAACTAACTACGACCTAGCAAGAGATAATTATATACTATTCTTATATCAAGTACCAACCTTAAGACTTTTTGAGTTTGGTAAGGAAGAGAATACCACTAGACAATTAATTTACGACTTTGATTTCGAACTAAATGAAATGAAGAGATCAGGTTGCAAATTTAATGTTGATTATAGTGGTTGTATATTACGTAGATTTTATGATAAAAATGAAGATATTATTCCAGCACTTAATCTTATAGAAAGTACAATATTAAGTGGAATGATAAGAAATAACACCTTTACTATTAGGAAGAGTGATAGACTGGTGAAAAATAGAGAAGAGCTTAGTAGGATTCAAGATATAATAATGGGAACCTATGGAGTATTTGTTGGTTTCGCTGGCTAATGTATGGCAGTGTAATTCAGAAGCCGTCAAATCCTTAATAGTGAAGATAAGAACAGTAATGTTTTTATGAGTTTGGAATCCGTAAGCCCTGGAGTAGATGTTCTGCCAATAATCGCCGGCAGAGGAAAGAGGTAATCCGGATTGATGAATTTTGCTCAGTTTTATAATCACTAGTCTAAAATTGAGATACCCTAGGGCGGTATAGGTGAGCCATGTACGCAGGAGCTATATTTCGAGAGTGCTTAGACACACATGTATAGTACGGTACTGGTAGAGGTAGGGAGTCGAAAGGAAATCATTCATAAATGATTAACTCCCAGCCGTTTTATTTTTTTTTTCGTTCTCTGATTATAAAGCCCTAGAATCCTTATGAATAGAAAGAGGTGCAGTAATCCATAATGGTACTGTATAGACTTAGTTTTGCTCAGTTTTATAAGTCTCATGTCTTATAGTAAGATATGCTTAATTAGTCACAAGACGCTGAGATACCCCAGAGCGATAAAGGTGAGCTATGTACAACAGGAGACCTTTCATAGTCGGTTATGTTTAGGTTACGGTACTGGTGGAGATAGGGAGTCGAAAGGATAGTTAATTCGATGCCAGCAACGTCAATAAGGCTGGAAACGATCATAGGGTTAACTAGCTCCCAGTCGTTTTATTTTTTTTTCGTCCTCTAGATCCCTTATATGTAGATTAATAATAAAAACATAAACAAAAATGAATAGGAGGAAATTATTGAACTACTTATTAAGTACTGGAGATTATTGTTTTAAAATAGATAACTTCTTGATCCCTAAACGGTTAATATCTGAAAGGGGTTATCCAATTAACTTAGAGTACAATAGGCAGCAAAACGTAGATCAGGGAAGTTTTTGGTCTCCTAATTTCCGTAAGGTGCTTGAAAAGAAGTATAAAAAGACGGTTTATATAAGAGAGTTTCCACTAATCATACAAGACCAAGATGTATGGAGAGGATTATGTAATAAGTACTGTGTTAGTGATATAGAACATAGGCGAAAGAACTATTTTGTGGCTGATTATTTCTTTCCACGCCAAAGTATGTTAGTAGAAATAGATTCAGACTACCATCTTGATGTATATGATAATGCAAGAGATGAATATGTACAAAATACTTATGGTATCAGTACGTTAAGATTCTATAAGTTTGGGGAGAAGAAGGCCAAGGATAAGCAATACATAAGAGAGTTTAATTCTTGGTTAGCTAAAAGAAAGGGTCTTGTAACTAGCTTAGACTATACCACGATGATTTTGGAGAAGTTCAATAAAGTTAATGCAGATATAATACAATTTCTAGATTTTGTAGAGGCTAATCTGAATAAAGCCAGAGATGGAATATTCGACCTAAGTGCGTATAGTCATTTATTGAGTGGTTGGGATGCTGTTAGAAGGATAGATATGATTATCAGTAACATATACGGGATTAGGGTTGTAGTTAACAACTGGAGGTATAGATAATGTAACTGAAAAGCCTTCAATTCCTTAATAGTGAGATGTGGCAAGTATCGACTATAGGGATCTTGTCACAAGGCTGAGTTTCGTCTAGTATTTGTAAGCCTTCGAGTAAGGACCGATCTTGATA
>ERZ773061.553-NODE-553-length-15120-cov-13.117026_pt1 | contig 15120 bp, 2 predicted proteins | sample MGYA00580627_ERZ773061 | MGnify/ENA primary metagenome ERZ773061 (study PRJEB29015, sample SAMEA2738119) | human oral metagenome | biome: human oral; feature: human-associated habitat; material: saliva | place: China | collected 2223 ...
CTGCTTCAAGTGCTTTACCTTCAAGACGTTTAGTGAACTTGAATTGAGCTTGAGTTGGAGCTGATGTGAATGTATTGTTGAATTCTGTATCAGTTGGAAGAGTTGCAACTGCAGTAAGCGCATGACCTGACTTAGTAACAGTAACTGTTACGTTAGCTTTCATTGGGTCATAAGTCATACCTGCTTCAGAACCTTGAACTTCTTCTACAGTGTACTTGTGGTTACCAACTTGAGCATTTGTAAATGTCAAGGCATCGAAACGAACACGTCCGCTAGCATCATTTTGTTTTGTTTGAAGGACTCTACCATCTTTGTCTTTCAATACAAAGCTAAATTCGCCAGCTTTCAAGTTACGACCTGCAAGAGCTTTGCTGAAGTCAAATTGAGCAGTTACAGGAGCTACAACGTGGTTGTTGAAGATCTTGTCATCAGTACCAGTTGCTTCACCACCTGTTGAAGTCATTTCAGTCTTAGCAGCCAAAAGACCTGTAGTAGCATCTTTAGTAACCGTTACTTTAACTGCGATAGTCATTTCATCGTAGTCTACATCGGCATTGTTGCCTTTCACTTCTTTAACAGTGTAGTTGTAGACACCTTCATGGTCAAATGACAATTCGCTAAAGTTAATCTTACCGTTAGCTTTGTTGGTTACAGTTTCATTAACATTGTTATCACCAGTCAACGTGAAGCTAAAGTCACCTGCGTTCAAAGTACCATTTGAAAGTGATTTATCAAAGTCAAGGTTAACTTTAACCGCACCTGGTGTGAATGTGTTATTGAATTCTGTATCTGCTGGAAGAATGTTAGTTGCTTTAAGAACGTGGCCTTCCTTAGTAACAGTGATTGTTACTTCAGCTTTCATTGTATCGTAAGTCATACCAGCTTCTTTATTATCTGGGATAACTTCTTCTACAGTATACTTGTGAGTACCAACTTGAGTATTATCAAATGTCAAGTCATCAAAGGCAATAACACCACTAGCGCTGTTTTTCTTGGTCTGAAGAACATTACCAGTTGAATCTTTAAGAGCAAATGTAAATTCGCCTTCTTTAAGAGTACGACCTGCAAGAGCCTTACTAAAGTCGAACTTAGTCTTAACTGGAGCTACAACGTAGTTGTTGAAAATTTTATCATCTGCACTTGATTTGAATCCACCTTCAGCACTGTATTTAACCGAAGCTTGCAAATCACCAGCAGCATTTTTCTCAGTTACAGTAACTGTCATTGTAACAGTCATTGCATCATAATCGACGTTTGTATCTGAGCCTTTAACCTCAGTAATTGTGTAAGTGTATACTCCAGCTTTGTTAAATGTTAATTTACTAAATGTAGCTTTACCATTTTGGTTAGTTACTGTTTCTTCATATGAAGGAACTGATTTGTTAGCTTGCTCTTCTTTAATCTTAAAGCTAAATTCACCATTAACAAGTGTGCGTCCTTCAAGTTGTTTTTCAACTTCTGGAGTCACTGTTACAGGTTCTGACTTCACATAGTAGTAGACTGTTGGCTTGTATGGCGTCAAAGAGTTGAGCAAGTCAACGTTAGTACCAATACCTCCTACTCCACGCTCTAATTGTGCGTTTGGAGAAAGGTGACCGATATTATCTCCCAAGAATGGTACAAATACTGTCTTATACGGAGTGTAAGAAGCATCTCTTTGGAAATCAAATGGAACGTCCTTACCATTTGGATAGTTCGTTTTTGCCCCTGTTCTTGGATCAGTTACAGTGTGTGCAATCGTTTTAAGTGGTGTTTTCTTAACAACCAACTCTTCTTTGTTATAATCACCTGGTTTAATAGGCTTGGTTTCTGCTAGCAACATATAGCCATCAGTGTTCAATGTACCATCAGAACGTTTGTTTTGTTGTCTTGGATCTAATAAGTAAACACGAATAACAACAGATCCATCTTCTCCAACAATTTCTTTGATACGTTTTATTCCAGCACGATCAGCATCCATAAACTTGGTACCAACTGTATAAGGACGGCTAACATAACCAGTTGTTGAATCTGGAGTAGCTGTTTGATAAAGTTTGTAACCATCAAATTGACGTTCACCAGATGCTGTAAAGTGTTGTCCTTCCATCGCTTTCAGCGTGTAGTTGGCTAATGTTACTTCATTACCATTTGGTACATAATCTTGAACAGTTTTATCTGTTTTATTCGCATTAAATGAAGCATTATTTCTATCGACTACTCTATAGTAAGTTGATTTTTGAACAAATAATGGAATTTTAGCATTCGTATCTGTAATAGTACGACCATTATATGCTGGTTCTACAACGTTGATGATATCCGTTGAATTACGCGCAGCATAAACTGCATCATATAAAGCTTGTTCTGTAGGAGTTAGATTGTGTCCTGGAGCAACTAAAGCCTTGATACTTGCACCAACTTCATATCCAAGTTGGATAAACGGTGAATCTGTCTTCCCTGGTCCAGCACCTAAACCTTTATCGTAATCTACTTGCCAAGTTAACTCCCCATTAGAGGCTGCTTTTGTAGTCGTAAATTTTTGAATACCACTAGAAGCTGATACGGTTCTTGTTTCTAATACATTACCAGTGTTCTTGTCAACCAATTCAACAGTAGTATCTGTTGAAGCATCAAATCTCTTGTAAGCACGTGTATAGTAATTTGTATGGTAACGTTTGTTGAAATTAGTAAGATCTACGATACTATAAGTATAGTAGTCACCTTCTTTAGCTTGGTAGCCCGATGGCACTGTTTGAGAACGAACAGTTGCACCATTAGGATCCGTCATGTCTGGAGTAGCTTTTTCACCATCTTTAAGGTGAGTTTCTACAGAGACCGCCTCATAGTTGTGATCTGTCAAAGCACGTGTATTACGACGACGGCTACGACCTGTTGCCAAAGCACCAGCATTTGTGATATCACTAGCAGCACGGTCAAGTGTTGCACTACGGTCTGCAGCAGATCTTACAGAGTAAGTATTTGCTGTAACACGTGGGCTAACACTTGTAGCTTCTGCTGCGGTTTCAGCTGCTTCAGTATTTTCAGTTGCTGGAGCAGTTGTTGATGCTGTAGCTGAAGTGTTTGAAGCTGTTCTTGTTGAAGCTGGTGTTTCAACATTGTTGCTGGCTGTAGCTGTTGATGCTACTGTAGCTGGCTTAGCTGCTTCTGAAGTAGCTTTTTCTGTTGGCTTTGCAGCCTCTGAAGCTGGTTTAGAAGCTTCTGGTTTCGCAGTTTCTGTAGCTTGTTTGTCAGTTGCCTCTGCGGCAACCTTATCTGTTGTTGAAGCTTCTGGCGTCAAGTTAAATGTTGACGCAGTTGCCTCAGTTGAAGATACAGCTGCAGTAGGATCTGCTTGAGCTGTTGATGCTGTATTCGTCTCAACCAGTTCTGAAGAACTTTCGCCCTCAACTGATGAACCAGGGTTTGATGAAGAAGCATCAGATGCTACGACTTCATCAGCCTGTGCAGTGTGAGCAGCAAAGAGTGCCGTCCCCAACAAGACTGAAGCGACACCAAATGAATATTTACGCAATGAAAAGCGCTGGCGCCTGTTGAAAATGTCTTTCATGTTTAAGTCTCCCTCTAAAAAAATAGTTAGTTATAGATACATGTTTATAAGTTAATTCCCCTCATATCCATGATTCTTTTTCATTCTAACATTCTGACAATTTAGAGTCAAGTGATTAAACAATGTTTTTTAAAAAAAGTTTAGTTGTCTGACAATTGTAAGAGCAACGTTATTTACAAAAAACATAAAAACGTTAGAAACCTTTTATTTATAACATGTTAAGCGTTTTCTAAAATAAGGCGACAACTACTGTTTTCTAATATTTCATTATATAAATTACGCTTTTCTAAAATAAATTAACTCGGATTTCATTTGTTATTTTCTAATAAAAGCGTCAAAGATTCCAAACCCATCTCATGTTCCATAAATACTTGAATCACCATATATAAACAGAAGTAAGTTCTAAAAATAGTAATTTAAACCTATAATCCGAAAGAAATAATATTATAAAAATAAATTAACATCTTATAATATACACTATATTATTCTCACTTTAATCCATAATAATGGCAATATACGCACACAACCTCTCATTTCTTTCCCTTTTACACTCATATAGATATTTTTATCTTTAATGAAAATGGCATATACATCTAGTCCTAACCTTAGAATAACTTTATCCGTCTAAAATAATACTAACATCTTCTTCGTTTAACAGTATTTCTTCATTAACACTAGTAAAATCTTAAAGAAAGTTTGCAACAATCCAACATCCATAATTGCTCTCACCTGTTTAGCATACTAGTATTCAACTTAAAAAAGAGTCTCATAAGTTAGGATTAATAGAGAATGAGTCCTAGTATTTTCTAACTTCAAAAAATCAAAAGATAACAAAACCTGTGAGAAAAATTATGCCTACTAGTATCTTATTCAAATACAAATGAAAGAATAACCAACGATATTACGAAATAATTTCAATACTCAAATAGTACCAGTAATACATTTCTATCTTATAAGAGATCTTTGAGTACCCAATTACAAAGCAACTACCAGAAAGTCTCCTCCCTTTCCAATACTGTTAACTAATCGGACTACTAGATGTTATCTTTAATGTCGCTCCCTATTGCTTCTATGAAACTTCTACCTCCCATCATCTTAATCATAAAATGAGTAATGATAGTCTATTGAAAGTTCATAAGAGAACTTAAACTTTGATTTTTTCTGATTTCTCAATCAAAAAATGATGGTGTAGCCCCTAGATAAGATGCTTCTATTGTGACTGCAAGATTATCAAATTCACCATAACTAAATAGACAATAGCTCAAAGTCTTTTATCAGCTTCTACCATTACCCACATCATTCATAATATATTTTATTTGAAAGTACTAATCTACTGTCATGAAGAAGTTAATATCAATTTGAATCTGCTCATCTCTTGTGAGAGAAACAATCAGATCACCCTCCTCACACATGTCCATGTAATAAGTTAGCTAATTATAAAAAAGTTCCACAGCCCATAAAGACTTTGGAACTTCTTAATTGACTTCATTATTGGTCACTTACGATATTTTTAAGTGCCGAACAAAAAGAAGCCTGACCTTATTCGGTCAAGCCTCTCTTTTTGAAAACTGAAATAATCTTACTAACTATCTTATTTTTACGCCTATTATTATCTTAGTCTTCTTTTTTTCGTTTTCCTGCCAAACCAAGTCCAGCTGCCGCAAGGAGTCCTCCGAATGCCATTGCTACTACAGACTTGTTCTCACCAGTCTTAGGAAGACCCTGTTCTCTAGATACTTCTGGAGATGTCGGTGGTGTAACTGGTGGTACTACTGGAGTTGGTGGTGTCGGTGGTGTAACCGGTGGCACCACTGGAGTTGGTGGTGTTGGCGGTGTAACCGGTGGTACCACTGGAGTTGGTGGTGTTGGCGGTGTAACTGGTGGTACCACTGGAGTTGGTGGTGTTGGCGGTGTAACTGGTGGCACCACTGGAGTTGGTGGTGTTGGTGGTGTAACTGGTGGCACCACTGGAGTTGGTGGTGTCGGTGGTGTAACTGGTGGCACCACTGGAGTTGGTGGTGTCGGTGGCGTTACAATGTTGTTGAACTCAGTATCTTCTGGCAATTTAGAAGTTACTGTCATAACGTTACCACCCTTAGCTACCAAAACAGTAACTTTAGCTACCATCTTATCGTAAGTTACTGTAGTATCATTACCTTTCACTTCTTCAACCGTGTAGAAGTGGATACCTTCTTCACCATGTTTGTACTCAAGTGCTGAGAACTTAATCTTACCGTCAGCATCATTGCTTACAGTTTCAATCACTTTACCTTTTCTATCCTTAAGTACAAAGCTAAACTCACCAGCCTTAAGGTCACGACCTTCTAGTTTTTTAGTGAATTCAAACGTAACACTAGCTGAAATGTTAACAACACGTTTTTCAGTTGGTTTTTCAGGTGTTTTCACGACCTTCTTAACTGTTGGGTCGTAGTAGTGAACTGTTTGTCCCGCTGTGTTTTCAATATCTGAACCAGAAGGTACGTCAAACTCACCTTTTTCATTCTTACTGTCTTTAACAATTGCCGGAATGTCAAACTTATAGTAACGACCAAAGGCAAACTTAGTTGTATCGATAATTTGGGTATTATCTTTATCACCAAGTGACTTAGTGAAGCCATCTTTAAGGTTGGCTGTAATCACACCGTTTTCAACCTTGATATCGAACATTGCTGTAACATCTTTACCAGTTTTACCATCGTATGCTTTGATATCTGATTGCTTAACATTAAGTTTCTTCTCATCGTAGTTATCAGTGATACCAACGGTTTGAATATAATCCTTGTTGTTTGCGTCAAATTTAGTTGTATCAAGCCATACTTGGTAAACCAATTTATCGCCACGTTTCACAGTCTTAGTATTCAAGTTTTCTTTCTCGTTGTTGTCTGTCTTGTCTACGTATGGGTTCGCATTAGTATCCGCATACTTGTCTGCCAACTCTTTATCATCATCAACGAGTTTATCACCAGTAATGTCAAATTTCTCTTGGTTTACAACATATTTCTCTGGTTGGAACTTAGGTTTTTCTGGTGGAACCACCTTGTTGTTGAACTCTTTGTCGTTAGCATCTGTAGCATTTCCACCTGCTGAAGCATGATTAACGACAGTCTTAAGAATTTTACCATCCTTAGTTACTTGTACTGTCACCGTTGCTTTCATAGCATCGTAAGAAATACCAGGTTTATTGTCATTGACTTCTTCTACAGTATAAGTAAATGTCTTACCAAGATCAGCCTTGCTGAACAAGAGTTGTTCAAACTTGATGTGGCCGTCTTTATCATTTGATACAGTTTGAAGGACTTTTCCATCTTGGTCTTTCAATAAGAAGCTGAACTCACCTGCAGTCAACTCACGTCCTTCAAGTTTCTTAGTATAGTTGAACTCAAGTGGAACTGGAACGTTATTTTCACGTGTTTGAGTTGGTTTTTTAGGAGTTGTAACTTGCTTATTGTAAGGGTTGTATTGATGAACAATTTCATTGGCCGTATTACTAAACTCAACACCGTCATTGTCTTTAATATTTTTAACAGTTGCTGGGATATCAAATTTATAGTAACGTCCAAAGGCAAACTTAGTCGTATCAATAACTGGAGTCGCATCAGTTGCACTAATAGGTTTAGTCAAACTTGGTTTAGAAGTTGCGTAGATGACACCGTTTTTGATTGAAATTTTGAATTTATCAGTAACATCTGTTTCACCATCATAAACCTTGATTGCTGACTCATCAATATCAAGTTTAGCTTCATCATAGTCATCTGTGATTCCTACTGATTGAATATTGCTTTCAGCTGTAAATTCACGAGTATCAAGCCATACTTGGTAGTAGAATTTCTGACCACGAGTAAGTGTATGGTGATTCAAGTTTTCAGCTTCAACCTTACCGTTAGGCGCATCATCATCGAGAAGTTTTGTGCCCTTAAGATCAAATTTTTCTTTAGAAACAACATACTTCTCTGGTTTGAAGTTTGGTGTTACGTTATTGTCAAATACTGTATCATCCGCAGTAAAGGCATCTCCACCTTCAGTAGCATAAGAGATAACTGTTGACAACTGATCACCAGAAGAAGGCTGAATAACTTGAACAGTCACGTTAACCTTCATATCATCATAAGTAACACCTGGTTTGTCACCTTTCTCTTCTTCAACAATATAGTTAAATGTTTGACCAATATCAGCTTTTGAATAGTTGATTGTCTTGAAGGTAACTTTGCCATCTGCATCATTCTTAGCCTTCTCAAGAATCTTATTAGTTTCTTTATCTTTCAAGACAAAGCTAAATTCGTCTGCTTGCAATTTGCGACCATTAAGTGTCTTACCGAAGATTAGCTGAATAGCTGTTGGAATGTTGTTTACACGTTTTTGCGTTGGCTTATCTGGAGTCTCAACTGTATGCGTTCTTGGGTTATAATAATGAACCGTTTGTGTCGCAGTATTTTCGATTTCAGAACCATCGTAAGCATCTTGACTAACTGTAGCAGGTATAACTACTTTGTAGTAACGACCAAATTCAAACTTAGTTGTATCAATAACTTGAGTATTATTTGCATCACCTAGTGACTTCGTAAAGCCTGATTTCAAGTTTGCAGTGATAATACCGTTAGTAACAGCAACGTCAAACTTAGATGTCACATCTGCACCAGTCTCACCATCATAAACCTTAATAGTGTTTTTAGTCACAATCAATTTTGATTCATCATAATTGTCTGTGATACCAACAGTTTGGATATTTTCCTTATTGTTAGCACTAAATTGAGTTGTATCAAGCCATACTTGATAGTAGAATTTCTGACCACGTTTAACAGGCTGAGTATTGAGGTTTTCAAAGACTTCTTCCAACTCGCCCTTATCATTACGGACAGTAACTTTTTCATTATTATTAGATTTATCTGCGTAAGGATTAATCTTAGTATCGCTGTATTTATCAGCTAACTCAGAATCATCATCCAAAAGTTTCTTACCAGTTAAATCAAAGTCTTTATCTCTAACAACATATTTCTCTGGGTTAAACTTAGGTTCTTCTGGTGGTGTCACACGGTTATCGAACTCTTTGTCTGGTGCATCTTGGTCCAAGTGTGCAACGATAGCTTTAGCCGTACCATCTTTTTGGATAGTGACTGTAATCGTCGCAACCATGGTATCGTATGTCACCGTTGCATCTGAACCCGCAACTTCATTTACTGTATAAGTATAAGTTTTTCCAAGATCAGCATGGGTGAACTGAAGTGCCTCAAAGTTAATTTTAGCAACACCATTGGCATTTGGTGCATCATTTTGGGCCTCAGCAACCTTAACGCCATCTTTTCGGAGTTCAAAAGTAAATTCATTAGCCTGAAGCTGACGACCATCAAGTCTCTTAGTGAAGTTAAGAGGAAGTGAAATTGGTAGATTCACTACACGTTTTTGAGTATCTTTCTTCGGTGGTGTTGTGACAGTCTTCTTAGTTGGATCGTACTGATGAACAACTTGGTTGGCTGTATTTACAATATCCACACCATCTGGAGTCGTTGCCTTAACAGTGGCAGGAATATCAAATTTGTAGTAACGGCCAAACTCGAACTTAGTTGTGTCAATAACAGGGTTGTTATTAGCATCTTTGATAAATTCGTTTTTAGAAGTTGCAGTGATTTCTCCGTTGTTTACTGTGATGACAAACTTAGAGGTTACATCTGTACCCGTTACTGAATCGTAAGCTTTGATATCTGCAACATTGATCTCTAGTTTGTCAGCTTCATATTTATCTGTAATACCAACAGCTTGAATATTGTCACTTGCTTTCAAGTTTGTTGTATCCAACCATACTTGGTAGACAATCTTATCGCCCTTCTTAACTGTCTTGGTATTCAAGTTTTCAGGCTCATTGTTGTTTGTCTTGTCTACGTATGGATCCGCATTTGTTTCAGTGTATTCATTTGTCAACTCATTGTCGTCATCCATCAACTTGTTACCAGTGATGTCGTATTTCTCTTTGTTAACAATGAATTTTTCTGGTTGGAAGTCAGGCGTTGTTGGAGGAGTGACGGTGTTGTTAAACTCTGTGTCTCCTCCTGGATAAGTTACCGTTGCTTTCAAAGTGTGGTCTGCATTCTTAGAAACAGTCACAGAAACCTCTGCAACCATGTTATCGTAAGTGACACCGAATTCTTTGTTAGCTGGAACTTTCTCAGACACCGTGTACTTGATGACTTTACCAACTTGAGCATTTTTCACTTCTGGGAGTTGATTAAAGGTAACAACACCATGTTCATCATTGGTTCCAGTAGCAACGACTGTGCCAGCTGAATCCTTCATTTCAAATGTAAATTCACCTGCTACAAGTGTACGACCTGCTAAAGCTTTTGTGAAATTAACATTTACCGGTACTGGAGGAACTACATAGTTGTTGAAGACTCTGTCATTGGCATCTGTTGCTTCACCACCTGATGAAGTCATCACCGTACTTGCTGACAATAGACCCGTATTGGCATCTTTTGTTACGGTAACCTTCACGTTGATTGTCATCGCATCATAATCAACATCTGTGTTTGTTCCAGCTACTTCTTTTACAGTGTAGTTATAGACACCAGCTTTATCGAATGACAACGTACTAAAGTTAATCTTACCATTAGCTTTATTTGTTACCGTTTCATTAACATTACCGTCACCAGTCAATTTAAAGCTGAAATCACCAGCATTAAGCGTACCATTTGAAAGAGACTTATCGAACTCAAGGTTTACTTTTACTGGGTTCGGTGTGAAGGTATTGTTAAATTCTTTATCTACACCCGTCGTTGGGTTACCATTAGCATCAATACCATTAACTGATGAGTAAGTTGTAGCAGTTGTCAAAGTATGACCTGTCTTAGTAACTGTAACAGCTACTTTCGCTTCCATTTGGTCATAAGACATACCAGCTTCGGCTGTTGTTGGCACAACCTCTTTTACAGTGTAGTTAAAGGTCTTGCTGTCATTTCGCTTTCCTGCAGAATTTGTTCCAAGATCACTAACCTTGTATTTAATGCCCGTGAATTTAATATTGCCGTTCGCATCATTTTTTGCAGTGCCAACCACTGCACCTGCTTCATTCAAAAGATTAAAAGTAAACTCATTTGCTTTTAGATTACGACCAGATAATTTCTTCGTAAAGTCAAATTCAACGTTTACTGGAGCTACGACAAAGTTGTTAAACTCTGTATCAGTACCGGTTTTTTCGTCTGGATCTGTTGCTGAAACATTTTTATCTGTTGATTCTCCAGAGTCATCTTGACCATTTTTTGAAGTGTACGTAACAGTATATTCATACTCACCCAAGTAGTTACCAGAAGAGTCTTTCTTTTCTGTAACTGTAACGGTTGCAATAACACTCATTCCATCATAGTCAACTTCAGTATCAGAACCAGCTACTTCTGTAATACGATATTTATAGATACCAACTTTGTCTAATTGGATAAGCGATACTTCTTTTTCAGTACCATCAGCTTGTGTTATTTTTTGAGTGAAGGGAATAGAACCATCTTCCTTGTTTGTTACTGTCGCATTAATAGCTGGTCCATCTTTTTCAAGTGGATTAGCAGGGTCTGCCGCAACATTTGTTATATTAAAGGAGAAGTCTCCCTCTTTCAATTCAGGTTGTACTGTCGTATTAAGACTCTTTAGGACCTTCTTTAGATTAAGTTCAATATCAATAGGTTTGTTTTTTACATAATAGTAGACTGTTTCATAGCTAGGTGACAATTTGTTTTCCAAACGGAAAATGTTACCTGAAGCAACTGGAACGCCATTAATCGGATAGGACGTATCTGAGCTACCACGGTTTACATAAAACTCACCTGCAGAAGAATAACGTGGACTATATTGAGCAGCCTCAGTAGCACTTACAGGATTTTCTTTAACTTCAACATTATTTTGTGCTACATTCCCAGCCCAGGACATTCGATAGAAAGTGCCATCTGGACGTTTATAAATAAAGTCTGCGCCTGAACCTCTAGCAAACTCTAAGTCACCCTTATAGTTAGTGTTTTGTTTATCTGAGAAAATAGCAAAAGGTGGCCCCATAACAAGCTTATCTCTATACTCAGGTTTAAGACCTTCATAGCTTGGCTTATTATTATCTCTATTCCAACCAGCATCATCAATGGTAGGGTTCTTACCAAGATCTTCTGGATGGTCAATTTTGTTATTGCTTCCCGGACGAATGACTGTCTCGTAAACTTTTACATATCCATCAGTATTTACGTCTTTAGCAATCTTGTTTAAGCTATCAGACTTAATGGCCCACATTTCGATACGGACGGTACCATCCTCTTTGACAACTTCCTTAATACGTTTAACACCACCTTCTGCATTGGCGACGTCAAACCAACGTTGACCTACTTGATAAGGCTTTTTAAGCACATCTACAAGTGAGCGAGGATCCGCTGTTTGATAAAGACTGTAACCTTCAAAAGCACGAAGAGCTGAAGCATGGAAATTCTGTCCTTCCATAGCAGTTAGGGTAAAGCTACCTAGACTTTCTTCGTTTCCAGTTTCTCTATATGACTGTGTATTAACATCTGGCGTACCATCTTTATTTATAAGTTTATAATCACCCGCAGTAGATGAGTTTTTAATATAGTCCCCATTTGCATCTTGAACAAATTTACCGACAAGACGATTCTTATTATAAGTTGATGCATTTTTATCAACAACTTTATAATACGTTGTTTTATGAGTTAAACGTGGAATGTAGTATTGTGGATCCGTGATTGTAGTACCTTCGTTAGCAGGATTAACTACATCATAGATTTGAATAGCCGAACGTTGGCCGTCAAAATCAGTAGCACTACCATTGTATTTCCAAGTTGCACGTAGAGCTGGACGGTTTGTCTTATCTGCATCCACAATATTTTCAAAACGGAACTCAATATAGGCCTGCTTAGCCCCAGAAATAGGAGCAAGTGTAGCTTGACCTAAGTTAACAGTACCAGCACCATTGATTTGTTTTGTTTCTTTAACAGTGTTTGTAGCACCATCTACCAACTCAATGGTTACATTTGTAGAGTTGTCGTATGGTTTAGACATACGATAATAGTACTTCGTGTTGTATGCTTTATTGAATCCCATCAAATCAGTAACGAGATAAGTATACTGAGAAGTATTTGGATTCAATTGGTAGTTAATACCAGCTGTAATATGATCATTTGGATCTTTTGGCGTAGGTACAACAAGAGGACGGTTAGTAATCGTTGCTCCGTTAGGATCACTCATAGTTGGTGTTGCTGTTGCTGCACCAGTTGTGTAACTTGTTGATTCTGGATTATCAAGCGAACGACGTCTACGACTGCTACGACTACGTACTTCTGGTGCAGTTCCTGCAGCGGACATTGGGTTCGCCGTCAACATTGTTGTCAAAGCTGCTGTATTCGCTACGGACGTTGGACTTGGTGTTGACGTTGTCAAAGTTGTCGTTGCAGGTTGGACCACTGAAGCCGATGTAGGCTGTGTTGAAGCGGCTGGCTGAGTAGCTGTAGGCGTTGATACAGGTTGTGTTGTAGCCGTCGGTTGTGTTGTTGAAGCGACTGGCTGTGCCACTGTAGGTTGTACCGCTGTTGGAGTTACAGCTGATGTGCTAGTTGCACCTGTTGAAGAAGAAGTTGCTGAACCTACAGATGTAGTACCCGCAGCTGTTGGAGTTGAGCTAGCAGTAGCTGCAGCCGTTGCTGTTGTCGCTGGTGCTACAGCTGTAGACGTTGTTTCTGTTGTTGAAGCACTTGCTACTTCAGAAGCTGGTGATACCAAAGCAACTGTTGACGTAGATGTTGCAGAAGCGGATGGGGAAGTCACGCTAGCTGCTGGATTTGATTGGGGTGCTGTTGTCGTAGTATTGACTAAACTACTTGAACTTTCTCCTGCTACTGATGTGCCCGGATTACCCGCCGATACAGTTGGAGTCGCTACTTCATCTGCCTGTACACTATGAGCAGCAAAAAGTGCTGTTCCTAGCAAGACTGAAGCGACACCAAACGAATATTTACGCAATGAAAAGCGTTGGCGTCTATTAAAAAAGTCTTTCATTAAAAATCTCCCTCTAAAAGATAGTTAGTTATAGGTCACATGATTATAAGTCAGTTTTCTCATAGTCATGATTCACTCCATATTCTAACATTCTGACAATTTACAGTCAAGGTTTTAATCTCACTTTTTTAAAAAAATATTAGTTGTCTGACAATTTTATTGTTTTTACTTCCTGAATTCTACATAAAATATGTCAAAACTCTTTATTATGGCGTATTTACCAGTTTCCATGAAAATATAAAATTCACTTTCATTTTTAACCTAATCGGCTTGAATATGTTATCATTCTAAACTCATGAGAAAATAAAACTAGTTTAAATGGCTGATATTCTCATTTATGCTTTAATATTTCTTCTTGTTGAAGCAAAAAATTAGCCTATCATATCCGCATGTTAAAAAGTAAGTAAATTTATTTTTTTGTTTTTCAAACACTACAATCATATCTTGACTCATTTGCTAATTGAAGTCCAAGAAGTCTATCAGACAGCAAAAAGTACATCACAAATATTAGACACTAAAAAGATTGGCCATGCTCCAAATTGTTCGAGTCAGCTAGAATGTTCATTTATTCAATGTTTGGATTTTAAAACTGAGATATTTTTTTGTAGCAAATAACGTTTGTAAGTAACCTTAATCATTAAGTATAGAAAGACTTAGACCTTACTGGTTTGAATAATCTTCAACATCTGCTTTTTCAGCTAATTTCAAGAGTTAAATTGACTTCAGCTTCTTTATAACTTTATATAAACTTATTTTCTATAATAAGGTAGATCTGTCCTATTTCTCTCATAGCATAGGTGGGGACTATTGATAAGGTACATCGGCGGTCTAAGAGAGCTGGATTTTCGATTTTCATTTGACAAAAGCTCTCTGACAGCGTACAATCGAGACAAGTAACATTCGGAGGTAAATGGAGACATGAACAACTAAGTCTATTCACAATAAACCTGCTTTATTTGATAGATTGTTTTCATGTCTTTTTTGCGCTCTTTTTCTGTAGAAAACTTGTTGATGGTATCGGAGTCTTTTTGCATCCACACTATCACTATCTCCTAGAGGGCTTTTTAGCTAGTTTCAAGGCAGTTCTATCTTATAAGGTAGGACTGTTTTTTGACCTTTGATATTGTTTGAAGTAAAAAACTACTTCCCATGAAACAATATCGACAAATACTCTGACCTAGGAGGTCCTATGATACAGATTCAACACCTAACCATAACACATACCAAGGATTTGCGTGAACTCGTTCATGATCTAAATCTAACGATAGCTACAGGCGAAAAAGTCGCCATCATTGGGGAGGAAGGCAATGGAAAATCTAGTCTCCTTGCCCTTCTAGTCAGTCCAAAAGCACATTTTGATCATCTTTCTTACGAGGGAACTATTAACAAAGCAGATAACCAACAGGTCTATATTCCCCAACAGATTTCGGATAGCTTGCAATCTCAAACCCTTAACGACTACTTCTTTACGAACACCTATGACCTCGACTATGCTACCCTCTATCGTCTGGCTGATGAACTTCATTTTGATAGTGAGCGTTTTGCTAGCA
>ERZ773061.562-NODE-562-length-14981-cov-3.382420_pt1 | contig 14981 bp, 20 predicted proteins | sample MGYA00580627_ERZ773061 | MGnify/ENA primary metagenome ERZ773061 (study PRJEB29015, sample SAMEA2738119) | human oral metagenome | biome: human oral; feature: human-associated habitat; material: saliva | place: China | collected 2223 ...
TAAGGCCCCTAGGAGCGTGTTTACGGGGCCAGAATTCGGTGGCCTATCAGTTAGGGCTAAGCTGCTTTATTTGGCCGTCTGTGCGCATCCTGGGCTGTCTGCTTGCGGTGTGGGGCCTTGGGATGAAGAAACGCTGGCTGGGTTGTGCCCTGACTTAACTTATCGGGAGTGCATGGAAGCAGCGTTTGAACTGTTTGAAGCTGGGCTGATTGTGTTTGATCCGGTGGCGGGTTTGGTTGGTCCGCGTGGGTTTTTGTCGTGGATTAATCTAGGTAGGTCACGTGATGCAGGTCACGTGGTTGCAAAGTTTTATGACACATCTAGCCCGGTTGTCATTTTATGTTTGGCTGTGGATGCAGTTTGCTGGGCTGTGGATAACTCTAAGAAGTCTACGTTTGCGCAGGTGGAAGCCGGTTTGTGTGATTTGGTTGATAGGCTTGATCCTGATAATTTGGTGCGCCGTTTATCTGACCTTATGTCATTGCGGACGGAAAGTTTTATGACACATTCGCTTTTTGTGTCAGAAAAGTGTGACGTCAGCGACACGGTGTATAAGTTGTTAAACACCCTAACCGTTGCAATTTCAACGTTTCCTCAATCTGATTACGCTGTGAGCGTAAACCTATTGACAAAACTCAAAAAAACACACATAATAGATATTAATAATAAAGATGTTGATAGTAACTGTTACTATAGTAAAGATGATACCTACACTAATGGATATAAAGCTTACTATAGTAAAGATGATATATTAGCTTCTAATAAGTTAGTTACTAATAACTTACTTACTAGTAAGTTAACTTATAGGGGCAAAAAAGCGCATTTGCGGCTTGTCAGCGATGCTCAAACCGCTAAACCTGTGGAAAACTTGCCCTTGCCTGTGGATAACTTTTCTGAGCCTGTGGAAAACTCCGCAAAGCCTAAGCGAGTCGCTTATAGCCCTGAGTTCGAACAGTTCTGGGCAGCGTTCCCCAAAGCTCGCCGGGTAGGCAAAAAAGGCGCTTACGCAAAATGGGTACAGGTAATGCGCAAGGGTGAAGCTAGCTTTGAGGAAATCATGGAGGGCCTAGAACGCTACAAGGCCGGTTGGAACCCTGCCTATTACCACATGCCTACAACCTGGCTTAACAAGGGCCTGTGGGACGGCGAATATCAGCCAAACCAGCAGCGTTCGACCATGCAGCGTTTCGCGGCTATCGCAATGCAAGCCGCTGAGGAACAAAACAACAACAACACAATTTGGGAGGAAAACGAAAATGAGTTCTAAGCAAGCCGTGGCCGCCGCCTTAGCCATGCTGACCGAGTGCGGGCTAGTCAAGGTCGGGCCTGAAGATAACCTTGCCGACAAGGTGAACGTGTGGCACTTGGTGCTTGGGGATGTTGTTAGCGACGGCGTGCTTAAGGATGCAACCCTGGCTGTGTGTCGTGCTGTTGAGAAGCAGTATGGGGTTGTTACACCGCGTGACCTTATGGCGGCGGCTGAACGGCTACGCAAAGACCGCATCCGTGAAGTGTGTAAGCGCACGCCTGTTCCGGTTGGTGACCGTGACGCCGTGGATCAATGCGCCTATGCTCGCGGCTGGCTTTGGGCTGTAGGCGAGGGCCTAACCCTTGAGGAAGCAGACCGTAACGGGCTAGCGGCGGTCATGTGCTACAAGGCGGTTGAGGGTCGGGAACCTGAAACCCGCCCTGAACGCCTTCTAAGCCGCCTTAGCGAGGCCATTAAGCCCGACCGGGTACCCTGGGTAGGGTACGTTAATAAAATCCCCGCAAAACAGCTTACAGGCGTTCCTAGCGGCGATGAGGGTGTGGACCCGGCGCAAGTGGAAGCAGTAAAAGCGAAACTAAGGGCTCTAACCAACTCGCACGCAGTCCCCGAGTAAAACGCATGGCCACAAAGGAAGCATCCATTGTCCTTTGTGGCCATATCTGTTTGTGTATACAATAAACGCGACGGCGAAAAGGGTTTCACCTCCTCCCCCAATCGCCGCCACCCCCACACAAAGGCGTGTGGAAGAAAAGATAGGGTCTAGGCTTAATCGCACCTAGACCCTATCTTCCTATTCAGCTTGGCTTACAAAAGCTGGAAGCTAGTCACATACAGGAAGCCGTCTTGGCCGCGTTGCAGCTGGCAGTCCATGTACTTTTTTTCGATCCCGTCTTGCGTGTAGACGTGTACGGGGTAGTCAATGTACATGATGCCGGTTTGGGGGTCTTGCCATTCGCGGGACTGAGCTTTGTTCTTCAACATCCAGAAGCCGCCGGGGTACAGTTTCTCGCCGTACTCTGAACAGATTTTACGGGCGGTTTTCGGCATACCAGTAGGAACGCTGGTTGGGGTGGCGCTAGTGGCCTCAGTGGGCTTAGGCGAAGTAGTAGGGGTGTTTGCCGTGGTTGCCGTCGCCGTCACAGACACGGTTGGGGTTGGGGTGGCCTTATCGAGCTGTTTCCCTGCCACAACCCCAAGCAAAGCCAGGAAGCAAGCCGCCACTACCGCGACAACGACAGCAACGAAAGCGATGTTAGCTACCCTGTTAGGGCATGGAGAGTTGAGCCAGATAATCAGGCGGTTATATAGGTTTTTCATGCCCTAATTATATCAAAGCCCCCACGCGCGCAATGTGACATGCAACACTAGCGCGTTGATTGATTCTTGCCCTCCAACCCGATAAAATTAAGACACACGAAAGGAGCGGACATGCTAACCGACACAGAACAAGACAAGATAGCGCAAGCTATGCAAAAACCCGCACTGCTATCCAGTGACGCATCCGCACTGGCTTGGAGTGTCCTATTTGCCGGACGCTACGTAAATAAAGCGGCCATTATTAAAGGTGACGAATATACCTTTAACGCGAACCCTAGCGCCAATCACGCTTTAAAACACCTAGATAACTACGCAGCCCTATGGTTAGACAACGGCGACATGCTGGTAATTACCCCCACGGTCACGGGCTGTTGTTCCGACAGTAGGTTTAGCGAGTTTTTCATGGCGCAAGCCTCAGCGGTTGGAGACTCGAACAACCGCATTACTGACGCCTATGTGACCGGTGGCGACACATACGGGTTTGAAGAATTCACTCAGTACGAGTACGCGCTATATGTGCGTCTTGAAACCGGTCGCGTCGGCGTGTCTCTGGTTAGTGCCATGAACGCATACGAGCTTGAACACGACGTGCATGCGTTCGAGGCCCGCCTTATCAAGGGCGAAAACCACTCAAACCCTGAACCAGCCCGCGCCCTGGCCTTGTTAGAGTTGGCGAAAGAACATGAGCTTTTAAGGCCCGCGATTGGCGACGCTGGGTATGCAAGCGTTGTTGACGAAGCTAGCCACCCTGAAAGCGGACATGTGTTGCGTGAGGCGCTCAGGGAAAGCGGTATCACAAGTCTTATAGAAGAAGATTTGAACAAGTGGCTACCTAAAGGCTACCGGGCCGTGGCCTCAATTACGCAAGAAGCCAATGAAGATATTTACATTGTGGAGGTTAAACATAGTGCCACACGGACAACTGCCACCGAGTGAAGCTTTAAAACTACATCTAAACGAGCTGCAAAACAGGTTTGGGAGTATCGGCGGTAGTGGGTGGCAAGACAAGGCCGCGTGCCAAGGGTTACCCCTTGAACTGTTCTACCCTGAAGGTGCCGACGATTATAAAGAATCAAAATGGGTTATTGAGGGGCGCTGCAAGCAGTGCCCCGTGATCAATGAGTGTTTGAAGATGGGGATATTGGAGGGTATTCCCCCGTTTGGTATACATGGCGGTTTTACGGCAACTAGGTTGCGCCGGTTAATGCCATATAAGGAGAAGATAATGAACCCACGCAAACCCAAGCCGATAGAGATAGCTAACATCCTTGAGATGAGGCTAGACCTTATCCGTCTTGAAGCTAGTTTAGCGCGGATGGAAGCTAACCAAGCTATTAAGGCGCTTGCGGGGCGTCAACGCAAGATTGATAGCGCGTCGAACAAAGTTATGAAGTTGAGGCGAAACCTAATGCGCGCTATGGAAAGTGCGTTAGGCATTTCTGACGTAACGGTTGCAGACACAGAGTTAGGAGAGTAACAGCTAATGGAACACAAGCTAGAATTTGATGAGGTGAAGCACCGCTACACACTGGATGGCGGGAGCATCCCGTCTGTGACCACGATTCTTGGGGCTGGTTTCCCTAAGCCTTATTTGGTGTATTGGGCCGCTAAGGTGGTGGCTGAAGTAGCTGTGGATGAGGCCGAAAACATTGCCTGCACCCTAGCTGTTCGTGGCGGCGACGCGCGCGGGGACCTCATTAACCGTCTCAAGTCCGCCCCCTGGCGCTACCGTGACAGTAAAGCGCGCAAGGGAACCGCCGTGCACAGTTTGGCTGAACAGTTGGTCAACTGGGAAGAAATCGAACCAGCCCCCGAGCTCCGACCCTACCTTGACGCTTACCTTAGGTGGCTTGACGGTAACCCGTCTTTTGAGGTTATCGCCACTGAGGTTCCCGTCGCCTCTACGTTACACGGCTACGCGGGTACCGCTGACCTTATCGCTGAATTTGAGGGCGACACCTGGCTATTTGATCTTAAGACCTCTAACAGCGTGCATGGTGAGTATTTCATGCAGTGCGCAGCATACGCGAACGCCGACTACTACAAGGGGAACGACGGCAAGCTATATCCAATGATCCCCGTTGATCGGATCGGGGTTATTCACCTAACCCCACATGAGGCCACGCTCTACCGTGGCCCCGAAATTAAGGATGCATGGGCAGCGTTCCTAGCGGTAAAGGCCGTAGCAGACCAGGTTAAAAATATTGAATCTTGGGTTAAGAAAGGATTAGCAAAGTGACAGAACAAGCCCTTACTGTCGCGGACAACAACAGCTTTGAGGCACGCGCACTGGCCGTGCAGGGCGGCCTTAACGCCTTTGACAACTCCCTATTAGCGGCTAAGGCTGTGGCAGATAAGTTAATCGCTACCGCGTTTGCGCCCGCGTCTTGGTCTAGGGGGAAAGTAACCCCCGCCGATCTTGCGGTGACTATCGTTAAGGGCGCAGCTTTAGGTATGGACCCGATTACCGCCGCTAACTCGCTTTACGCGATTAACGGCAAGCCCGCTATGTACGCGGAAACCATGGCCGCATTAGTAAAGAACGCTGGCTACGACATTTGGGCCGAGGAAAGCAGCGACGAAAGCGTTACCGTGTGTGTTCGCCGTCGCGGTAGCGATCTTATTCATTATTCCACCTGGACTATTGAGCGCGCCCGCAAGGCCGGTTATATGTCGAATAAGCGCTACGAAACGAACCCGCAACAGATGCTTTACGCGCGTGCTTTGTCTGAAGCGTGTAAGCGTGGCGCGCCCGAAGTCCTGGCGGGCCTGTCTAGCGTTGAGGAAGAAAGCGTGAACGTGGGTGAGGCTGAGGTTAAGCCCATGCAGCGTAAACGCAAACCAGCTAAGGTTAAGCCGAACGATGTGCCCGAAGCTGACGCCGCCCCGGTTGTTGGTGGGGCTATCTACGAAGAAGCCGAGATTATCGAAGAAGAAAGTGAGGAAACTAAATGAGCACGTTCGCTACTTGGGCCGTGATTATTTGGGCGGCCCCGTTTGTGTGGTTCTGTATTCTAGCCGCCGCCGCCTATGTGTGCGAGGTTTGCGTAAACATCTGTGATGACATTAGCGATTGGCGATATGAGCGTCGCAGGAAGCGTGAAGCCGACAAGAAGCGAAAGGAAAAGAAATGACGCCGTCTTTTTGGCTTACCCTAGCCACTATTATTTGCGTTACGTTGATGGTGTGTGGTGTTGACTTGGCTAAGGTGTTTATGTCGGGCCGCAAGTGTCGGGTTTGCAAGAAGCGTGAGGCCGACACCCAAGCAGCTGATGGCGCTAAGGAATAGCTATGTTGTGTGTCGTTAAGTTGCTGACCTTAGTCGCCGTTATTATTGGTTGCGTGCTTTTGTGCGTAACCGAGTAGTTGACTGGCGGTTAGATTATGACTATTTCGGTAGCCCTGGCCGTGCTTGCTTTTTATGGTTTCTTTTTGCTTTTAGCTGTACTTGATTCACGAAACGGTGATTAGGATATGACTATTTGGCTTGCTAATGCTGTAACCACTATGGTTGTAGTTTTTGGTTCCATGCCGATTGTTACCTCCATTGCGCTTGTGTTCTTCGGACTGGCTGGCGCGGCCATACACGCGCATGAATTGTGGGAGTTGAGGAAGAAGTGAACGCCATGCTAGCTGGGCTCGCGGCTGTTTCGTCTACCAATACGACAATTGCCGCCCTAGCCTCTTTGGGGCCACTAACCCTAACTGTGATCCTAATCTCATTAGTTGTTTCTTTCTTGCTTGCCATGTTCTGTACGTTATTCTTGATTATAGGCGTGACGAACTGGTTCGACACTCGCATTGAAAGACTATGGAAACACACAGAAAAGGAAAGATAATGTTTTGCATAAACCATCGCGGTTTCCTTGTTCGCCTTGGCGGGGCTGGAATCTCGATTGACCGGTTCGTCTATACCGATAGGGGCGGAAATATTATTCCGTTCGGTACAATAAAGCGCATTGTCGAAAAATTCTACAACACCCCTGACGTGACACAAATAGCCTTGCGCGATTACCTATGGCTTGCGTGTGGCATCGACATGTCTTTGTCGTAAAAGAGGAAAACTAATAATGGGTAACAGCATTGTTCTAGACCAGTATAGCACCGCTGAAGAATACACGAACGTTCTACGCGGGCGATATGTAACCAGCGTTACTGTCGTTGACGGTGACGATTGTGCCCCACTGGAAGCTATTTTCACTCTCGATAACGGCATCACCCTTGTTGCCCACGGCAATGAGGGGTGCGAGGCTTGCGGTAACGACTGGTATTACATCGAAAAAGCTTTCGCATGTGGCAGTGCTCAGGTGCGCATCATGAGCGCCCATGTTAAGCACGATGAATATGAGTTTGAAGATGTTTACACCATTTTCGTTATGTTTGACGGCCTCTCTAGCCAGTGTCCCCTTATGGCTGTTAGGGGCGGCGGCTATGGCTATTACGGTACCGGGTTCACTCTAACCGTGCGCCCCGCCATGACTAAAGAATAGGAGAAAGAAAAATGAAAGCGATTTTCAACCACGACGAATTTGTTCAAGTTCTGGGCGTGGGTGATTATTTTGCTGTCATTGAGGCAAGCAGGATTAAGGAAAGCTAATGGACTATATTGTGACCGAGGGTAACCTCACCCGTGACCCTGAGCTCAAATTCAGCCAGAACGGCAAACCGTATTGTTACTTCACCGTGGCGGTAAGCTACCGTGAACAGCGCAACGGCAGCTGGGAAGATGTAGGCACCTGCTACTACTCTTGCGCAGCATTTGGAAAGATGGCCGAAAACATCGCAGAAAGCGCAAACAAGGGAAACCGCGTTGTTGTGGCTGGCCGTAAAACCACCGAGTTCTACACGGACAAGCAAGGCAGCCAACGCACCAATGAGCGCATTAACGTTGATCACTGTGGGCTTAGCCTACAGACCGCTTGCGCCCGCGTCATGGCCAACCCTAACGGCAACTACAGTAACCAGTCTCAGCAAGGCGGCTATCAGCCCCAACCGCGCGGCAACGGCTACGACTACAACCCCGGAAGCTGGGACGCTAACCCGCAAAGCCCCGCGTTCTAAACAAATGGAGGTACAGAAAATGGAAGAACAGTTTAAAGAAACCGTTAAAGTCCTATGGCTATCCACGCCAGACAAGGAATACCACCTAAAGGCGTTCCCGAACCTGGCAGGTGAAGAACTAGCCAAGGCACAGTTCGAGTTTAAGACGTTCGCGGCATTAAAGGACATGACCGCCGCGTTTAACGCCTACATGAACAGTGTTTGGTACAAGTACAAGCCCATTGTGGCCGCTAACAACCTCCGCACTGTTATTCAAGCATCTATCCACATGCTTAAGGTGATTGACCCTAAGATTACCGCCGACAAGCTTGCAGAACTAACCTACACAGAATGGCAGCGCGCCAAGGCTAAGCACGGCGAACATACGTTCGATTCTCCCTTAATGCCTGAATATTCTAAAATCATGGCGTTCATGGAAGAATACGGCGAGGTGGCAAGGGCTTTGACATACGACAAGGAACACGCCGGAAACTTGTTGGATGAAATTGTTCAAGTAATCGGTTTGGCTGTCGCGTGGTTGCTGCTGGTTGAAGCAACCAACCAGAAACAATGGCTCGCCCGGACTAACCGCATTTCGGTGTTCTAAATGGCACGCACTGCCCAACAAGTGTTCGACGCTATACGCGGCGAGTTCCTGGCCAAGGAAGATAACGTCCAGCGTCTAGTTGAGGATGAGCTTCTCGCCTACGCGGCCCTTGTCGCCACAGTTGAAAAAACAACTGAGGACCTGGAAGAATGTAGGGCAAAGCCGCTGGAAGAACGCAAGTTGTCTAACGAAAAAATTTTGTTAGACATCCTGGCTAAAGCCTCTTCTGAGATACGGGCCTACAAGTCGAAAATGCGCCCTAGACCAAAACGCCGGTAGCGTGTAGTATATCCCTCAAGGGCGGTGCTAAATGAACGCATCGTCGGGGATTGGGTGTGTTAACCCCTTGCTTATTAGACAGTCGTTTAATAAACAAGGGGTTAACTGTATACTGTGAGCTATGAGCAAAGAAGTTCGTGGCTCTCGATGGCGTAGAGTCCAAAAACAATTTATGCGCAACGCACGCTACAACAAGCTACCGTGCGCATTGTGTGGGCAACCGATTAATTACACGACGCGCAACCCTAATGACTGGGACGCGCCAAGCGTTGACCACATTAAACCCTGGATTTACGCACCAGAGTTGCGCCTAGACCCCGCTAATTTGCAGATAGCGCACCAGGAGTGCAACAAGATTAAGGGCACAGGTAAACAGGCTATGCCGTCAATTGGCAACCAGTCGCGGCAGTGGGGAAAGAAAACAAATGAGTGAACACAAAACACTATATGGCGAAACCAAGGCGGCAATTGCTAGCGCAGACTGGCTAACCGGCGCTGACGCCGGGCAGATTCAGGCGTTAACCGACTTGGGGTCAAAAATTGATGACGCACTGCTAGACCTAGAGTCATACACAACCCGCGACATTAAAGACCTAATGCTTGCCTACAACAAAATTAGCGAATCATTGGGCTTATCCCCCAACACGCGGGCCGCATGGGAACGCCGACAGCGCCAAGGCAAGGGAACCGGCATGAACAAGCTACAAAACGACATCGCAAAGGCTTTACAGTTTTGAAACCACCAACGCTACCCAAAGACTACAAAAACAGCCCCGAGGGTGCGTACTATTGGGAGTTCATGGCCCAAGCCGAGGCTAAATGCAAGTTCAAGGTGGCCGGGTATGACGGGCCTAAAGGCAACCGTGAACCGCGCATCTGTACACCCCCATTGCGCCCACTAACGCCCGAAACAACGCTGGGGTATGCGTGTATCAGCTTTGCCGAAAACATCCTTGGGGTGCAGCTTTTACCATTCCAGCAAGCCCTACTAATCAGGGCGCTAGAGACCGCCCCCGGCCACCGACTCAGGTTTAAATACGTGTTCCTACTGGTTGCGCGGCAGAACGGCAAATCAACCGTCGCGCAGGTAATTAGCTTGTTTTTCATGTTCGGGCTACGTAAACCAACCGTCGTGGGAACCGCTCAAGACTTATCCATAGCCGAGGGCCTACTGGCGGGGTGTGTTGAGGTTGTCGAAAGTAACCCGATACTCAAAAACTATATCCTGAACGTTAACAACACTAACGGTAAGAAAAGCCTAACTGTGGCGTGTGAGGGTCCGGCCGGTGATCTAGCTGCAAGTACCTATCTTGTTAAAGCCGCAACCCGTAAAGCTGGACGTGGCTTGTCTAGTGACCTTGTTTTGTTGGATGAGCTACGCGAACAAACAAACTGGGTTGTTTGGGCGGCTGTCGCAAACACGATTATTGCGCGCCCTAACGCCCAAGTGTGGGGTCTAAGTAACGCTGGCGACATTTCGTCCGCTGTCCTAATGCACTATAGGAAACAAGCCCATAAGGCCCTTGGTGATCCTGACGGGATAGTTAGGGAAGATGAAAAAGAAAATGGCCTAACTCTACAAGTCAAAGATGGGGCAGAAGATGATGACAGTGTGGGCTTGTTTGAGTGGTCAGCTAAACCTGGCCGCTCTATCTTGGACCGGGACGGCTGGCTAGAAGCAAACCCCGCTATCGGGTGGGTTATTGACCCGGCAGTTATCAAAACAGCCACGGCACAGCCCGAAGCGGAATTTAGGACCGAGTGTCTGTGTCAATGGGTGCTTGACATGTACGAGGGGCCGTTTGCGCATGGCGCTTGGGACAAATGCCGAGACATGGCCGGGATTATCCCTGACGAAAACCCTGCCGTGTTCGCGGTGGATGTTTCCTGGGACCGTGACCTAGCCTACGTGGCGGCGGCTGGCGTAAACAGCGATGGACGCCCACAGGTTGAAATATGCAGTGGGCGCGCTAGCCGTAACTGGCAAGAATGGGTTCCAGAATGGTTTAGTTCATGGGTTGACCCCGCTAACCCGGTGGACGTGGTGGTTAACTCTAAGGGTTGCCCCGCAGCGGCCCTAATAGACCATTTGAGGAAAGTTCCAGGTGTTCGCGTGCGTGAGTGGCAAGGCTCAGACGTAACGCTAGGTTGTGGTCTTTTTTATGACCGGGTTATGGCGGCAGAAAAAGAAAACCCTGACCGAACACCACTGGCACACCGTGGGCAGGAAGCTTTGGACCTGGCCGCTTCCGCCGCTGTTAAACGTAACGCCGGTGACGGCTGGATGTGGGATAGACGCAACAGTAGCCGTGACATCTCGCCACTAATTGCTTGCACCGCCGCTTTGTGGTGGCTGGAAACGGTGTATGTTAACAAAAAGACAACCTCAATTTATGAGTCTGGCGTGCTAGACTTAATTTAGATATATATGTCCATACAATGATAGGGCAAAATGTATAGAACTCTACGCCGCTACGTCGCGGCAATAGTCACTGTAGATATTGGGGACGCTAGCATTAGGGGAACCCTAAGCCGCGTTGATAAACACGCTATCGTGTTAATTAACTGTTCGCAGCTTATCCCCCCAACCGTGCAGAACCCAACCCCCGCCCCGGTTGAAATTCTGGGGTCTATCATTGTTCCCCTACCTTGTGTTGTGCAGGTGTGTTAAATGATATTTTCGACCCTATCCGAGCTCAACGAGACGGTAGGGCATGGTAACGGCGTTGTTCTTGACGTCGTAGACCCGCCCGTACCGTTGATCGGCTTTGAGCCCGCTAACAACATTAACGTATCCAACATTTGGCGTACCCAACCTAACGTGCGCATGGTGGTTGAGTTCATCGCCAACAACATTGCGTCTATCCCGCTATATGTGTATAAGCGTAACGCGGATGACGGGCGCGAACGCGTGCGTGACAGTGAACTAGCTAGGGTGCTTGGCAACCCCGGCAACAGGCTAACCCCATTCCGCTTTTGGTATAGGGTGATGGTTGACTACCTTTTATACGACTATTGGATTGTATTAGTTCAACCCACCGAAACGGGAACCTATAACCTTGTTCGCGTACCCCCATACCGTGGAACGGTCATTACCGATGGTTTGCAGCGTGCGCAAACTATCCGCGTGTCTGTTAATGACGGAACAACCGTTGACCTGGACCCTAAAACTGTACTGTTCGACATGGGGTATAGCCAAACGTCACGCGGCTACACGTCGCCTATTGTGACTCTGTCGCAGATCATTTCGCAGTCTCAACAGTCTTTGGCATACCGTGATGAGGTTATGCGCAACGCGGCAACACATACGGGTATTGTGCAGCGTGAAACGGAATGGCCAAGCCAGGAAGCGCGCAACAATTTTGTTAGGTCCTTGCGCCAATTTTCTAGCGGCAACAATCGCGCGGGCGGCACCATGCTGTTAGATGAGGGCATGAAATGGGTTGACCGCAACTACCAAGTGCCACTAGTAGATGACCTGGAAGCGCGCAAACTATCCGCCGTTGAGGTTTGCGCCGCCTACCATATCCAGCCAGAGTTGTTGGGCATCCGTGAGGGCACGTACGCGAACCAGGAAGCGTTTAGGCAGTCCCTATATAGGGACAACCTAGGGCCATACATTACGGCCCTAGAACAGTCTGTAAACCCGCTTGTTGGGATGCTTGAACAGCCCTCCGACAACTATATTAAGGCCCACGTTGACGTTAAGCTACGCGGATCATTCCAGGAACAGGCAAGCTTGCTTGTATCCTCTACTGGCCGCCCGTTCCTCACCACAAATGAGGCGCGCGCCAAGGTTGAGCTAAACAGCATTGAGGGTGGCGACGAACTAGTTACCCCGCTAAACGTCCTTGTAGGTGGCCAAGCATCCCCGCACGATTCAGGAAGCCAAAACGAAAAACAGGCATACGAAACGGTTGTTAAAGCCGCCCCTGAACCGGAAGAAGAAAACGACTCACACCAGTTAGCAGCAAACACTCTCATTGGTGGCTGGGAAGATAAAGCCGCTGAAATGTTCGCTAAATTCTATGCAAGGCAAGGGCGTAGCATCCAAGCCAAGCTAGGAAGCAAAAGCGAACAATGGTGGGAGCAAGACCGATGGGTTAAAGAACTAGCCGATGATCTGTTTAAGCTATCCAAGCTGGCCGTGGCCGACATGGGGCCAAAGGCCGCTAAAGCGCTAGGCTTTGACCCCGATAAAGAATGGTCTCTAGAAAAATGCATTGGCTACCTATCGGCTGTTTCAAAGAGCCGCGCACGCATGGTTAACGACGCTACCTATAGGGCCATTAAGGAAGCGTTAGACAATGCAGGGGACACTGCTACGCTGTTTAGCGAAACAGAGACAGATAAGCGGGCTAAGCGTAGTGCAGCAATGTTGCTGGGTGCGTTGAGCTCATTTACCGCTAATGAGGCTGTGCAGCAAGCCCGGCCCGGTAAAGGCGGCAAAAAGACTTGGTACACGCCAAGCCCTAACCCCCGCGCTAGTCACCGCCGCATGAATGGGCAAAGCACCCCCACCGGCAAACTATTCTCGAACGGGATGCAATGGCCGCATGACCCCGCCGGCGGCGCCGATGAAGTCGCCGGATGTACTTGTTACGTCGTAGTAGAAAGTAACTAAACATGGCAAACATTTATTACAAGAACGCGCAAACCGTACAGGCTAACCCCGAACAGGCCGGGTTTACCGGGTACGCTTCCACCTGGACGCGCAAACCCGATTACGCGGGCGACGTGGTTATTAAAGGCGCGTTTGCTAAGACCCTGGCTGATTGGGAAGCCAAAGGGCGAGAAGTCCCCGTGCTGTGGTTGCACAAAGACGGTGACCCCAACGCTTATATTGGTAGGGCTAAGTGTACTGAAGATGGCCACGGCCTCAAGGTCGAAGCCGTGCTAGACACGGACAACCCCACTGCTAAACAGGTACATAAGCTACTAAAGGGCGGGCAAGTATCAGAAATGAGCTTTGCTTACCGTGTCATTGACTCCGCAACTGTTGAAGTAGAAAACGGCGTCAAAGCCAACGAACTACGCGAACTAGATCTGTTAGAAGTCTCAGTTGTCCCCCACGGGTGCAACCCTGACACTAGCATCGACGATGTTAAAGCAGCACAAAACACCCCTTTGTTCACCGACGAAGAAGTAGCTAAACTAAAAGCATTAATCAATCAGGCCCCGAGCGGGGAAGCGACTAATAAGCCTAGCGAGGATGCAGGGCGCATTAAGCACGGCGAGATTATGGCGCGAATCGCTAACCAGGTCAAGGAATACTTGACACTACCTGATTAAAGGACAAACTTAAAATGGCAAAGACGCTAAGGGAACAGCACGCCGAACTAGCCGTGAAGGTTAAGGGGCTTGAAGCTGACCTACAGAACGAATACAGCCAGGAACGCCTAGAAGAATACCAAAAGGGCGCTGAGCGCCTAAAGGAACTCTACAACGCGGTACAGGCCGTGGAAGCAACCAAGGGCATTGTGGCCTCTATGGCGGCTGACGTCGAGGAAACCGAAGCCCCCGCTAACGGCGCTGTGGATGAATCGGTTAAGGGCCTGAGCATGGCTGACCGTTTCGTCAAGTCTGACAACTATAAGCGGTTTGTAAAGTCGCGTGTTGGCAGCTCCGGCGCGCCGGTGACTATTGACCCGGTAAAGGTGGGCTCGATTGAAGACTTCCTAGTGCAGCGTAAGTCTTCAAACGTTCTCGCAACCCCGGTAGCCCGTCTTCAGCCGACACGGTACCCCACCGTTGATGTTATCGACCGCGCGCCGCTGACTCTATTGGATGTTATCTCGCACGGCAAGATGGCTACCCCCGCGTTTGAGTATGTGCAGATCACTGGTGCGTCGCGTAACGCTGCTATCGTGCCTGAAGCTACCACCACGAATAACCTGGCTAACCTGAAGCCTATCTCCGACTTCACCACGAACATGGCTGAGTGTAAAGCCGTGACCATGGCTGACGGCTTTATCGCCTCTACACAGATGTTGGAAGACGCGGGCGCGTTCACATCCTGGATGCAGAACGAATTAGTCTACAACCTGAACGCCCTGATCGAGGATAACATTCTCAACGGCCCGGGCGGCTCAGGTAAGCTGACCGGTATTCTGGCCACCACTGGTATTCAGAACCTAACCTATAGTGCTACCGCTGGCACTGATGGCGCTATTGACCTTGTTAAGGCCGCACGCCAAGCAGTAACCAAGCTAGAGAACGTAGGGGCCACGCTCAAGTGTGTGCTGATTAACCCCGAAGACGATGAGCTGCTAGACCTGGCGCGAGATGCCGACAATCGATTCTACAGTGCAGGCCCGTTCGGGCGCGGCCCGAACACCCTCTGGGCTCTCCCGCGTATCAAGTCCGCTAAGGTACCCCGTGGTACTCAGATTATCGGCGACTTTGACACGGTGCAGTTCTTGGAATACAAGGGCATCAACGTAAACGCATTTAGCCAACATGAAGACT
>ERZ773061.564-NODE-564-length-14909-cov-6.753938_pt1 | contig 14909 bp, 15 predicted proteins | sample MGYA00580627_ERZ773061 | MGnify/ENA primary metagenome ERZ773061 (study PRJEB29015, sample SAMEA2738119) | human oral metagenome | biome: human oral; feature: human-associated habitat; material: saliva | place: China | collected 2223 ...
GATAGTTGGTTAGGATAGATATTTCCAATCAGAGATAATGCCTTGAAGTAGGGACAGACGCCCTCGTCTGTCCGCTATAAAAGTAGGATGTTTCGGACAGACGAGGGCGTCTGTCCCTACAAGTTTGTATCTTTTCCATCCAAAGAGGGCGTCTCTTCATGTCAAGGAGAGGCTCTCTTCATTGCAAGGAAACGCCCTTCTCCATTTGAAGAGGGCGTTTCCTTGTTTTGTCTTCATCGTTTCTGTGTACCGAATTATAGCCTCGTTATACATCAACCCAGCCTCTCCAAGTTAGCTTCCGTTAGGCACTCCTCCCCTTGGGGGAGGCTGGGAGGGGTTTTAAGAGGGCGTTTCCTTGTTTTGTCTTCATCGTTTCCGTCTTCCGAAACATAGCCTCGTTATGCATCACCCCAGCCTCTCCAGGTTAGCTTCCGTTAGGCACATCCCCTCCTTTGGAGGGGCTTGGGGAGGCTTTAAATGAAGCTTTGTTGCCTTATTGGAATATTATGTGTATCTTTGTAATGTTCGTTTTGTGACGAGCGGAAACATGTTTTTAATATAATAGATAATCGATGACACAAGAATCTCCGATACAAGCACTACAACGGCAAAAGATGCTACTTCAGATGGAATACTACGCTGAGAAGGAAGCCTTCAGGAAGCAAACTGAGGCGACAGGTATGCATAGGAAGGTGAAAAGAGGAGATGCTTGGTTCCCATTAAGAGTGGGTAAACGCTTTTATAATGGGCTCAACCAATTATGTCTTGAGGTGTTTCGAACGCAAGACGGAGATATTGAACATAACTTTGAAAGCGGTCGTCCAGTCTTGTTCTTCAAGTTTCTTGCAAAAGAGGTGAGTGTTGGTACGAACGCAAATAAGCTGGAATATTTCCGTTTTACAGGCTCTGTTTCTTATGTGGATGGCGATAGAATGGTTGTTGCAGTGCCCGAATCGGCTCCTTTACTCGAACTCCAATCAGCACAGCAGCAGGTTGGTTGTCAGCTAGGATTTGATGAGACGAGTTATCAAATGATGTTTGATGCCTTAGAAAGAGCGATGAAAGCTAAGGGAAATAGGCTTGCTTACTTGCGTAACTTGTTCTATTCTCGACAAAAAGTGGGTAAGTTCTCTTTTGCTCCTATCCGTCTCCCGTGGTTGAATCCAACGCAGGAAAAGGCCGTTAATGAAGTGTTGTGGGCAAAAGATGTAGCCATTGTGCATGGTCCTCCAGGCACAGGTAAGACCACAACAATGGTCGAAGCAATCAATGAAACACTCATGCGTGAGAGTCAAGTGTTGGTTTGTGCGCAGAGTAATATGGCTGTTGATTGGATATCGGAGAAGTTAGTTGATCGTGGAATCAACGTCCTTCGCATAGGTAATCCTACTCGTGTGAATGATAAAATGCTTGGTTTCACCTATGAAAGGAAGTTTGAGGCGCATCCAGACTACCCTCAATTATGGTCTATCCGTAAGGCTATTCGGGAGTTAAGAAACCATCGTAAGCGGAGTTCAGAGAATTATCATCAGAAGATGGAACGCCTGAAAAGTCGTGCCACAGAGCTTGAAATTAGGATTAATAGCGAACTCTTTGGTGAGGCGAGGGTGATTGCTTCGACCTTAGTAGGGGCAAATAGTAGGGTAATGGAGGGTCAGAAGTTCACTACCTTATTTATAGATGAGGCAGCACAAGCACTTGAGGCGGCATGCTGGATACCCATTCGTAGGGCATTAAGAGTTATCTTTGCAGGTGATCATTGCCAATTACCACCAACGGTGAAGAGCTTAGCTACTTTGCATGCAGGGCTGGGTAAAACATTAATGGAGCGTGTCGTAGAGAACAAACCAGAGGTTGTAACGTTGTTGAAGGTACAATATAGGATGAATGAAGAGATTATGCGCTTCTCGTCCAACTGGTTCTATGGAGGGCAAGTAGAGAGTGCGCCACAGATAAAATACCGTGGTATCCTTGATTACGATAACCCAATGGTGTGGATAGATACGTCCGATTCGAGTCTAGAGAATCAATCAGAAGGAGGACAAAATGAGGATAAATCTATCTTTAAAGAGCAGTTTGTTGGTGAGTCATTTGGGCGTATTAACAAGGGAGAAGCCGAATTGACATTGCAAACACTACAATCTTATTTTACGAAGATAGGCAAACAACGCATCTTAGATGAGCGTATTGATGTAGGTGTAATATCGCCTTATCGTGCGCAGGTACAGTACTTGAGGGGGCTAATTAAGAAGCGCGAGTTCTTTAAACCATACCGTTCTTTGATTAGCGTAAACACAGTTGACGGCTTTCAAGGGCAAGAGCGGGATGTGATACTCATCTCTTTAGTGCGTTCAAATGACGCTGGACAGATAGGATTCTTGCGTGATTTGCGTCGCATGAATGTGGCTATTACGCGTGCAAGGATGAAACTTATCATCCTTGGAAACGTACAAACAATGACGCAGCATCCGTTCTATAAGAAGTTATGGGAGAGCATAGAGCAGACGGAGTAGTGCTGTTTATTAAAAGTTAATAGTAGGTCTGCATCGTCATAGGTGAAGCTTTCAAAGCTAATATCTTCATCTATATTACGCCAATGGATACCATCAAAGCCTATACGATATCGTTCTCTCTCTTCCTTAGAGGCTTTTGCAAGGCGTGGATACCATAGTAGAGACTGGCGAAGAGTCTGTCCCTCTTCACTCGTAAGATAGATGTAGTCCTTGTCAAACCAAATCTTTTTAATCTTCATACAATACCTCTTTGTTGGTGTAGAGTACGACAAAGATAGGTGTTCTATTTGATAGTTGCAAGTGTAGAGCATCTTTTTTTATTTAGTAAAAGGTTGGAGTAATCTTCAAGTTATTTGTACATTAACTTCGAGAAAAGAGCTTTTATATGTTTTTTTTATTTACTTTTGTGACATAAAAAGAAGTACACTATGTTGCAACGAGATTATTTCATTAGACTAATAGAGGAGTTTAGCGCAGCAATCTCACGCTTTCTAACGAAAAAGGAAGATGACTTGAAGCGTGATAAAGAGCTAAAAGACCTTTATAAACAATATGTTGGTGAATATGAAGACTTGCGTAATCTCTCCGTTGATGAGCTTTTGTTGTATGCGAAAGAACAATGGGCTGAGAACGAGAGGATAGACCGCATTGATATGGTGGCAGAGCTTCTTTATGCTGAAGCAAGCTATAAGAGTAATCCTTTGCACTCTCTTTTACAGGAAAAAGCATACGCTTTATTTTCTTATGTTGAGGCTCATGGCACTACATTCTCTATAGATAGACAACAGAAGATGGAGGCTATGAGGCATGAATTGGGGAATCTCCTCTCTGAGAATTGTTAGTGAGAAGAACGACAAAAGGGTGTGTTTTTCATTTAAATCAGATGCTATAAACAGGCTAAACCGATATAAATCATTATGCTAGAAACAAACATTAGAGAACAAATTATCAGCTTGATACATCATCAAGTGGTACCAGCTGTGGGCTGTACAGAGCCTATGGCTGTGGCATTATGCGTCGCTCGTGCCGCCGAACTACTAGGTTCTAAACCCGAGAAAGTGCGTGTGTTGCTTTCTGCGAATATCCTTAAGAATGCCATGGGAGTGGGTATTCCTGGTACAGGGATGATAGGCTTGCCTATTGCTATTGCCTTGGGAGCATTGATAGGGAAGTCCGAATACCAATTGGAAGTCATTAAGGAGCTTACTCCAAAGGGCTTGGAAGAAGGCAAGAAGTTTATTGGTGAGAATCGAATAGACATTAAGTTGAAGGAAGGAATCACCGAGAAACTATACATTGAAGCGATTTGTGAGACTGGAGAACACCAATCGGTTGCCATCATATCATGTAGTCATACGAACTTTGTTTACGAGAGTGTCGATGGCAAGGTATGTATGGATAAGCGTGGTCCGAGTGGTTCTGTTGCTGCTTGCAAAGGCGTTGATCTGAACTTACGAACAGTCTGGGAGTTTGCAACAACTACTCCCGTTGAGGAGATTGAGTTCATTCTTGAAGCGAAGCGATATAACCTTCGTGCTGCAGCAGAGGCTTTGAAAGGTAATTACGGGCACTGCCTTGGGAAGATAATGGACCGTCCTTTGAGTCGAGGAATTTTCGGGAACAGTATCTATTCACATATCATCTCGAAGACAGCATCAGCCTGTGATGCTCGTATGGGAGGTGCATTAATACCTGTGATGAGCAATAGTGGCTCTGGAAACCAGGGTATTTGTGCAACGAATCCAGTAGCTGTTTTTGCTAAGGAGAATGAGAATACGCGTGAAGAACTAGTCCGAGCGCTTACGTTAAGTCACCTAACTGCCATCTACATAAAGCAGAGTTTGGGTGCTCTCTCAGCCCTTTGCGGTTGCGTAGTGGCAAGTATTGGATCCAGTTGCGGCATTACTTACCTCATGGGAGGCGATTACGTGAATGTCTGCCATGCGGTGAAAAACATGATCGCAAACCTTACTGGGATGATATGTGATGGTGCGAAGCCTAGTTGTTCACTGAAGATTTCATCTGGAGTATCCACTGCTATACTGTCAGCAACGCTCTCCATGGAAGGCAAACATGTGACAGCTGCGGAGGGAATCATCGATGATGACGTTGATAAGTCTATCCTTAACCTTACAAGCATAGGCAAGGAAGCGATGTGCAATACCGATGATATGGTGTTGAACATCATGACTCATAAGTGTGACTAAGGGCTTATCTCTCTTCTCGTTGATAGGTTACAATCTTGTTGTCATCCCATTGTTCGGTACGAGTTATGCGTATATTCGAAGGTAATAGAGGAGCTTTTACACCCTTGTCAATCAATAAGGAACCAGTCTCAACACGTATCTCATCCCATAAACCAGCATCTATAAAGCTCTGTAAAGTACTTGCTCCACCTTCTACAATGAGGCTTTGTTTCTTCTCTTGATATAGGTGTTCAAGGACGGATTGGGGACTTGGGTATTGTGCAGATGAGGTAGATTTCTGTTGTGAAAGAACTATCTTTTCGGGGTTCTTACCGCTCCACTCCCTTACAGTAAGCTGTGGATGCTCTAAGTTGTCAGTAGTTCTTCCAACGAGAATAGCGTCATTCTCCGCCCTTAACTTATGCACCAACATCTTAGAGAAAGGCGTTGATATATTCAAAGGATGGTAATCTTTACTTGGCAGATAACCTATATATGCAGGATTACCCATCGTTTGTGCCCACTTCAAGATGACGTAGGGACGATGGTGCGTGTTGTATGTTATGAAGCGTTTGTTTAGTTCCAAGCACTCTTTCTCGAGTACTCCTATGGTCACTTCAATGCCTGCATCACGCAGTTTCTGTACTCCTCTACCATGCACTTCAGCAAAGGGATCTATACAACCACACACTACTCGGTGTACACCCTTGCGTATAATCAGGTCGGCGCAAGGTGGTGTTTTTCCATAATGTGAGCATGGCTCGAGGCTAACATACAATGTTGCATTATGTAAGAGATGGCTGTCAACCTCCTTAACAGAGGCAAACGCATTCACTTCTGCATGCCCCTTACCACATTGCACATGGTAGCCTTCACCAATAATCCTGCCCTCTTTGCTTACAATAACAGCCCCCACCATAGGGTTGGGTTTAGCTTCTAGCATCCCATTGTAGGCTAATTGCAAACAACGACGCATGTATTTTTCGTCAATATCAGCTTGTTTCATATCATTAAAATTCCTATCTTTGCATCTATGACATACCAAGATTTATGGAACAGACTTGTTCCCTTATATGGAGAAGGCGAAGCGCAAGCTATTATCCGATTGGTTTTGGAAGTGAAGTTTGGGCTTTCCTTAACCGATATATATACTGGCAAAGTTAATGAAATATCCCGAGATGCAGCGGAGAAACTCGATAAAATCATGCAAAGACTTGCTTCGTCGGAGCCTGTTCAGTATGTGTTAGGCATGGAGAAGTTCTGTGGTCGGAGCTTTAAAGTTGCCCCTGGTGTATTGATTCCACGTCCAGAAACAGAAGTGTTGTGCCATTGGATAGAAGCAGATAACAATCATTCATATTGCGCCTTACAACCTCCTGTACCCCTGCAAGTGCTAGATGTGGGTACAGGTAGTGGTTGTATCGCTGTGACACTGGCTTTAGATTTGTATAACTCGGCTGTTACAGCATGGGATATATCGGCTGATGCACTCCTGATAGCACGTGACAATGTGCATAGATGGGACTCTTCGGTGGTGCTACAGATGGAGGATGTCTTATCGATTTCGGCTACTGCTAAGGAACAGAAGTGGGATATCATCGTCAGTAACCCACCTTACATCTGCGATAAAGAACGCTCTTCTATGGCGGAAAATGTGCTGAAGTATGAGCCAGAAACAGCCCTCTTCGTTCCTGATAACGACCCAATTAAGTTTTATAGGGCTATTGCTGAATATGGTGTGACGGCTTTGACCGATGAAGGAACACTCTATTTTGAGACCAATCCACTATATATATATAAGGTGAAAGCCATGTTAAGCAATCTAGGATATAAACAGATAAAACTGAAGGAAGACCAGTTTGGCAAACAGAGGTTCGTTAAAGCGATGAGAGGATGATACAGAAACGACCGATACTAGAGCCTCAAGCCTTGAAAACACTTGCCGATCTTTGTGCGAAAGGAGAGCATTGTTCAGGTGAGATGATTGAGAAAATGCGCAAATGGGGGCTTTCCGAAGATGTACAAACACGCATACTTGAGAAGTTGATAAGCCTGAAGTATGTTGATGACGAGCGTTACACGCAGTTCTTTGTACATGACAAAATACGTTACAATAGGTGGGGGAGACGTAAAATAGAGCAGGCTCTCTGGTTGAAGAAAGTGGATAGTAACATCGCTTCAAGCGTTTTGGATGCTGTTGATGATGCTGAGTACTTAGAGGTTTTACGCCCATTAATGGCTAGTAAGTACCGCACTATTAAGGCAGAAAGCGATTACGAGCGTTCGATGAAACTGATAAAGTTTGCCATGGGACGTGGCTTCACGATAGATTTAATACGGCGGTGTATTGATGAAGGAGTGGTTGACAGCGATGGAGATGTAGACTTCATAGAAGAATGAAAAGGACAATTAGCTTTCTTTCCAGACTCTTAGACACCTTTTTCCCACGTGCTTGTGCGGTGTGCGGAGAGCGTTTGTCTGTGTCAGAAGAGATACTTTGCGGGGCTTGTAACCTACGACTTCCCCGTACAGGATATGTCCATTCCCCCTATGATAACGAACTTGTTCGTTTGTTTTGGGGGCTAATACCAATAGAGAAAGGGGCTTCTTTCTTCTTTTATAAGCCCCATTCCGATACAAGCCGACTGATTTATAAGCTTAAATATGGGCATCATCCTGAGATAGGAGAGGCTTTGGGACGCCTTATCGCAGATGAGTTCAATGTTGAGCAATACTTTGATGGAATCACAGCTATCGTTGCTGTACCTTTAACTAAGCAACGTTTACGTGAGAGAGGATACAATCAAAGTATGGAGATAGCACGTGGCATTAGCGCTGTTACAGGTATTCCAATATTGGAAAAAGCTCTCCAACGTGTTACATTTCATGGTAGTCAGACGCAAAAAGACCACTGGCAACGCAATGAGAATGTAGAGAAAGCCTTCCGATTAACAGACTCCTCCAGTATAGCTAGGCAGCATATCCTTTTGATAGATGATATAATAACCTCTGGTGCAACCCTTGTTTCTGCTGCCCAAGAGCTACTCAAAGGAGATAACGTGAAGTTGAGTGTACTCTCATTAGGCTTTGCCAAGAACAATTAAAGAGCTATTCTTTTTCCTACCTTTAGCCCTTTAATATCAAAAAAATGTGTAAGTTTGCATTTAGAATATAACCATAAACTATCAAGATGAACGATTTAAAGAAAGCCTTTGCAGGCAAGTTACTAGGGATCAAAGCGATCAAGTTGCAACCTAATGACCCTTTTACGTGGGCGAGTGGATGGAAGTCTCCCTTCTATTGTGACAACCGCAAGACGCTATCATACCATGATGTGCGTTCGTTTGTGAAGTTAGAACTAGTGCATGCAGTGCTGAAGAACTTCCCAGAAGCTACTGCTGTTGCAGGTGTAGCGACTGGAGCTATTGCGCAAGGTATGCTTGTTGCTGATGAACTAGCATTGCCTTATGCTTATGTAAGACCAAAGCCAAAGGACCACGGAATGAAGAATCAGATTGAAGGAGAGCTTCCCGCTGGTGCTAAGGTGGTTGTTGTTGAAGACCTAATATCAACTGGTGGCTCTTCTTTAAAGGCTGTTGCTGCTCTTAGAGAGGCTGGTTTTGAAGTCGTTGGTATGGTTGCCTCTTATACTTATGGCTTCCCCGTTGCAGAGAAAGCATTCCAAGAAGCAGGTGTAAAACTCGTTACCTTGACCGATTATGAGCATGTTGTAGAGACGGCTCTAGAAACTGGTTACATCAAAGAAGCCGATGTCACTATGCTACATGAGTGGCGCAAGGACCCAGCGAATTGGCAGAAAGACTAAGAAAACATAACCAATAAACATAATGACAAAGTTTGAAAGCAGTGTAAAACAGATTCCTCACTCACAGAAAAGCGTGTATGCTATGTTGAGTGATCTTAATAATATACAACGTTTAAAGGACCATCTTCCAGACGAATCAGTCGGTAATGAAGATATGGATAAGGTAAAGGATAAACTCCAGAACCTTAGTTTCGACCATGACTCCTTATCGATAAAGGTTGATCCTGTTGGGCAAGTTTCGATGCGTATCATAGAGCGTGATGAGCCTAAGACAATCAAGTTTGAGAGTGACAACTCGCCCTTCTCTTTTAACTTCTGGATACAAATATTACCTGTAACAGAGGCGTCTTCTAAGATGAAATTAACCATTGATGCAGACATCCCATTCTTTGCTAAGTCGATGGTATCAAAGCCTTTGCAAGAGGGTATAGAGAAGGTTGCTGATGCGTTGGCAATGATTCCTTTTGAATAAAGGAAAGCCTATGAAAGAAATTCTAAAGTGTGTTGTGTTCATGATCTTATTGTCTTTCTCATCTTGTGGAGACAATTTCGATTATGAATACAGCAACTATCATCCTTACTTTACATTTAATAACGACACGCATAGAGACCCAATTCTTGCAACAGCAATGAATGCTCTTTCACCTGGAGTCTTTTGTATCATCAAGTCGTCCTACACGAGTGGGAGGTATTGTTTTCAGTTCGAGAACAACCAAGGACTACGCTCCTCTGCACCCGTATGGTTTGATGGTATCGACCTTAGACTAGAGTCTTGGAAGCATGTCGGGATGAATAACGGGCTTATAGTTGGTTATGGGAATCTAGACAACCCAGCCCTCTTCTTTGCCTATGACTTGCAATGTCCTAATTGCTTTGACTTGCGTGAGTTGCCCCTACGAAACTATGAGTTGACAATCAATAACACGGGTATTGCCACTTGTAACCACTGTCATCGCAAATACAATCTCAATACTGGTGGCAACATAGTCAGCGGTGGGTCGGGTAAAAAACTAACCCGTTATCGTGCTAACAGCACTGGACCTTTTGGCGTATTAGGCGTTAGTTGAGTTGGAAGAAAGTGCGTTTTAGATAGAAAATCATAAGGAAATATCTTCTTAATACCGTCTATAAACGATGGAGTAACATTGGAATATGAGGTTAGTTGTAGGTTTCTATGTTCTGGATTGAATAGTATCAAGTAGGGGTAAGAACCTTATCTTCAATTAATGTAGATTGTTGTTGAAGTCGAGAAGAGCCTTTCTTCCATTGGAAGAGAGGCTCTCTTCATAGGAAGGAAACGCCCTCTTTAGTGCAAGGAAGGGCTTTCCTTCTTTGTTCTCTTTTGTCAGTTGCAAATGAGATTGTGCTATTTCAAATGTTCTTCATAGCTTATTTAGGTCTCAATTAGCTTATATCTGGAGTCAAAATGAGCTTTTCTAATCAAAAAAACAAGCAAATCTTTTGTCAGTTCGGAGATTTAGCCTTATCTTTGCAAACGGTTTGCCGCAATGGTGGAATTGGTAGACACGAGGGACTTAAAATCCCTTGGCCAGTAATGGCTGTGCGGGTTCGAGTCCCGCTCGCGGCACTTCTTCTTAAATCTCTATGCGCATGAAGCGAATAGTTTATATGTTTTTACTCTCCTTACTGTTGGTCTCTTGTGGTACTCGCAGTGGTTACTTCAAGATGGAGGGGCGCTTCTTGCACATGAATCAAGGCGAACTTTATGTATATAGTCCAGATGGTGGTATCAGTGGATTGGATACTATCAAGGTGGAAACTGGGCGCTTTTCGTATGAGAGACCATGTAGTAAGTCTGCCACACTTATTATAGTCTTTCCCAATTACTCAACGCAACCTATCTTCGCAGAGTCAGGTGAGGCTGTAGAGGTGAAAGCCGATGCGTCACACCTTAAAGAGATGGAGGTGGAGGGTACCGATGCGAATGAATTGATGACAAAGTTCCGTAAGCAGATTGCGAGTGTGGCTCCACCTCAAGAACTCAAATACGCTATTCAGTTTATTAAAGACCATCCCGAGTCGCCTGTAAGTGCATATTTATTAAACCGATATCTTATTCAAACAGAATCTCCCGACTATAAGTTGGCAGTCCAACTGCTCCCTCTTTTGATGAAGGAACAGCCCGAGAACACAACTTTGAGTCGTCTTAACCGACAAATAAAGGACCTGGGTAATGTGGAGATAGGGCGTAAGTTGCCTCATTTTACAGCCAAAGACGTGAACGGAAAGGCTGTGAATGATGCAATGTATAGCAATAAGAACGTTGCAATCATCAATGTTTGGGCAACGTGGAGTTATGAAAGTTTGGATATACAACGAGCCTTGAACGATGCTGTGAAGGCTGGTAAAATAGCCGCATTAGGCATTTGTGTGGATGCAAACCCTAAGGAGGTGCGCCAATCACTGGTACGTGATGACATCCAGTTTCCCAATGTCTGCGATGGAAAAATGCTGAGTTCACCATTGTTAAAGACGTTCGGACTGACTATGATACCTGATAATATCGTCATACGCAATGGTAAAGTAACAGAGAGAAACATTACTGCCAATACCATACGTCAGCGTTATGGCGTTGAATAAAAACTACTAACGTGCTTGTAAAAACATTCTGTGCAGCTGTCAACGGAATGGAAGTTACCACCGTGACAGTCGAAGTAAGCATTACGCGAGGCGTCTTGTTTCATCTTACCGGACTTGCTGATGCCGCGGTAAAGGAGAGCCACGACCGTATTGCAGCAGCCCTTCTCAATACTGGATATAAGTTTCCTGTAGCCGACATCACGGCTAATCTTGCGCCAGCTGACCTCAAGAAGGAGGGTTCCAGCTTTGATCTTCCATTGGCAATAGCCATCCTTGCCGCCAATGATAAGATGAGTAATGACCGCTTGAAAGCCTTTATGCTGGTGGGGGAATTAAGTCTTGATGGTACGTTGCAACCTGTGAAAGGAGTGCTGCCGATTGCTATTAAGGCACGAGCAGATAAGTTCCAAGGTATCATTGTGCCAAAAGCTAACGAGCACGAAGCGGCTGTTGTGGATACATTGGAGGTCTATGGCATGGAGAACATATTGCAAGTTATTGACTTCCTGAATGGTACAACCAATCCAGAACCTTGTTATGTCGATACGAGAAAAGAGTTTTATGAACATCAGTATGCCTTCGATCTCGACTTTGCTGACGTCCGCGGGCAAGAGAATGTGAAGCGTGCTTTGGAGGTAGCAGCCGCTGGTGGGCACAATCTCATTATGGTTGGACCACCCGGAAGTGGTAAGAGTATGATGGCAAAGCGCCTCCCCTCCATCCTTCCTCCGCTATCCCTTGCAGAGAGCTTAGAGACAACTCAGATACACTCCATCGCTGGGAAGTTAGGTAGAGACGCTGGATTGATCACGCAGCGACCCTTCCGAAGTCCGCACCACACCATCTCTGAGGTCGCACTCGTTGGTGGGGGAGCCAATCCAATGCCTGGTGAAATCACCTTAGCACATAATGGTGTACTCTTCTGTGACGAGCTTCCTGAGTTCAATAAACATACCTTGGAAGTTCTTAGACAACCTTTGGAGGATCGCCATATAACGATTTCTCGTGCCAAATACACGGTCACTTACCCTTGTAGTTTCATGTTTGTGGCGAGTATGAATCCCTGTCCTTGTGGCTACTTTGCCGATCCTACGCATCATTGTGTGTGTACTCCAGGGCAGATACAGAAGTATCTTGCGAAGATATCAGGGCCTCTCATGGATCGAATTGACATCCAATGCGAGATAGCTCCGCTCCCTTTCAAAGACATCTCACAAGCAGCTGCGGGCGAGTCGAGTGCTGTTATTCGTGAAAGAGTTATCCGAGCGCGAGCCATACAGACGGAGCGTTTCCGTGAATACCGCAATGTTCACTGTAATGCACAGATGTCCGAGCGGCTCATCCACACGTTTGCTGAACCAGACAAAGCCTCTATGGAGTTGCTTCGGAATGCTATGGAGCGGTTGAAACTGTCGGCACGTGCTTACAACAGGATACTGAAAGTGGCTCGTTCGATAGCCGACTTAGATGGTTCTGAGGCTGTCCTTTCACAGCACATAGCCGAGGCGATAGGTTATAGAAACTTGGATAGAAGTGATTGGGCAGAGCGTTGAGTAAAAGTAAATGGACATGAAGAAAATACTTATTTTATTGTTTCTTTCAGTTAATCTTATGATAGTTGCACAGACAGAACGACCTATTACTCCTGTTGATTGGGACTATATTCGGACGGAAGTAGAGCACAATCCGCAGAGAGTGAAGGCTTTGGTAGAACGTATGGAATTGTTGCGTATGGATTCGACAATGACAAGTCAGGATCGTATCTTGGCTTTCTTTGGTCAATCGTACATAAGTTGTGGTGAGGAAATGAACGTTTGTAGGGATATGAAAGACTCTCTTCGTTGTCGCAAGATGGAAGTTGTTAGTGAATTGGCAGACTCTATATTGAAGGTAAACCCATTGAGTTTGGATGCCTTAATAGGTAAGTTAAGTTATTATTTGTACCTCGATAACAATCATCCTGATAGGTCATGGAGTGTTGAGGAAGATGTTAAGAAGACCCTTCTACGTATTGAGATGATTTTAAATACCATTGCTATGACTGGTGACGGAAGTAAGAATCATCCCTTTGCTGTTACCTGCGTTGCCGATGAATACAACTTTATTCGTTATTATCTAAAGATTTCTAATATAAAAGGACAAGCCTTTTTGGGAGATACTGATCGCATCTCTCTGGGAGAGTCAAACGAATTTTATAAAGAGAAAAACGTTTATTTTGATATTACTAGATGTCTTGAACTTGAGCAGAAGGGCTTTAGTAGGAAATAAACGAGGGCATAATTATCGGATAAAAAATAGACTTTCTGTTTCTTAGAAGTATACTTGTAATCTGCCAAACAAGCATCTCTTTCGTCATTATATGTAGGTAGATGTATTTGTTGAGGTATCCTCTTGAAACTAAAAATAGTCTATTTTTATTTAAATGTTAGTTTGTTTTATAAAGAAAAATAGACTATTTTTTCTCGCAAATATCCCTAGTCTTCATTTTAGTTAATTCTCTCTTCTAGTTGTCAAAGGTTTTGGTTTCACTATACAGAGGGTCTATCTCTGACCTTACTTATCTACTTGTTACATTGATTTAACTCTCCTGTTATGGTAAAGTTGGTGCAATTTTAGCCCATTTCATCGGTTTTTCTTACAGTAAAAGGTCGTTTGAATTTATGTTCATAACCTACTAGCAGGATAGCAAATCATCATCCAATTTCCTCATAAATATTATTGATTCTGTAAGATAAAGGCATCATTTAAATGTTAATAAATAGTACTCTATGATACTTATCATTTTGTATCAAGGCTTATAACTAACGTTGTATTTTGTTGTATGAAGTATGTTCTAAGTTGTTGATAATCAATTAATATTGTTTGTACATTTGCTTGACTACCTTTATTTAAGTATATTAGAGACTTTTTTTTTGTTATCTTTGCACATACTTTCCTATAGAGACATTGTCCCATAGAAGAGCGTAGATAGAAGTATTAAAAACATAAATCAAAACAAAAGAACAATCATGAAGCCATTGCAAACAGAGAACAGTTCATGGCGCAAAGTACTTACCCTTGCGGTTGGACTAGCCTGTACGTTGGACGTAGCTGCTCAAAATTTCAATGTAAAGGGTTCCGTAACTGACCAGAATGGAGAGCCTATTATAGGTGCTACCATTATGGAGGAAGGAACTAAGAATGGTGTAGTAACGGACATTGATGGTCACTTCACGTTGCCAGTTACAAGTGCTAAATCTCGTATTCGAGTAACTTACATCGGCTACAAGACACAAGAGATTCCTGTTGCAGGGAAGTCCGATTTCAATGTAAAGTTGCAGGAAGATGCAGCTAACTTGGATGAAGTTGTAGTTGTCGGATATGGTACAATGGACAAGAAGGAACTTACTTCTGCTGTCTCTCACGTATCTTCTAAGAACTTCACACAGGTAGCAAGTGTAGACCCATCTATGATGATTCAAGGTAAGGTGGCTGGTGTTAGTATTACCAATACTGGTGCTGGTGACCCTAACAATCAGGCAAGTATTCAGGTGCGTGGTGTCTCATCTCGTGCTGCAGGACTTGGTCCATTGATTGTCATCGATGGTGTACCAGGTGGTAACCTTACTAATATTAACCCAAATGATATCGAAAGCTACGACGTCCTCAAGGATGGTGCAGCTTCTGCTATCTATGGTACACGTGGTTCTAATGGTGTCATCCTCGTGACAACTAAGAAGGGTGCACGCGACGGAAACTTGCACACCTCTTATAATGGATCTATCGCTTTAGATGTCATTAAGA
>ERZ773061.565-NODE-565-length-14889-cov-2.712215_pt1 | contig 14889 bp, 10 predicted proteins | sample MGYA00580627_ERZ773061 | MGnify/ENA primary metagenome ERZ773061 (study PRJEB29015, sample SAMEA2738119) | human oral metagenome | biome: human oral; feature: human-associated habitat; material: saliva | place: China | collected 2223 ...
CAGTATCAGCAGCCCCAGAACCAGCATCCGGCACAGCCGCAGTATCAGCAGCCGCAGCAGCAGTTCCAGCAGCCGGAGCAACCGCAGCAGGGCGCTTACAGCTTTGAGCCGCGTCAGAATAAAAACGTGCAGATCAATATTCCGGACTTCTTAAAGAGCCGGAAGTGAGCATAAAAAAAAGAGAGCCTCGGCTCTCTTTTTTTGTTCCGCGGAAGGCGGCATAAACACCGCCGCACTCAGCTGTTTTTGCGGTATAGGATCAGCAGGCCCTTTAAGAGCAGGAGATCGTCGAACTCGATTTGATGCGAGCAAAGCGGGGTCACAAAGCGCGCCAGACCGCCGGTCGCGACAATGGTCGCCTTGCTGCCGAGTTCTTTTTCCATGCGGGAGAGTATGCCGTCCAGCATGCCGGCGGTGCCGTAGAGGATCCCGCTCTGCATGGCCTCGATTGTGTTTTTGGCGAGGGCCCGTCCCGGGGACTCGAGATCGATCGAGGGGAGCTGCGCGGTGCTGCCGCTCAGGGTGTTCAGCGAGACGCGGAGACCGGGGTGGATGACGCCGCCCACATAGTCGCCGTTTTTGTCCAGGGCGGTGATCGAGGTCGCCGTGCCCATGTCAATCACAATGATGGGAAGCGGGTAGTTTGCCTTGGCCGCGACGGAGTCGACAATCAAATCGGAGCCGATGTGCTTCGGGTCGTCCATGCGTATGTTCATGCCTGTCTTCATGCCGGCGCCGACCAGCTTGCAGGCAAGTCCCGTGACCTTGCGGACCGCTTCGGTGATGACGGCGTTCAGCGGAGGAACCACGCTCGACAGGATGGCACCCTCGAGATCCTCGGCTGCGATGTGATGCAGATCCAGTATGCTCTTTAAGCTCACGGCATATTCGAGGTCCGTTTTCCGCGTGTCGGTCGTGATGCGCTCCATAAAGTGCGTGTTTGTCTCGTCGATGCCGCCGATTACAATATTGGAGTTGCCCATATCAATGGCGAGTATCATGATTCCTTCCTTTCCGCGCCGAAATATGGTATAATTTCCCGCGCAAAAACAGCGTATTCTAGGGTTTTATAACATAGATCGGCTGGAAAAACAACGACAGGAGGCGCAAGTGGCTAGCGAATTTGAGGAGATTAAAAAGCGGCGGACCTTTGCGATTATCAGCCACCCGGACGCGGGAAAGACGACGCTGACCGAGAAATTATTGCTCTACGGCGGCGCCATCAATCTGGCCGGTTCGGTCAAGGGGCGAAAGACGGGCAAGCACGCGGTCAGTGACTGGATGGACATCGAGAAGGAGAGAGGTATCTCGGTCACGAGTTCGGTGCTGCAGTTCAATTACGAAGGCTTCTGCATCAACATTCTGGACACGCCGGGACACGAGGACTTCTCGGAAGACACCTACCGCACCCTGATGGCGGCGGACTCGGCGGTCATGGTGATCGATGCCTCGAAGGGCGTGGAGGCGCAGACCAGGAAGCTCTTTAAGGTCTGTACCCTGCGCCACATTCCGATTTTCACCTTCATCAACAAGATGGACCGCGAGGCGAGAGATCCCTTCGCGCTGACCGATGAGATCGAAGAGCTGCTCGGCATACGCACCTGTCCGGTGAACTGGCCGATCGGCTCCGGCAAGAACTTTAAGGGTGTCTTTGACCGCAACACGAAGAAAATCACGACTTTCCGGGCGGCGCACGCCGGCATGCAGGAAATCGAGACGGAGGAGCTCTCCCTCGAGGATGAGAAGCTCGGTTCTGTGATCGGCGATGACTTTCTTTCGCAGCTCCTCGAGGAGAGCGAGCTCCTGGACGGTGCGAGCGATGAACTCGATATGGAGCGCGTGTCCCGCGGCGATTTGACGCCGGTTTTCTTCGGTTCCGCACTCACGAACTTCGGTGTCGAGACCTTCCTCGAGCACTTCTTAAAGATGACAAGCTCTCCGCTCGCCAGAAAGACGACGACGGGTGAGGTGGACCCGATGAAAGATGCCTTCTTCTCTGCCTTTGTCTTCAAAATCCAGGCGAATATGAACAAGGCACACCGCGACCGCATTGCTTTCATGCGCATTTGCTCGGGCGAGTATCAGGCCGGCATGGAGGTCACGCATGTGCAGGGCGGTCGAAAGATACGTCTGAACCAGTCGACGCAGATGATGGCGGACGAGCGGAAGATTGTCGAGACCGCCTATGCGGGCGATATCATCGGTGTCTTCGATCCCGGCATCTTTGCAATCGGCGACACGCTGGAAAATGCGCGGGAACGCATTGAGTTCGAAGGCATTCCGACCTTTGCCCCGGAGCACTTTGCGAGAGTGCGCCAGATCGACACGATGAAGCGAAAGCAGTTTACCAAGGGCATAGAGCAGATTGCGCAGGAAGGTGCGATTCAGATCTTCCAGGAGCGAAACACCGGTATGGAAGAGATTATTGTCGGTGCGGTCGGTGTTCTTCAGTTTGAAGTGCTGACGTACCGCCTCAAAGCGGAGTATAATGTAGAGGTGAGGTTGGATACCCTGCCCTACGAGTACATTCGTTGGATCGACGAGCCGGAAAAGGTGGATGTCGATAAGATTCAGGGCACCAGCGACATGAAAGCGATTCAGAATTTGAAGGGAGAACCCCTGCTGCTCTTTACCCACCCCTGGAGTGTCAGAATGGTGGAAGAGCGCAATCCGGGGCTCAAGCTTCTTGAGTTTGGCAAATCCTGAAGATATAAGACAAATACAGAGGCAGAGAGAAGGAGGCGACCGGTATGAATCACAAGGAACAGATTTCGGCGTGGGTGGATGCACACAGAGAGGCATTTTTGGAGGATGTGAAGACCCTCTGCCGCATTGATTCGAGTAAGGGCGCCGCGGAGCCCGGCAAGCCGTTCGGAGACGGCCCCTACCGCGCGCTCTTGGCAGCGGAGGAAATGCTGAAGGGCTACGGTCTTGCAACCAAGAACTACGAGAACTATGTCCTTGCGGCGGACCTCGGCGAGGGCGAGCGCGAGCTCGATATTCTGGCGCACCTCGACGTGGTGCCGGGCCAGGGTGACTGGACCGTGACCGAGGCCTTCGAGCCGATTGAGAAGGACGGCGTTCTTTACGGCCGCGGTGTCGCGGACGATAAGGGACCGGCGGTCGCGGCGCTCTACGCGCTGCGCGCGGTCAAGGAGCTCGGCATTCCGCTCAAAAAAAGCGTGCGTCTGATACTCGGCACCGACGAGGAGAGCGGTTCCGGCTGCATTGCGCACTACTACGCGACGGAGAAGGAGGCACCCTGTACCTTTTCGCCGGACGCGGAGTATCCGGTGGTCAACATGGAGAAGGGCAGACTCGCAGGTGAGTTTTCCCTCAGCTTTACCGCGGAGACGAGCGGCGCGCGCCTCATTTCGCTGACCGGCGGCAGCATTGAAAACGCGGTGCCGCCGCGGGCAAGTGCCGTGCTCGCGGGTGTGCCGCGCATGGTGCTCGATGTGACCGCGGACACGGTGCGGAAGCAGACCGGTTTAAAAATCGAGATCTCGGCAATCAGCACCCGGGAGGGGACGGCGGCCGAAGAGCAGGGTCACGTGACCCTGCAGAAGGTGGAAGTCAGCGGCAGAAATGCACACGCGGCGGCGCCGGAATCCGGCAAGAACGCGCTGACCGGCCTCCTGCTCTTTGTCTCCCTCCTGCCGCTTGCGAAGAATAAGCTCACGGAGGCCGTTCAGGGACTCGTGGCCCTCATGCCTTGCGGCGAGACGAACGGAACATCGCTCGGCGTCGCATTCGAGGACAAGGAGAGCGGCCCGCTCACCCTGACCTTCTCGAAACTCTCGATTGACGAGACTTCCCTGCACGGTCTCTTTGACTGCCGCTATCCGGTCACGATGGACGGCGCGGGTCTCGTGAAGACCTGCGAGGCGGCTTTCGGGCGCTACGGCCTTGTCTTCGACGGCAGACGGCTTCGCGCGCCGCACGCGGTTTCGGCGGATTCGCCCTTTGTGCGGGAACTGAACCGCGTCTTTGAGGCCTACACCGGTCTGCCGGGCGGTACGGTTGCAATGGGCGGCGGCACCTATGTTCACGACTTGAAGAACGGCGTTGCCTTCGGCGCCTTCTATCCGGGCAGCGACACGCGTATGCACGCGCCGGATGAGCAGGCAAACGTAGAGGAACTCCTGACTTCGGCAAAGATTTTTGCGCAGGTCATCGTGGATCTCTGCGGCTGATGAAAGCTATTAAAAAAAGTAATAGAATCAGATAGAGATATAGTATGAGCAAATGCGCGCGCCCGCGTTGACAGGGCGCGCGCATTTCTTTACAATGCCACATATCAGTGAAAGAGAGGAGGCGGGTATGGCAGTCGATATCATACGAATCAGTCATCTGGTCAAGGAATTTAAGACAGCGAACGGCGTAGTCCACGCATTGGACGATGTCAACTTAAGCATACGCCACGGCGAGATTTACGGCATCATCGGACTCTCGGGCGCAGGCAAGTCGACGCTGGTCCGCTGTATCAACTATTTGGAGCGCCCCACCTCGGGCGATGTGTTTTTTGACGGTGTGAGCCTGTCGCAGATGAAAGAGAGGGACAGGCGCGAAGTGCGCCGCTCGATGGGCATGATTTTCCAGCAGTTCAACCTCCTGGAGCAGAGAAATGTGCTTAAGAATGTCTGCTTTCCTTTGGAACTCGGCGGCATGAAACGGGTGAAGGCGGAGGCAAGGGCCAGAGAACTTCTGAATCTGGTGGGGCTCGCGGATCGCGAGAAGGCCTATCCGGCACAGCTCTCCGGCGGACAGAAGCAGCGAGTCGCCATCGCGAGAGCCATTGCGACCGAGCCGCGCGTGCTGCTCTGCGACGAGGCGACCTCGGCGCTCGACCCGAACACGACCGAGTCTATTCTGAATCTCATCCGGGATATCAACCGGACGCTCGGCATCACGGTCGTCATGATCACCCACCAGATGTCGGTCATCGAGGCGGTCTGCGACCGCGTCGCCATCATCGACCAGAGCCGCATTGCGGAGGAGGGAGAGGTGCAGCGCATCTTCTCGGCGCCGCAGTCCAAGATAGGGCGCGAGCTCATTCTGGGCGGCGATGTGCGCCAGGAAGAATTCGGCGCTTCGAAGAAGATACGCGTGACCTTCGACGGACGCTCCGCCTTTGAGCCCGTCATCGCAAACATGATACTCGGCTGTCAATTGCCGGTGAACATCCTCTTTGCGGCGACCAAGGAAATCGGCGGTAAGGCGGCGGGACAGATGGTGCTCCAGCTTCCGGAGAACGAGGCGGATGCGATGAAGCTCATCCACTACCTGCGCGATCGGGGCGTCAACCTGGAGGAGGTGAAGAACAGTGATTTTTAATTCACAGATTGTAGACATGTTGTTGCTCGGCTTAAAAGAGACAGTCTACATGGTCTTTCTCTCGTCCTTTCTGTCCTATGTGATCGGCATACCGCTCGGCATTCTCCTGGTTGTCACGGACCGGGACGGCATACAGCCGAACATCATCGTAAACACCCTGCTCGGTATTATCATCAACATTCTGCGATCGGTGCCCTTTATCATCATGTTGCTCGCGGTGCTACCGATTACCCGCTTCATTGTCCGGACCACACTCGGACCGAGCGCGGTGGTCGTGCCGCTGGTCATTGCGGCCTCGCCCTACATCGCCCGCATGGTGGAGAGCTCCTTAAAGGAGATGAACGCCGGTATCGTTGAGGCGGCAAAGTCCATGGGCGCGAGCAACTTCCAGATTATTTGGAAGGTCATGCTGCCGGAGTCCATGCCCTCGCTGCTCACCGGCGCTGCGATTTCCATCACGACCATACTCGGGTATTCGACCATGGCCGGCTTTGTGGGCGGTGGCGGTCTGGGAACCCTGGCCATCAACTACGGCTACTACCGCTATCGCATGGATGTGATGATGGTGACCGTCGTGGTCCTTGTGATCATTGTCCAATCGATACAGGAGTTCTTTTTATTCCTGGCACGCCGCGCCGATAAGCGCGCGCGCTGATTAACACGCTTTGACCCCGCCGAAGGCGGGTCAGAATAAACAACAAGATTTTGGGAGGAAAACAATTATGAAGAAGAAAGTATTTTTAGCGGCAACGCTCCTCGGACTGTCTCTGCTCACGGCTTGCGGAAGCCAGAAGAAGGCGGAGAGCAGCGCTTCGGGAGACAGCAGCGCAGCGGGCAGCAGTGAGGCAGGCAGCAGCGCGGCAGAGGCTACCGGCGACAAGGTCATCACGGTCGGCGCTTCCCCGTCCCCGCACGCGGAGATTCTGGAGGCTGCAAAGGACGCGCTGAAGGCAGAGGGGTATGAGCTCAAGGTGGTTGAGTACACCGATTATGTGCAGCCGAACCTTGCACTCGAGTCGAAGAGCCTTGATGCAAACTACTTCCAGCACCTGCCCTACCTTGAGAACTTCAACAAGGAGAGAGGCACGAAGTTAGTCAGTGTGGCGGCAATTCACTACGAGCCCTTCGGCATCTATGCGGGTAAGTCGAAGGATTTGAAGAACCTTCCGGACGGCGCAAAGATTGCGGTTCCGAACGATGTGACGAACGAGGCGAGAGCGCTCTTGCTCCTTGCGGATCAGGGCCTCATCACGCTGAAGGACAACACGGACATCAATGCGACCAAGCAGGATATTGTCGAGAACCCGCACAAGATCGAGATTGTCGAGGTCGAGGCGGCACAGGTTCCGCGTTCCCTCCAGGACGTCGACTTCGGCGTTGTGAACGGTAACTTTGCGATTGCTTCCGGCCTGAAAGTTACGGACGCGCTCGCAACCGAGGCTGCGGATTCCGTCGCGGCGAAGACCTACGCAAATATCGTTGTGGTTCGCGAGGGCGATGAGAACAGCGAGAAGACCCAGGCGCTGGTTAAGGCACTTACGACCGCCGAGATTAAGCAGTTCATTGAGAATAAGTACCAGGGCGCGGTTGTCCCGATTTTCTGACAGTGAGTAAAAACGATACAGAAAGAGAGAACCTTTCGGTTCTCTCTTTTTTTATGCTCGAATGAATCCGCGTATATTCCGGCTTTCGTCCGATTTTGTATCGCTTATAACGGCGAGGCGCGAAAACTTAGAACGGATATTTTATAAGCCGATAGCAGATAGCGTAAATGTCCATATCCGAAGCGCTGCCGCTACGACTAGGCAGCTTTGGGAAAGAATGCTATAATACGCCTGATTATCAGGGTGATATTTCGTGCAAAAGCGCGGAATCATAAAGAAAGACAAAACATCCTGAACCAAAATTGGAGCAACACGGGGATCATCAGACAGTTGTGGAAGGAGAAAGAGCATGAAATTCAGCGAACTTGAATACCGCCGTCCGGATGTCGCGCGCATTGAGGAGGATTACAAAGCCCTCATTGAGCGGGTCAAAAAAGCGGAGACCGACGAGGAAATTTTGGATATCTGGGCAGCGCACCAGCGCCTCAGCACCGAATTCAATCTCTCGGACAGAACCGTCTATATCCGCAATACAATGAACACCAAGGATGAGTTTTATCTTGGCGAGAAGGCATATTTCAACAGTGTCTCGCCGAGTTATTACAACACGCAGAACCAGCTCTACAAGGCGCTCCTCGAGCACCCGAAGCTGCAGGTTCTCGCGGATAAGTTCGGATCGATTCTTCCGAAGAAGATGCAGGTCGCGCTGGATGCTGCGGATGAGAGCGTCATTGACCTCCAGAGAGAGGACAACGCACTGGTTCAGGAGTATGACGAGCTCTACGCGAGCTACATGGTCGAGTTTGAGGGCAAGCAGATGACGCTCCCGCAGCTTGCGATTTACATGATGGGCGGCAAGGATTCCGCGACCCGCCGTGCGGCGCGCGAGACCGACGGCAAGTGGTTTGACGAGCACCACGAGAAGCTCGACGACATCTTCAGCCGCATGATTCAGAACCGCAACGAGCAGGCGCGTCGCATGGGCTATCGCGACTACTCCGAGCTCTCCTACCTCCGCATGGGCCGCATCGGCTATAACATGAAGGACATCGAGAACTACAGAGAGCAGGTCGCAAGAGACTTGGTCCCGGTCGCAAAGCAGCTCATGGATCTCCGCATGCAGCGCGTCGGCATCGAGAACCCGAAGCTCTACGACCTCGATATTTGCTTTAAGGACGGCAACCCGGAGCCGGCAGGCGATTCCGACTACATGCTCGCAATGTGCAAGAAGATGTATGACGAGCTCAGCCCGGAGACACAGGAGTTCATCGACTGGATGTTTGAGAACGAGAGCTTCGACGTGCTGACCAAGCCCGGCAAGCTCCTCGGCGCTTACATGTACAATGTGAGCGGCTACGGTCCCTTCGTGTTTGCGAACTGGAACGGCAGCGCCTTTGACGTCGATACGATTACCCACGAGATGGGACATGCGTTCCAGGGCTATGTGGGCAACAAGCTCGGTCTCACGCTTGAGCTCGTCGAGCCGGCCATGGAGACCTGCGAGATTCACTCCACCTCGATGGAGTTCCTGACCTCGCCCTTCCACCACCTCTTCTTCGGAAAGGATACGGCGAAGTACCAGCTGCAGCACGCAGAGGATGCGCTGGTTGCAACTTGCTACGGCTGCCAGGTCGATGAGTTCCAGCACATTGTCTACCAGAAGCCGGAGCTCACCCCCGCGGAGCGGAATCAGGTCTGGCTTGACCTCGACAAGAAGTACCGCCCGTGGATTGACAACGACGGTCTTCCGTTCTATGCGGACGGCGGCGCTTGGCAGAAGCAGAAGCACATCTACGAATTCCCGTTCTACTTCATTGACTACTGCCTTGCGAGAACCGCGGCACTCCAGTTCTTTGCCCTTCACCTGAAGGATGAGAAGGAAGCTTGGAAGCGCTATGTGGAACTCGTGAAGAAGGGCGGCAGCGAGACTTACTCCGACCTTCTGCAGCAGGCGGGCTTCCAGAATCCCTTCGGCGAGGGCAGCATGAAGGAAATCGCCGAGACCCTGGCAACATGGTGCAAGGAGAATCAGGTCTGAGTCGAATACATAGGGGGATAAGGCTATGCAGGACGTAAAAGTTTTGTCGGCGGAAGAAAAACAGAGAGAAATTGAAAAGATTCAGGCGGACAAGAGATTCGTGGGACACCCGGTCGGCGTGCTCACCATCGGACTCAAGTTCATGTGCAATTCGTTTTCTTACTACGGACTCACCTCGATTCTGATTTATTACCTGTACGCAGCACTTCCGGAGGGACTGGGACTCACGAAGACCGAGGCCTCGCAGCTCCTCTCGCTCTACTACGCACTGGTTATCATCTGCGGTGTCATCGGCTCTTACATGGCAGACCGCGTATTCGGACCGCGTACGGCAATCCGGCTGACCTGCATCGTAATGCCGATTGCCTACCTCCTGCTCGCAATTCCGGGCCTCGGCATTGCGGGGTATGCGGGCGCGCAGGGTATGATGCTCTTCTCGAGCATGCTCGGCGGCCGCAGCATGGATGCGCTGACGGCAAAGCTCTATAAGAAGGGCGACACCAGAAAAGACAGTGCGTTCGCAATTACCTATGTCATTTCGAACATCGGTGCCTGCGTTCCGGGCATCACCGGAACCATTGCACTGGTAGCGGGCTACCACACGGCCTTCCTTGCCTGCGCGGTGTTCTCGCTGATCGGTTCTATCTTCTTCATCGTGAGTGAGAAGAAGTCCTTCGGCATCATCGGCACGGAGCCGGACGATCCGCTGCCGCCTGCGGCGCGCCGCACGGCTGTCTTAAAGCTGGTTGCCGGCGTCGCGGTGGTCGCAGCGCTGCTCAGCTTCCTGTTTACAAATCGGATTATCACCATCACCCAGTTTGCGAATGCGGTAAGTAGTGTAGGTGTAGTTGCGCCCGTGGCATATTTGTTGTATATTATGTTGAGTCCAAAGACGACAAAAGAGGAACGGGCTCGTCTGGTTTACATCATTCCGATGTTTATCGCTGCCAGCTTTACGTTACTTGTGAACTATCAGGCGACCACGGTGCTTGCGATTTATGCGGAGACCAACGTAAACCGCAACCTCTTCGGCTTTGAAATCACCCCGGCGGCATACTGGACGCTCAACGCCTTTTTCGCTGTCATCTTCGGTGCGGTTCTGACCGGAATCTGGGGTAAGCTCGGCAAGAAGCAGCCGTCCACACCCGCGAAGATGGGCATCGGCACGGCACTTTACGGAATTTCGATTCTCTTTATGATCATTCCGTTCAGCCTCTTCCCGGCGGATGTCAAGGTGAGCCCTATGTGGTTGGTCGTTTTCTTCGCAATCATGACCATCGGTGAAGCGATTGTCACCCCGGCCGGAGAGTCGGCGGCATCGCATGTGGCACCGGCCGCATTCTCGACGCAGATGATGACGGTCTGGGCCATGGGTCAGTCGACCGGCGCAAGCCTGAGTTCGCTCGTGGTGAACTTCTACCGCGAGGGTACCGAGAGCCTCTACTTCCTCGCCATCGGCGCGGCGGTAACGCTCTGCGGCGCGATTGTCGTGATTTTCAGCAAAAAGCTCGCAAAGGGCATGGGTATCGGCACCGGCCACGGCGACGAGCAATAAACACAACAGTATCCGCAGCACGGAGGGCGCTACGGCGCTCTCTGCCTGCGATATGATATTTCGAGAGAGGAGGAACAATGCAGATAACCCTGTGGGGCAGCGAGTTGCGAGCTCGGCTCTGTCCGTAAAATAACAGGGAGTAACTAGGAGGGGGAGCAAGTAACACTTGCAGTTACTTTTGTTTTTCTATCAGAATTACGGTTTTAATTCAGACAGGAGGATTTTATGGAAGCAGCTGTAAACACAGAACTGGATGCAAAGAGAAAGGAGGAGCAGGCTCAACTCGAGAAACTTCAGAATGAGCGTTGCTTCATCGGCCATCCGTTCGGTATCGGAATCGTCAGCTTTAAGTTCTTCATGACCTCGCTCACCAGCTACGGCATGAGCGCGATTCTCATCTACTATTTCTACGCAACGGCACCGGAAGGCCTCGGCCTCACCAAGGTTCAGGCGTCTCAGATGATCACCCTGAACTCGGCACTCGGTTCCATCTTCAGCGTCATCGGTTCCTACATGTCGGACCGCGTCTTCGGTAACAGAAAAGCATATCGCTTTGTTAACTTTACCGGACCGTTCCTGTACTTCCTGCTTGCGATTCCGGGCCTCGGCATGACGGGTGTTATCATGCAGTACGCGCTCGGTAACGTCAACGCAATGATCTGCGGAAGCTCGCTCTACACCCTGATGGGTAAGCTCTACGCAAAGGGCGATAAGAGACGTGACGGTGCGTTCGCAATCACCTACGTGCTTTCGAACATCGGTGCTATGTCTCCGATCGTCGCAGGTACGCTCGCTAAGGTTGCGGGTTACCACTTCACCTTCTTTGTGCTCGGTATCCTCGGCGCACTCGGCTCTCTCGTTTATCTTCTCTTTGAGAAGAGAGCTTTCGGCCCGATCGGTATGGAACCGGACGATCCGCTTCCGCCGGCACAGAGAAAGAAAGCTATCATGTACCTCATCGTCGGAACGCTTGCATTCTGCGGCTTCCTTGCGGCTATCTTCCTGAGCGGCATCGCGACCATTGCGAACTTCTCGAACACGGTCAGCACCATCACCCTGTTCCTGCCGGCAGGTTACTTCGTCTTCATGTACAAGAGCAAGAAGACCACGAGAGAAGAGGCGCACAAGCTCCTCTACATCATCCCGATGTTCATCGCAAGCTCCTTTGCAATGATGGTTTGGTACCAGGCTACCACGATTCTCGCAATCTATGCGGAGACCAGCGTTGACCTCAACTTCTTCGGTCACGAGGTTTCCCCGACCATCTACATGACGCTCCAGGCTATCATGGCAATCGTCTTCGGTTCCATCATCACCGGTCTCTGGAGTAAGCTCGGCGACAAGCAGCCGTCCACCCCGTGGAAGATGGGCTTCGGTACCATGCTCTACGGTGTCGGCACCCTGATCATGATCCTTCCGTTCCAGCTTTATGCACCGGGCGTGAAGGTAAGCCCGTTCTGGCTCGTTGCATTCTACATGGTCGTTATCATCGGTGAGGGTATCTCCTATCCGGCAGGTAGCGCATCCGCTTCCGCACTCGCACCGGCAGCGTTCGCAACCCAGATGATGCAGACTTGGAGTATGTCCATGACGGCAGGCGCAAGCCTTTCGAACCTCGCTTCGAACTTCTACAAGGAAGGCAGCGAGACCACGTACTTCCTGCTCATCGGCGGCAGCACCTTCCTGGTCGGTTTCATCATTCTCCTCGTCTCCAAGAAGCTCGCAAAGGAGATGGGCTTCTCGAAGCAGGCGGCTTAAACAACCGAACAAAACGGAAACAAACCTCAGCACATTTAAAATGTAAGTTGCGCTGTCGGGCCCGTTGTCAAACGGGTTCGGCAGCCTTTGTTTTTCGGGATAGTACACCGCGACGCTCTGCGCGAATCAGAGCCAACAGAAAGGGGAAAGACCATGGCAGGCAGACCTATGCTTGACAATGAGGCGATTTTCAAAGATCGCAGTTTTCTGGGGCATCCGAAAGGCTTGCTCACGATATGTCTACGGTATTTGTGTAACTCCTTTTCCTACTACGGTTTTACGGCAATCCTGATCTACTATCTCTACAAGGAAGCGCCGGTCGGTCTCGGCTTTGATAAAACCGAGGCGGCACAGCTCTTGTCGCTCTACTTTGCGCTCGTGGTTATCTGCGGTGTGGTCGGCTCCTACATGGCGGACCGTGTCTTCGGTGTCCGGAAGGCCCTGCGCATCATGAATATAATAGCGCCGATTCCCTACATGATCCTTGCGATTCCGGGCTCCGGCGTCATCGGCTACGCAGTTGCAACCGGCCTTCTGCTCTGCAACAGCATGATTGCGGGCCAGTCCATGAACACGCTGACCGCAAAGCTCTATCAGCAGGGCGATGCGAGACGAGACAGCGCCTTCGCGTACATCTACATCATTGCAAACATCGGCTCCGCAATTCCGGCCGTGACCGGAACCATTGCGCTGCTCTTTAGCTACCACGCTGCATTCGCGCTCTGCGCGGCGGCATCGGTGGTTGGTTCCACGATATTCCTCTCGACGGAGCGCCGCGTTTTCGGCAGCATCGCAGAGGAGCCGGCGGATCCGTTCCCGGAGGCAACCAGAAAGAAGGCAGTCTTCGTGCTTGCGGGCATTGTTGCGATCATCGCGGCAATCCTCGCATACCTCTTCAGCAACCGCATCATCACCATCAAGCAGTTTGCAAATACGGTGAGCTCCGTCGCGGTCTTCCTGCCGGCGATTTACCTGGTTTATGTGATTTCCAGTCCGAAGACCAAGCCGGAAGAGAAGCGCCGCGTGCTCTTCATTATTCCGATTTTCATTGCCTACTGCTTCACGAACCTGGTCTCTTACCAGGGTAACACCGTGCTCAGCATCTATGCGGAGACTTCGGTGAACATGAACTTCTTCGGCAAGGAGATTACCCCGGCTTCCTTCGTGACCTTGCAGTCGATTTTCTCCATCCTCTTCGGATCTCTGATTACGGGTCTCTGGGCAAAGCTCGGCAAGAAGCAGCCCACCACCCCGGGCAAGATGGGCATCGGCACGCTTTGCTACGGCATTTCGATTTTGATTATGGTCCTGCCCTTCCAGATTTACGCACCGGGTGAAAAGGCTAGTCCGCTCTGGCTCATCAGCTTCTACGCGGTCTACACCGTCGGCGAGGCAATCTGCTGGTCCGCGGGAACCTCTGCGGCGACCATCGTCGCACCGGCGGCCTTCGCAACGCAGATGCTCACCATCTGGTCCATGGGACAGTCGACCGGCGCAAGCCTCTCGGCGCTTGCTGCGAACTTCTACAAAGAGGGCAGTGAGTCCATGTATTTCCTGATCATCGGTGTCGCAGTTGTCGCGGCAGCTGTGATTATCCTGGTACTGCAGAAGCCTCTGGCACACGGCATGGGCATCGACAAGAAGGACTGAGCCCGTCCGCAAAGTAAGATACAAGAGTAAGAATGTCCGCACTCCAGCGAAATGCCGGTGTGCGGACATTCTTTTTTTATATTTCGGGAATAGTACACAAAAATCTGTAAATAAAGCCGGGGTTGTACTTGTAAATGCTGAAAGATATGATACGCTTATGCAAAACAGCACGGATTATGCATAAAACCGGGCGCGCATCAAGGAGGAGAGGAGGTTCGTTTTTCACGGGCGTTTTGTTCGGCATTGATTCAACTTTGAACAGGAGGTTTTCGGTATGGAAGCGCTTGCAACGGCAGAGAAGGACAGGGCACGGCAGGAAGAAATCAAAAAACTGCAAAACGAGACCTGCTTTATCGGCCATCCCTTTGGTGTCGGTATTGTCAGTTTCAAGTACATGATGGGCAGCGTCACAAGCTACGGCTTCAGCGCCATCTTCATCTATTATCTCTATGCGGCGACGCCGAAGGGCCTGGGGCTCACCCAGCTTGAGGCTTCGCAGTTTATTACCCTCGACATAGCCCTCGGCTCCATCTTCGGCGTCATCGGCTCCTACATGGCGGACCGCGTCTTCGGAAACAGGCGAGCCTACCGTTTCTGCGCGATTACGGCGCCCATGTATTACTTCTCCTTCGCAATTCCGAATGTCGGCATGCTCGGCCTGATACTCTACTGTGTCGTCGGCTATGTGAACAGTGCGGTCGCGGGAAGCTCTCTCTACTCCCTGCTCGGCAAACTCTATGCCCAGGGCGATAAGAGAAGAGACGGTGCGTTCTCGGTCATTTACGTGCTCTCGAACATCGGCTCCATGTGCCCGGTTGTGATCGGTGGCATTGCCCTCGTTGCGGGCTATCAGGTGACCTTCTTCATCCTCGGCGTGATCGGTGCCCTCGGCAGTATTGTCTACCTGATTCTCGAGAAGCGCGCCTTCGGTCCGCTCGGCATGGAGC
>ERZ773061.567-NODE-567-length-14879-cov-4.584188_pt1 | contig 14879 bp, 21 predicted proteins | sample MGYA00580627_ERZ773061 | MGnify/ENA primary metagenome ERZ773061 (study PRJEB29015, sample SAMEA2738119) | human oral metagenome | biome: human oral; feature: human-associated habitat; material: saliva | place: China | collected 2223 ...
ATTAATTTATTCTATACTAGTACAGTTCTACTTAATTGCATATAAGTACTGGTTCTATTTTTTGTTTTATCAGATTTCTTCTTAGTTGTCTTGAATTCTTTGAAAATCTTTTCATAATTTATTAGTGTAGTTTACTTCTTTAGAAATTTTTAATTATTAGAATCGCATACTTAAGTTTACTTTAAATGTTCTTATGTTTTTGAAAATCTTTTCATTATTTTTTCGGTGCAGTTTTTGTAAATCATTTAGGAATGTCTTTTTGTATTCCTACTTAGTTTAGGAAGTTCATATTTTATTCCTACTAATTTTATATTCCTACTTAATTTATGAAATATTTCGTTTACACATTATTTTTATAAAAATTATGTTTAGCTTTATCTGTAGTCATTCCACCTTTACGTTGAAACTGTTCTTCGTTTAATGTTATGTTTTTTCTTTTGTTCCCTTGTACTGATACCATGTTTCCGATGTCTTGGAGTCCAATAGACAATTCACGATAATTGTATCTTTTATTGATTTTGTTTGATTTGTAGTATGATACTCTCGCTGTGAATTGAATTGTATCACCTATAAAAAATCTATTGTCTAATAAAATTCTATTAAACATTGCTTCTGTGACTAGGATATTAACATGTTGACGAAAAGGTGTTTTAGAATTAAGTTCTCTCACATTATGAAAACAAATCATAGGAAAACATTTTACACGTTTCTTTTTTGATGTTTCTTTTATGACAGGTGTCATAGAATACAACGTTCCTTCGAACTGAAGAGTCTTCCCAATTACTTCATGAAAGTATGGGTCAATGGGTTTTCTTTTCATACTTTAATTCCTTTCTTTTTGATTATTTAAAATAAAACTCTAGACTTTAGTTTTATCTAGAGTTTTAGATAGTGAATGATAATACTGTTTCTTTTGTAAATGTGTCTACTTCTTTTTTGAATGAGATAAATTCTTTGTCTAATTTATCTGTTATCATATTTTTAAATGATAATGGAACTAATGCATGTCTTTCGTTGTTTTTATTTTTGATGAGAATAAATGTTCTATATTTCTTGTTGGTTTTAACTGTTTCTAATTTTTCTTTGATTGTCATATTTAGGTTACCTCTTATTTGAAACGGTCAATTACAATATATTTAACCATATTCTTGTTGTCTAATAAATAGATTTGATAGTGTGAAACTGAATACTCTGGATTTTCTACATCATAATAGACCTCTTCATCACATACTTCGAGTTTTAATCCTTGTTCGAGGAGCTGCTCTTCATAGAATAGTAAATCTTGAATACTATAACAGTCGAACATTTTTAATAATTCATCGTATGCTTCTTGTGATAAATCTTTTACTGTGTATGATTTCTTTTCTAACATCTGTAATAGTTCCATACTTTATCTACCTCTTGTTTTATTTACTATTTAATTATATATTAATTTCTGAATTTTGTACATAATAAAAGAACTATTTTTAAGGAATAGTTCTAGTTTCTTAAATATTTACAATGAAAAATAATACAAGTAGTAATGTAAAGATTTTCAATGTAAGCTTATTCTTATTTTGTGTAATATAGAGAGTTACAAAAGACCAAATAAGAATTAGGAATAGTTCTAGTAAGAATTTAATCATCTGTTACTTTGTCTCCATGAACTTTGGTAGTTCTAGATTTTGATGAATATTTTCTGGTTCTGCGAACTCACTTACTTTACATGTTTCTTGTGTTGTTGTGAACGTAGGAATTTGTAAATTATCTTGTGTTTCTTTTGTGTCTGTAATATTAATCATTGTTTTATTTACCTCTTTCTTTTTTATATATTCTAAAAAATCATCACTATCACGAGAAGCATCGGTGAAAGAATACTCAAATATCAAATCGGCTTCTAACAAAACTTTACCTGTTTTTACATCTATTATTTAACTCATATACTCTCATTTATCTCTTTTATTTTTAGTCCCATTCTTCGTCTTGATATTCATCTTCATCTTCTTCGATATTACCTGTGTTGATGTCGAACTTCTTGACACTCTTGTTATCTTTATTGTAGATTTCTACATCGAAACATCCGTTGCTATCAGTTTCAAAATTAGCAGATAATTCACCTTCAATTACGAGTCCAAGTGATTTAGCTTCTTCTAATTTTTGATTATCTGTAATTAATTCTAGAGGAATAATTCCAATTGCACCGGCATCTACACAAAATCTATAATTTCCACCATCATAAACTCCATCTCCATAAGCTGTACTGTATACTGCCCAGTCATAGTCGTTTGTTGTATACTTTCCATCATCGTAATTATGTGATGCCCACATGTTGTCATATTGTTCTTCAGTTAGTACATAACAGATGTCTCCAATGTAGAATCCTTTATTTGTCTTAAACTGTGTCATATTTAGGTTACCTCTTTTATTTTATTTACATTTATATTATACCATAGACTTATGAAAATGTAAATAAAAAAGCAACTTCTTTTTTGGGAAAGTTGCTTTAAAAAATTAAATTTACCTTGTTGCTTAAAATGTACAAATTATTATCTTGGTATCTACGGTCTACAATTCAACCTCAAATAAAAATTCTCTGTCACTCCAACTTGTATCAACCAACTTCGCATCTTCGATAATGTCTCCATTAATACAAAATACAACCTTACTAACATTTTCAAATATTGATTTGTCTGTGAATTTGTATTCAACATTATGATGATACTCTGTTACATTAAGAATTGCAACACCGTCGGAAATTGTACACTTATCTACAACTCCCCACCAGTGATTACCGAACCAACAACTTTCATGTATTTGGATAGTTGCGGGTATTCCTAATTGATTGCTTTCATCAATCCAATCAATAAACTTTTCCTTAAAATATTTAATATCCATTACTTCACCTTCCATTCTGCCAACAACATTCCATCTTTCTTATTTTCGCATTCTGCCCACTTCGCCAATAATGCTCTTGTATCGAAACCATGACTTGTAATTACTGCATAACCGTGTACTGTTTTCTTGTACTCAACTTCTAATGTGTTGTCGATTGTTTTAATATCTTGAATGAACTCTAATACTTGTGCTTCACTTTCGCAGTCAAAATCAAATAACCACTTCTTAGATGTTGCGCATTGAGGTAACATTGCGAGAGATACAGATTTACTTTCAATTTTAGATAAGTCCATGTCGTTTAGTGCAAGATATGAAATTAACTGTTTTTGAATTAGGCCACCGTTACGCTTGTTTACTGATACATAACAACGACATAATACACCTTCTGGTTGTTTTGAAACAAATTTATCAAACTTTTCAGAAACATTGTCCATGTCAGTTACAAGAAATTGTTTAGTGTTTTCTTTAAAACCTTCAATATGTTTATTGTCTTTATTTCTTGTTTTAAATAACACAACTCTATATTCCATACCTTATTACCTCTTTTATTTCTATAATTATTCTATCATAGATTATGTATTTTGTAAATAAAAAGATTAGGCTTATTTTCCTAATCTTCTGTATTGTTCTCTAAACCAGATAATTGATTTTGTGTTTAATAGTTCTTCTAATTCATCTTGTGTCTTATCTTTTGTAAATTCTTTCAAGAAGTTTATGAAACCATTTTCTTTTTCTTGTGACTCTAATGAATTTAATCTATTAGCACCTTTTGGTTCTTTACCTCTTAACACTCGTTCTAACTGATTACGCTCTGTTTTCCAGAAACGATAGAAGTTAGTTTTAAACTTCCACATGAAACCATTAGAGTCTGTAATTACAGCACCCTCAAGTTCATTTTCTTCCATGTCTTGTAAGAATTTGTCTAATTCCTCTTTAGAATTAATTTTCTTATTTTTAGCGATAACAATAGATTTTAGATTAATTTTATTTTTTAATGTTTCAGATAATTCTATATCTTTGTCAATACCATTTATATCTAATGAGTTTGGTATAAAGTCTAGTAATGCTAATGGATTATTTTCGTAAACGATATGTTGGTCGTTTTCCATATCCATAACTTCAAATACTGCCGAACAATTATATTCCTTTAGGATGTTAAATAGTTCTTTTGTTTCTTGTTCGTTCTTGAAGATTGTGTTATTAAGAATATTTTTAAAGTAATCACAATACTCACCATCATTAGTTGATTTCGTTGCAATGAAAAATTCATTGTTATATACAGACAAGATACCTAAGAAACCATTGAATTTCTTAGAGATATACAATGGATATACTAAGTTGTTGTCTACATATTCTTTTGTTTCTGGTGTTTCGTCATATTGGAAAATTTATTATAGGAACGTGCTACAATATCGCCTGTTACCTTATTGATAAATAAGCCTCTTGCCTTAATTGTTTCATCGTTCCAGACACCATCTTGAAATGCATCTCTAGTAAAATTCAATGAGACAATATTATTACCTAAATCTTTAACTCTAATATATTCAGAATTTAACATGTTCTCTAGTCTTTTGTCCATAATAATATATACCTCTTTACATGTTTAATTTTAACATAGTTTAAGTGTCTTGTAAATATAAAAAAGAGAATTAAATCTCTCTTAATTCCTTATCGAAGATGTTATATACACCAATACAATTAGCATGAGAATAATCTACTCGAATTGAATGTTCTGTTGAAGTTGTTTCTCTGTGACCATGAATCTGTGTGATTCCTGTCATATTCTTTTCCCACAACATATCCACTTCTGTACTATAATCACCTGTACCATACTCACAATTCTGACCCGCTAAATATAACATATTCTCTGGTAATGCACCTACACCTGCGTGGCAGATGAAATATGTGTCACCTCTAAATCTAAAATAAATAAACTCTTCTAATCTATCTACTAAACCATTTAAAATAGTTGTATCTTGAGTTTTCTCTAAGATTTTATCTAGTGTAGTATTTTTAAATTGATTACTGTAATTAGTTGTACCATAGACATAATTTCTTACATGTCTTTCGTGATTACCTTGAATAAATCTTACGTTATCCAACTCTAACAATTTACCCACTAGTAACATTGTTTCATAAGGCTTTTCACCTCTATCAAAAATATCTCCTGTAAAGATATACAGTGAGTTTTGATTTTCTTTTACTTCATTATAAACAATCTCTAACTTATCTGCGTTATTATGAATATCACCTACGCAATAAACATTTTCATAAGCATCTAAACCCTCTGGAATAGGTAATAATTCATCTACTGAATCAATTACTGTTACATATTCTGGTAACATCTGATTTGCAAAAACTTCATATTTCTTAGTGATTACATTTTCAGGAATTTGTTTATATGACTCTCTCTCTGCGTTTCTCTGTAATAACTCATCGAGAGATACTTCAAAACGTTTTACATAGATTTCATAACCATATAAATCAGCAAGTTCTTTGTACTTCTTAAAATCTCTTGTATGTAAGTGCATGGCGTCTACAACAGTGAATAAACCCATTTCCATACGTGTTTCTAACATTGTATATAAAACTGCCCATACTTGTCTGTCTTTCTTTTGAGAAATAACAAGACCGTTTTCAGACATGTCAAAACCTGCCATCTTGATTCTTAACTCATCGGATGAGATTACAAAATCTTCAAGATGATTTTCTTTAATAAATGTAGATTTTCCTGAACCCATAACTCCATTTAATATCAATAGTTTCTTCATGTCTTGTTACCTCTTTACTTTACTATTTAATTATATATTGTTTTATTGTTTTTGTACATAAAAAAGAAGAAGTTTTATCCTCTTTTAATGTGACACCATAATCATCCACTTCACCGTGAAATTTTTATGTCCATTATATTCTTTAAATTTAACTGCTCCATCATTACGTAAACTACACAAATATTCTTCAGCTTCTTCATAAGAGTCAAACTCTTTATTATAAATTTTTAGATTGCCATGATATAAACCAAAATTATATAATGCATGCTCTTCAACTGCTGTTTCAATTTCTGACTTTTTATCTACTACAAGAATGTCTGAATAATTCATGTCATACACCTCTAATTTATTTACAGTTATATCTTAACATAAATTCAGTTTTTCGTAAACAGAAAAAGAGGAAAATTTTTAATTTCCTCTTCGAATCATTAACAATGTACTTCTACTTTCATTGCCCATTTAACAGTGAACTTCTTCTTACGTCTCTTTAATTGTAACTCATTAATTTTACTGTTAAACTTTGTGAGCTTTTCTTCTAAAGCATCAATCTTTGCTTTCTTTGTCTTTGGAGTGATGTCTTTTCTACATGTAGGACAGAAATATCTCCATGTTGTTTCAACTCTCTTACCACAATGTGGACATGTCATAGTCTTTTGTGTTGGTCTCTTAAGTGTGTATATGTCTTTTTCAATTTCTCGTACTTTATTTTCAAGATTTAACTGTTGTTGAGTTTTATTCTTTAATTCATAATCTTTAAACTTAACAGCTCTGTCATCATAAGAACCTTGGAATTGTTGTAAATATTCTTCTGCTTCTTCAAAAGAATCATATTCTCTATCTTGAATCTTTATGAAACCATGATATTCACCATAACATTCTTGGTGGTCTGCGTTACGCCATGCGTAGTCTTGTGCTTCTGCCATAATATCTGATTTTTTATTAACTACTAGAATATCTGAACAATGTCCCATGTTATTTACCTCTACTTTGTTTACTATTAAATTATATATTAACTTTGATAAAAAGTACATAGAAAAAGAGAGAAATTTTTAAATTTTTCTCTCATATTGAATACCACAACGCATCATAGTGAAAAGATAAAATTGAGTGACAATCTCTCTAATAACACTCAAAGCGTCAGTTTCTGAATCAAATATCTGTGTTGTTGGACTCTTAATTTTCTCTTCAAATTTGGCAAGTTGAAATGTTAATGAGTTGTTGTCTAAATCCACCACAAAGAAAATACCTAAATTATCTGGAAATCCTGATACGAAAAATTTGATTTCACCTGTTACATCGACCCCATCGTACATCACCTGTAAACTTAACTGTGTGATAGAATCGTCTAGTTTTACTAATTCTAAGAATAATTCCTGTTTATTCATTTTATTGTGTTCCTTTCTTTATTATGTGTTTTCTTTTATTTCAAAATACTTAAATTCTTTCTTTAAACGACTATATTGTTCTTTTATACTCTTAATGAGTTTTGCAGGTGTTTTTGCACTATAATTATCATTTAACTTCAATTCTTCTAAAGGATATTCCCGCCATATAAAAAATTCAAACCAATATGGAATATCCCAACCTTCATGAACAACGATTTCAAGCAATGTATTGTTATTTAATTGACATTTAAGATACAGAAAACCATCATATTGAGTGTCATCACATGTTTCAACTTCAAACCAATCGCCCAGTTCTTTCTTTAATAATTTTGTTAGTTTTTCTTCTTTCATTAGTCCACCACCCTTTTTATTAAAATTATAGATAGACATGTTCCTAAAACTAAACCTAATCCAATTAATACTACTTTTCTATTTCTCATAAATTACTTTCCTCTCTTATTGTATAATCTTTATTTTTGATTCCGTATTCTGCGAACAACCATTCTTCAATATATTCTCTTATGTTTTCTGTGTTATCTGGAATATGAAGTTGTTTTATAAAATTTAAATCTTTCACTGTTATAATATAGTCCATTAATTTTGAATCTCCTGTTTAACAGAGAAAATATCTGAAATCTTATAAATAATATTTTCTCTATCGATAGGAGGAAAATCTACATCAAATCCTATCTCATGAAGTACGAGTTTTTGATTTTTATCTTCAGGAATTTTTTTAATTCCATAAATTTGATTATTAAACTTCATTATGTAGAAAAAATCATTCTTGTAAAGTTCGCCTAGACCTTTAACTTGTAAGAGACCTGATGCAACTTGAAAATTATGTAAGTCGAATAATTCGTAAATAAAGAATGAAATCATCGCAAATGAAACAACATGTTTATACTCAAATTGGAACAATAGGCTCAAACAGTAACTAATTGTTCCAATAACACTTATAGCGATTAAGTTATAAATAGTAAAAGGAGTTAATTTCTCCCATACTGACTTCTGAGTATATAATTCCATTCCTAACTTATTTCTTTCTTTTTTGAGTTCTTTTAAATTGTTCATATAAATAAAAACTCCTCTTCTTATATTATTATACAACTTTTACGATTTTCTGATATATTAAATTAGATGTAGAAGTTAATAAGGTTTAAGAATTTTAGTGAAAAATTGATATATAAACTTAGTAGAAATAGGTTTTAGTTGTCTTGAATTAGACTACAACGAACAACAAAATATATTCTTTAAATAAGAAAAATCCCTAAAAACTGTTTTCATACCAATTTTCACAATTTTCTGAAAATTAATTCATGGCGAGAGCGTAAAACAGTGGCCTACTGTACCACTTTTGCAGCCTTAAAAAAGTGAAAAATGAAGAAGCTGTATAATCCATCAGTTTTAGCGATTTTGAGCGCGAGAACGCTTCTAGCATCACCTGAGAGAATATAAATTATATATCATCTCACAATTAAAAATATAGAAGTCAAAATGTGATTTTGTATTACCAGAGGTTTTCTGATATATAATATAGGATTTTTAAGACTTTTTTAAAATTATCGGTTCCACAACCAAATTGTTGTAAAATAATAAAGTAAAGACGAAAATAAACTATTTTTCGATATATATAACATAAATAACAAGGAAGGAGGCATGAGTTATGCCAACAAAAAATAATAAAAACGTAATTGATGCCTCTAAGATTTGCGCAAACGATGAGGCAATAAACAATTTAATTACAGAAGAATTAAACAGATTTACTGAAATTGAAAATCTACAAGAGATGCAACAAATAATGAATAGACAATTCATGTCATCTAACATGCGTAGAGGAACAGTTATGGGTGGTAGTTATGAACCAATTGTTGCAACATTAAATCACGATAAAAAGCACAAGAACATAGTGCGTGTTTTTGATGACTTTACATTAAATAATCTAAGTGATGAAGATAAAGCACGTTTATATGTAACTAATGCTATTTATGCTACTTCTAAATCAAAATTATTAGAATCATCAAAACAATACGCAAAAGATAATAATTATGATTATTTTAAATTTTCAGATACTGATACTAAATATACAATGACTAGTGCTGACCTTGATTTTTACTATAAAGGTACAAAATTAACAACACAAACATTAAAGATTGATGCGAAAGATGTTGTAGAACACATCAAAAAAGATATTCGTGGATTCACCAGTTATAACATTGATATTGATAATGTTGATTCAACAAGAGCAAAGAATCTTATTGATGACATTAATAATGGTGTAATTCCTACGCCTACAATGATTGTTAAAACAGGAACCGGTTTACATGTATGGTACATCTTCACATCCCCAATCGCAACTAAGAACGATAAGGAATTGCAAAAGTATCAGACGATGATGAACTTGTTTACACGTAAGTTTACACATAATCCACGTTATTGTGGTAAGGAAGAAGAAACTGGTTCTTTCCAACATAACCTACCTATTGGTCAGTTAATGCGTGCGGTTGGTAACATCTATGACAAATATGAAGGATGTAACTTCCCTATGAGAGGCTATACATCAGGTATTTATCATGATTTTAAGGCATTAAATGAGTGGGCTGATATTCCTGAAATTGAAATTAGTAAGAAATCATCAGTAATTAAATACGATAGTAAGAAAGCACGTAGATTATCATCAAGAGAATATCAAAGATTATTTGATAGTTTATTGACAGAATCTGTAGGACACAGAACACGTCATAGAAATATTCTATTCTATCACATGTTAGTTGAAGGTGGAATGTCTTTTGAGAGAGCCTTAACTGCGATTAATAATATAATTGATGAAGTAAATAGACAATATCCTGTTGAAGGTAACATGCTTCGTAACTTAACTGCAAATGAAGCACGTAAATTTGACCCTAAGAGTAATGAATTTGACATTAAATATTATAATAAGTATTTAAGTACAAGTGCAATTGTTAACAGTCAGATTTATAAGAATCATATTAAACAAGAAAAGTACAGAACTGGTTTAAACAATAGCGACAGTATGAAGAAGGTTTGTCAAGAAACTGTTCGTAATATTGAATTACGTGCAGAATGTTTATTGTACGCTATTGTAAATAATTTAAATAATGACAGAAAGAATAAGTCTGGTGAAGCTATTTATCACGGACAACAATGTATTGTCAACGGTTACGATTTTACACCTTTTGTTATGGCTCATAGCACAACTTATAATATTGGTACTGACAGACGTATGATGCGCTCTGTTAAACGTTCTTACGCTATTATTGATAATCCAGAAACAAATCGTCATAAAATTGTATTAACCAGAGTTTTTGAGTATTTAAATGGCGTTACAACTCAACGTGTAGGTTCAACTGATATTTATAGTAATCGTCAAGAATTAATTCATAATTTATTACTTGCTTCAACATCACAAGAAACAAGAGATGAATTCTATAATCGTTACTTGAATGTAACGGTACCTATTAGATACACTATTCAAAGTGAAGAATTATACAGAGAAATTAGAAACTACTTTAACATTTTACTATCATTAGCACACCATCATTTTAATAAGATTAAAGAGGGTGTGAGGGGTGAACATGCCTATATTACAAGTAATATCCTAACAGAAAATTGTAATAAGGTTAATGATGCAATTAAACGTATATTAAAATTGTTAAAGGATTTCAATACAAAGCGTGAAACTGTTATCAAAAAAGGCGTGAGTGTAGATTTAATTAATGCAATTAATGCGACTAACAATAAATCATTAGCATTTGTAGGTACTAGAGAAACAGCAGCACAAGAAATTGCATCTAACGAATTGTATGCAATGCTGTTAAACTTTACAGATAATAAGATTGGTATGTCAAGTCGTTTTGATGAATATGAAAATATTTTAAATCATATTAATACTACAAACGTTGAGTTAACTTTTGATAACGTATTCAACCTTTGGGTTGGTATCAACATGTTAAACAGACAAGCGAAGAAGGAAGAGGGTCAGTTCGTGAATGAACTAAGTAGACGCCTAGACCGTCTTTACGCCCTATTACCAGTAATTCAAAGAACAGACGGTCTAATTAGACGTTTGATTCATAAGGGTAAAGGTGGAAAGTTAAGACTTCATGGAACATTTATGTATATGTGCTTTATGCATCATCACTTAGGTTTCTTAGACATGTTACCACCAGATGTTGGTTTCCCATTCGCTACAGCATATAAATACGTTGGATTAGAACTAACTAATATTGGTAGACAATTCTTAGAGTACAATAACAATATGAACAATGTCGCAGAATTAACTTACCCAACATACGATACAAGGACAGGTAGAAGAGGTTATGCTAGAAGATGGTTTACAGACCGTGATTACATGATGGAACTTACCAAGTATTACAGTTTAAGCGGTAAATACAGAAGTGACGAAGAAATCATGTACCTAGCAAAGCAATTAGCAATATTCCTTTGCAAGAATGATTATCGTTTTAAAGATACTAGAGATACAGGAATTAGAGCAGAACTATTATCATTATTAAAATCTGAAACATCAGATTATCTAAATAGACTACATGATAACGCTGTTAGATTTAAACAACAGAACGAAGTATATGTTATCTTTGAAGATAATTATAATGAAGAAGTTTCTATTGAGAATAGCGAAATAGATGGTGATACAGAATTATTAAATGAAACTATTAACATAATCTTAGATGACGATGAAGAAGAAGATGTATTTGATAGTCTTGAAGAAAATAATCTGTGGACCTGACGATACCCTTATTGGCACTCAATCACGTCTAAAACAGTATAATATTAAAACAATAGGCTAAAATTACGTAAAAAAATGACTCGCTAGTTAAACTTCTAGTGAGCTTTTATTTTTATCTGAGTGAAATATCCTCTCTATGGTAATTATAATATTGTAGCCGTGGTGATGCAGTAGTGGAACCAGAGAAAAAACTAATACTACTATTACTATTACTGTTATATTCTTTTATTACTAATAAATTAGATTTATTTAAAGTTCTCATATAATTACTCCTGTTCTACTTTACTGCTTTTAAATTTAGTTTAGAAATTTAAGACTATTGTTTAGTTTAGTTCTATTATTTTAGTTTAGACTTAAACTAATTTTTTATCTACAGTTATTATATCAGAAAAAGACTATAACTGTATTTAAACTATTCTAATTAAGACTATAGTTTTATTTTAAACTCTTTTAGACTATTACTATTTTTAATTTAAAGATTTTAATAATTCTTTTACTTCAATTAAATTAAACTCTTTTTAGTTTATTTAAAATTTCTTTAACTCTACTTAATTTTTCTTTTAACTTAAATAGACTGATACAAGCGAGAGCGCGACGTTAAATTTAAAGATTTTAAGATAGAACTGTATCTAAGTACACAGAAAGTGTTCGAGTGATAAAGATTTTTAAAAGAGTAGAAATATATCTTAGAAATGTAAAAGAATTCACTAGAGCACTCTAGATGTAATAGAAAAGACTTGAGTTATTTTACCCAAGTCTAGAGCTCTATTTTTGATTTTACTTGAACATAATCATGTTCTGAACGCCTTCTTTTACAATATCAGTTGCTGTTCTTGTTAAGATTCCGTTTTCACCGAAAAGAATTTCAGCACCGAAAAGGATTACTGCTACTAGAACAGCGATACCGATGTGTTGTAAAAGAGAACGGAATGAGCCACTGAATGCATCTTTGATTACAATGATTACGATTACTGCGAAGAAAATCCAAGCAAGGTAGTCGTGTACAAAAATAGAGTACAATCTCTGGAAGCTTCCAGCGTTTAAAATTAATTCTAACATGTTAAAAAATTTTCCTTTCTCTATAGTAGATATATCAGAAAAGTGAAGTGTGGTATAATAATTCTAGAGAGGTACGAGAGATGAGTATCAGTTTAGAAAAGTTTGATGATGTGATTGAAGAAATTATTGAAAAGAGAGAGTACGTAGAGAATTCTTCAAGATTTTTAAATTATATTTTAGAGAAGAAGTTTCATGAAGTAATAGAACCGATTCAGAGAATAGTTATAAGAAGAGAGAATGACTTAGAGTTTTGTGATTATAAGGGACTATTATTTTAAATGAAGACTTCTTGTATGTTTTTTATAAAGAGAAACCTCTATTGTGTTTTACTTTTGAGAATGAGGAAGGTAAGAATATTATTAGGGTTCTTGTAAATAGAACTAGAGCATTAACTGAAGAAGAATTAGATGTTTTAGAGAATTTATTAGAAAAATTAGATTTAAAGATTTCAGAGAAGTATTTTAAAATTAAAGAGAACAGAGGAGTTTTAAGTTAATTATGACTATATTAATTTTATGCGAGAAACCTTCTCAAGCGAGAAACTATGCCTTGGCGATGAGTGGGAATAAAAATAATGTTGATAAAAAGTTTGAGTATAAAGGGAAAGATTTCATTATTGTTAATGCAAGAGGACATCTTTATCAATGGGCTGATATTGTAGACATTGCAGGGAAAGATTATGAGAAATGGAAATTAGATTCTTTACCTTGGAATTATAAAGATTTTAAATGGAAGAGAGTTATTGGTAAAGATTGTAGAGATGTAATTAAGAATATTAAGGATAAGGCTAAGGAATGTAGTGAGATTTGGATTGCTACGGACGTAGATGAAAGTGCAGAAGGCGACCTTCTCGCTGCAGAAGTAATCCTTGAAAATAAATTAGATAGAAACAGAACTTTACGAAGACTGTTGCACGTATCAGAGAATGAGAGAGATATTATTAAAGCTTTAGAGAATCCTATTTTAATCGAAGACTTAGAAAAATATCCACCTTATCAAAAAGGTTTATTTAGAAGTAAATGGGATTACTTATCTATGCAAGCAACAAGAGTTTTAACTTTAAATAGTCCTATTAGAGCTGTATTACCTACAGGTAGACTTAAAGGTGCTATGATTAGTTTAGTAGGGTCTCAAGAGAATTTAGTTAATAATCATAAATCAGTGTTCTTTTTTCAGAATAGATTTAGAGATGATAATGGTAATATTTATGTTAATGAAAAAGAACCTAAGTTTGATGAGGAATCTAAAGTTCCTAACAAATACAAAGAATCTGATGTTAGATGTATTAAGAAAGAGATGAAAAAGAGTGGGCCTCCTAAGATGTTAGATTTAGCTTCATTATCAGCAACTCTTGCAAGTAGAGGTTATAAACCTGCTAATGTTTTAAGTACTTATCAGAAGATGTACGAAGACTCTGTTGTAAGTTATCCAAGAACAGATGATAAGACTATCACCTTAGAACAGTTTAGAGAGCTCCTATCTATTTCTCATGATATAGCCAAAGTAATAGGTGTAGATGTTTCTCTATTGACACATGTGAAGCCTAGAAGTAGTCATGTGAAGGAAGAAGGTTCTCATGGTGCTAATAGACCTGGAGTTAAGGTACCTAAGTCGTTGAACGCTGTTGAAATGAAGTATGGGAAATTAGGTGTAGCGATTTACACTTTATTAGCGAAGAGTGCATTATCTATTTTGGCTGAAGATTATGAGTATGAACAACAGACAGGAGAAGTTGTTGATTATAAAGAGTTTATTGCGAAAGTTAACATTCCTAAGAAATTAGGTTGGAAAGCGGTATATGGACAAGATTTAGATGATGAAGAAGAATCTAGTTCGAAGGGAATCGGTAAGAGAGCGAAGCCTTTCGTATACAAAGGTGAACCACCTAAACCAAGTAAACCAACTATGAAATGGTTGATGAAGCAGTTAGAGAAGTATAATGTAGGAACAGGTGCAACAAGAACTAGTACTCTATCTCAGATAACTAGTGAAAGTGCTAAATATCCATTAATGACTAATAAAAAA
>ERZ773061.571-NODE-571-length-14836-cov-56.478452_pt1 | contig 14836 bp, 16 predicted proteins | sample MGYA00580627_ERZ773061 | MGnify/ENA primary metagenome ERZ773061 (study PRJEB29015, sample SAMEA2738119) | human oral metagenome | biome: human oral; feature: human-associated habitat; material: saliva | place: China | collected 2223 ...
ACCTACTGCACCCCAGACGTACACCAACTCATCTACCGTGACGCTTACAATCAGGCAACCAAGAAAACCGAAAATCAAGTGACTCAATATTACGAGTCACTCAATATACCGGAACACTATCCAGACCCAGCCCGCGTTATTCAGGTGAGCAACACAAACACAGAACTGAACGTTGATGGAACCCCCGCTAACCCTGACAAGTCGCCGGGCTACACGCTTATTGCTCAAGAACTGGGTATCCCTGAAACGCTCTTCAACGTAAGAGAAGCACTCTTACCTCAAGATGAACGTTACAGCGGCGCAATCGGAACCGAGGATAGAGTAGAGATGCTTCTTGGGTTACACGGAAACAAAGATACAGCGAGCCACTTAAAGGACATGATTGATGCCGGAGAAATCCTTGTAACGGGAACGGTGAACATCGGCTCCGAGCAACGAATCCTCCCGCTCTTCCAGTTTAAAGCATCACCCGATACGCTCACCATCACGGACGTGAACCCTGTAGCGAGCCGTCTCATCAAACAGCTCCTCGACGCTGGAATGAAGCCCAGTCACGTGAAGCGGTACCTCACAACCCGTAACCCCTGGTTCGCAATGGTAGAACCCCTCACCTACGCGGAACTAGGTGCAGAGCATGAGCGAGCCGCCCTCCATATCGGGCTAAAGCAAATCTAGCAACCCGATAACCGAACAGATTAGCCCCTCCTTGCAGTGTTTACCACTTGTAAGGTGGGGCTAATTTTTATAGATGTATGTGGGATAAAAAAAGGGGGGGTAGCTTATTTATGGACGTGCGTATCGAACCGGGCTCCGTTCAGGATGCCAGACTTGCGGATAGCTTCCGCTTCTTTACTGGAAACGTATAGGTGCGCGCCGGGTGCTTTCTTAACCCGCCTAAATCGCCGCTCCTTATATTCTTGTTCACGTCGCTGGCGCGCTTCAGCTCTTATCTGTCGGGCGCTTTTTCGTCTCTCACGCCCTGTAGGGGTTGGCTTATTTTCCATCTTCTCAAGTATGCTATCTCCCCAAGCGGCGAGCCCGACGATTATCACAGAGATAACCCACCCTATAGAGAACATTAGAAAGATACTGCCCAACAAATCCATGACGCTTAACTTCCTTTACGAACCGTAAACACTAACCTGACTTATGTTTCTCACATGGTAGCACCGAGAGTAAAAGCGCAGAGCACCTGACACTCTAAAAGAACCAAAGCATCTAGGCACCCCGCGCCTATCTACAACATGTGTTATCGGGTTACGTTACGAACCTTCAGGTGGCGCTGGTGTTCTACCCAGCGGAGGGAAAGCTTAGAGACAATCTCGCCGGTGCGTACCTTGAGCGCCTGGGCGGTTTTCATCGCTTCACTGTCCTCATTGAAAGATTCAATGTTGATGCCGCCCACGTTGAGCATTGCGAGTTCAAGACGGGTAGCGTCTTCGGCTTCGGAGGCTTCACGCTTAATGTCAGCCACCTTCTTGAGCCGGGTGAACGCCTTCAAGTCAAGGGTGGTGCCTGCTGACTCCATGCTCTCCACGGCATCTACGGTGCCGTACAGGGCGCGCACGTGCCCGTTAATGAACATGTCTGCCTCGGTGCGGATATAGGCGATGATGTTCAGGTTGCCCTTGACGGTTTCGAGGGTGAGCTGGAAGTCGTTGTTTTCGGTGTTAGACATGGTGTAGAGCCTTTCAGTAGTTTTTGTGCCCCGTATATGTTGGGGTTTGGGTTAGGAGGCGTTGTTGCTTCCTGGTAGTTCCATTTTTCCACCGTACCTGACAAGACGCAAACGTTTTCGTCATTTTGGCAATATGTGCCATAGAAAGCATAGGAACACGCCCCCTTAACTTGCAAATCGTTAAAAAAATGTGGTACTATAGATGTAACGAGATGAGAGGCAAAAACCTCTCACACCTAAACAAACGATTCACTGAAAGGAATCACAACTATGTCGGACTTTGTTAAGGTTAATCTGATTGGCACCAAAGAAGAGAAAGATGTCTTCATGGATGCTATTTATGATGTCGATGAGTCCTATTGTCACGGTGTTGCCGCGAATACTAAGGCAATTCTTCGTTTCACCAAGGTGGACGGTGTAGCAACCATTGTTCTTGATAAAATTATTCTTGAATGCGCTAAGACCGCTATCCTTTTTGATGATATTGAGGTATCACTCAAGAAAGCGTTTAGTGCCCAGATTGACACCGAGTTTTCAGAGGGTGACTCTTTTGACCTGGGTGGCTGGGGTAATATTATCGAAGGAGCGTATCTAGAACTAAAGAAGCGCTAATATGAAACCTGAAGCCGACTTCTATGTGTTTACAGGAGTCGGCTTCAGGTTTCTACTCTTTAGGCTTTGAGGTGCGAGGGCAACATTCTGTAAACCCACAAAGAGGGTATTGACCCCTCGACTTGTAAACCACTAAAAGCATGTGGTAGACTATAAGTATAAGGCAGGCGGGAAACCCCGAAAGCCACCGAAACTTTTTGAAACCTACCGAAAGGCACATCAATCATGGCAACCATCAAGCGTACCACCTGGAACGAAGCTCTCACTATCGCAAAGAACCTCCAGGAAGAATACCAGCTCCCCATCTTCGCAATGACCCGCCGATACAGCCCCAAGGTGGATTACTACACCCCCGCAAGCGTGAACCCTGAAGCTTACCTGAACGAAAACGTAGATAAGAGCGACTGGGATAACGTAGAAGCATGGGTTGTCTTTAAGAATGACAATCGGGTGGGCGGTGAAGCCCGATTCTACAGCACCGTACAGACCTGGCGGGGCGAGGAGCAGGTACCCGAGCCGTTCGGTAAGGTCATCAAGGGCTCCGCTTGGAAGGACGACCAGGCGGAAGGCTTCTATGTCTCGTACCGCCTGAGCGAAAACTTCACCATGACCGATTTGGTCACCATGCTGAACCGCTTTGTAGAGCAGGTTAATGCAAACTCCGACGAAAAGTGGGAAGTTGTACCGCCCGAAAGCGAGGAAAAGTGCGCGGTTCTGCGTGTAGTAGGTACCCGGTACTTTTAACTAGCAGGCTAGGTGAGGCGTTATCCCAGAGTAATATAATCCCTGGGATAACGCTTCACCTGTAGCACGTCCCGGTTGAAAAGAAGGGAAACTACATGAAACACCTGACGCTAGAGAACTTTACCCCCACCGTGAGTACTAGTGCCCGAACGGACATTATGCGCCTCCTTGCTCATGCAAGAGGCAATGAACCTGTAAGCGAACCGCTGGGGCGTGATTTGAAGCCGTTTGAGCGCTTACCTATTGGGGTATGCTCATCGCCCGCCGTACCTTACACCATAAAAGCACCTATTAGTGTGGTCAATGACGAAGTTAAAGCGGGAAAGTGGCTCCCTATCTCTACTATTGCCCCGCCCGACTTGAGTGCTACTAGCGGCACTTATTTCACCTACCACTATGCGTTAGGGGAGCTGGTGAGCTAGTGGCTTTTTTGCGCTTGAGTGCTTGAGTCACGTGTACCTGTTTTACCGCCCACCAGTTTGCAAACCATTAAAAACATATGGTACTATGGTAGTAGTTAAGGGGTTGAACCGTATCAAATAGGGCTACATAACCTGTATTTGTTGGTTATGGTTCCCTGTTTGATAGCCGCCGAAGTCCCTGCAACACCGTATGTGTGGCAGTCCGCTAGTACGGTGGTCATCGAGGTAACCACTGGTGTAGTGGTCACCGGGGTAGAAATTTGTTGTACCCTAGCGGGGCTAGAAGAGGTTTTCACCCCCTTCTTCTTCCTCTTAGGCGTAGGTACGCTCTTAGTCCTGTCTTGACCAGGATACTTGAGAGAAGCCCTAGCAATAGGAGTTTTCAGGGGTGCCTGCGACTGGAGCTTACTGTTATTGCCGCGCTTCTCCCTTGCGGTCGCCACCTTTTTAACAGCGCGGGCGGCAATATTTGCGGCGGCATTAACATCCCTATCCTGCACGCCGCACTTCGGGCAGAGCGAAACCTTGTGCTCAGGATGAGTAACTTTAGAGCCACACTTGTGACAGACCTGAGACGTGTTAGCCGCGTTCACGGCAACGACCCAGCCGCCATTCTGGGCGACGTAATGGGTGACCCACTGCATAAACGCGCCCCTGTTCCACCTGCCGGTCTGCATGGTGTTACGAATCCAGCTCAGGTCTTCGACCGCAACAACAGCGTTATCGAAAAAGTGCGATAAATAGGCAATTTCCTGCGCGGCAACGATAGCCAGCTCCCGCTTTTTCCTCGAGGCGGCTTCACGATGAAGCTGAGCCTCTTCTAGTGCCGCTCTACGCGCAGGGCGGTCATATAGAATCGGCTTTGCCTTTTCCCGGAGGGCGCGGACTTGTCGCTCAGACGCGTGGACGGAGTTCCACAGCGAATGAACACGCTGAGATAGCGTGGTTTCGTAAACTATCCGCCCAGTGGTGCTGTTGATAACAGTAACAGAGGCATAGTTGTTGATACCCACATCCACACCGAGAACATAATCGCCCGAAAACTGGACAACAGGGTTATCTGTCACCACGGTGAAGATGAAAACGGGCTGGTTATTCTCGATTTTCACCAAAGGTAGAGTGACCTTACCCTCTGTGAAACGTGTGTTGTCAAATGGGAAAATCAGACGATACCTTACACCTTGGATAACCATTTTAAGAACAATCTCGCCGTCGACAAACGGGTCGTTCTCAATGACCGCGTACTGTTGGTCGGTGATTCCAAGGTTAATAAAATCCTCGCCATACGACGGGGGAGAAGCGTCTACGGTGCGCTTCCATCCCTGGCTCACATGCTTAGAGCTTTCGCCGTTCACGGCTTTAACGCGCTCTTGCCATGAGCGAAACGCCGTAACAGCATTATGGCGAACCAGCCACTCTTTACGCGACCTACCTGTCTTGCTTTTGATAGGCTTGCCGTGCTCGTCTTCGAGTGGTTCGCCATTCTCGTCTTTTTTGTCCGCCGCCAGAAACTCAGGCATAGTAATACCTGCCTGACGACCCGCTGTAGCCGCCTGAACAGCAGTAGCGCGCGCCAAACCAGCCTCAAGCTCGGTATCATTACGCGCGATGAACGTAGCGTAAGCTGAAATGCCTCGCACCTCAGCGGCAAGCTCATCCATAAGGGGTGCGCTATCTAACAGCTCGCCGTTCAAATCCATGACGTGAGTCGGGCGCGCCGTGAACGCTTTATACGTCTGATTTTTAGCCATATGCGCCCTCCTTATCAATGGTCGTGGGGTATTGCTAATATACCTAATGTCCCCTAAATTAAATCATATGTATAATATTAACAAACTTTGTGACAGTCGTCTACCCTAAATACACTTACTGTTCTACTGAAAGGTTCGCATCATGGGCAAGAAGCGACAGAAGTTTACCCCCGCCAGGTTTAAGGGTGTACCCCTGGATAAGTGGGGTGTGCCGCCTGCTGATTACTGGTCTCCGAACCTAACGACTTACCGTATGTTCACGGCACAAGAGTGTGAGGATGTTATGGATAAGCTCATCACTGCCGATAATGTGTTTGCGCTTATTGATGAGCCTGAGAAAGGGGAGGATGTTTTTGAAGCACACCTCATCAAGAAGGGTGTTAAGCCGTTCTCGGCTGATTACCCTCCTGAGTGCTGGCAGGTAGTTCACCCTTCTGTGTGCGAGGAAGCGTTTGTGGTGGAATTTGACGATATTACATACCTCGTCATCATGATTCTTACTCCGGGCGAGAAGAAAGCAGAGAAGCTCCGTAAGCGTCTTGCAAAGAAGGATACGTTTCACCTCAAGATGGATGACCTTTTTATGAAGGTGAAGTTTTAAATAATTTTTAAGGGGAAGGCAGACATCTCTGTTCTTCCCCTCTTTCGCATATCCCAAAGTTTGCAAACTACTAAAAACATGTGGTACTATAGTAGTAGTTAAGGGACTGAACCCCCACACATACCTACTGTTCTACTGAAAGGTTTCACACCATGTCTACCCCTAAGGGTTACCTCGTCACCAATATTAAGACCTACGCTTACGATAAGGCGGGCAAGCCGATTGAAACCACTATTGCCCCTGAAGATATTCCGGGCGCAATGGAACATTTCATTACCTCCCCCGTCACCTCAGTAATTCTTGAGGATTTTAAGGCAAAGGATTTGTTTGAAGTAGACCTTTGTTCTATGACTACTCAGGAAGATGGTTCTGAGAAGGAACAGGCTTACACCATCAATATTGACGGTGTAACTCACTATGTTTCGCTAACCATTTACTTGGAAGCTGGAGACGAGGCGCGCCTGCGCAAGCTTATGGAAGCTAACACCTGGAAGCTCCCCGCGAAGTTTAACCCCAACGAGGAACACGTCATCTTCTTCTAAACCGCCTATAAACCGGCGAAAGCTGTAATACCCCTCTAGAGGCTCTAAAGCCCCTACAGGGGTATTACAGCCCCAGAAACCCCTAACAAACCCCAAGCTCTACACCTGAAAGGAATAATAACAATGTTTACTAAATCCGCTACCTATAAACTTCCTGAAAAACACCGCATGGAAATTCTAGAGGACACCATCCGCAACATCGAAAAGAACGGTTTCCTCCACGCGGAACAGACCGTACCCGTCTATAATGTAAACAAAGCCGATAATGACTACCTCGAAATCGAAGCCGAAGGCGGCGAATGGTTCTACATTGAAACCAACGAGAAGAAACAGACCCTAACGCTCGGCGTGATTGACGAAGAAGCAGACGGAACCTGGGACGAACACCTCCAATTCTGTGACGGTCAATGCGATAACGTAGACGGTGTAGAATGTGCTCCCCGTATCGGGGTCTGGGACTCAGAATCCTGGAATATGCTTGACGCAATCCTTACCAAACTCGGTTACAAGGAAACCGACTAACATCCACAGGCACCCCGCCAGCGTGCTACACCAAGCAAAAGCAGGTGGGGTGCCTATAGTTACCTACCCCTAAAGCGAGCGCTTATACGCAAAAGCTGTACCAGACGCTTACACGCATTGAAAGGAACGGCGTACCACCATGACCTACGACGAGTCCTGGTCAGAACAGAAACTCAACCCCAATAACGCAACAGACCGGCGCGAAATCATCTCCGGGTATAGCGAAAAAACGCTACTCAGCGGAGAAGTTAAGGAAATCACTAAGCTTCAAGCTCCCCGCTTTAGCTACGGTGAAATCTTTATCGAGCACCCCGAAAACCTAGAAGGATACACACCCGGCACCCCTTACACCCCGTCTATCGAGGTCGAAGGCACAGTTAGCGCCGTAGGTAAAACACGCATCGGCAAGAATGTTACCATAGGTGTTGAGTCTACCCTCCTGCTGGGTTGCACACCCGAAGATACCGCAAGCTTTGAAAACGCCACCATTCCTGAACTTGAAGAAATAAACGCCCTGTACGGGAACGCCAAAGTTTCAGGTGGCACACACGCACAGCTATTCATGTACGACAACACAAGCATTACAGGCAACATTGATACATATGATGTGGTTTTGCGCGACTCAGCGTGCATCAAGGGGACAGGTACGGTAGACCATCTATACCTGGAGGGGGATGCGGAGATTAACTTTGAAAATGTTCCTTGGCGCGTCGACGCATCAGGTGGTGGTTATAGGCATTTTTATGCCGACTTTGCGAAGGATAAACGGATGCGAACCACCCAGCCGTACCTGCGCCAACCCTCTAAGGCGCGCTCAGGCTTCATGCGGCGCATTAAAAGCACTACAGAACCTTATTGGAGCTTCTGTAATATTAACCATGTGTACAGGTCACCTTTTGACCGTGATAATAAAACCCTTATCCTTGATACCCTTATCCAAACAGTAAACAACATTTATGGGAACCCGGACATTATTGGGATTGCGCAGCTATGCTTCTCAAGTACTCAACACAAGAAACATATAGAATGTTGCCAGTGTGTGCTTTGGTTCCCGCTGTACCTACTTGCCGACCCTGTTGCGTTACATTATTTCGCGCGCGCCGACGGTCTAGTGGGCAAAGCTGAGGGGAGCATTGTGAGCACAGGTTCCAGCAATATGTTCTTATGCCTAACTATCCGTGACCTTGAAACAGCTTTGCTTGCACGAATTAAGCAGATAGCCCGCGATATTGGAATCACCTCTGAAGATATTGAATTTAGGGGCTGGGGCGACACAGAGAAAGCGCTCAAGATTTTTCACGCAAACATTCAGAGTGCCGTACTTGATAACCAGTACGCCTTAGAGGTTTGCGACATGCTAGGTTTCGGCAAGGAAGATAAAAACGATAACACAGAGGATGAACGTAACCTCATGTACTGGTACCTCAACTACCTATACCAGGTACACGGCATCACAGCCGAGGAGTTCGTTGTAGACGGTGTTCCGAGGCAGGATATTTTGGATACGACCGCCCTGGAGCGTGGCATCCCCTTCAGTTAGATACAAGCTACTTAGCGGCTCTTATTGCCTGTAGGAACCCTTCATATTCCCCACTTTCTCTCTCGCGGAGGGGGTGGGGAATATTTTTTACCCACAGGTTTGCAAATCATTAAAAACATGTGGTAGACTATAGGTGTAACGAAATGAGAGATAAAAACCTCTCAAACTAAACAAACGATTCACTGAAAGGAATCACCCCATGTCCAACACCATCACCGTCAAGCTGACCTCTTCCAACGAGAAGAAGAACGCCCTCCTGGACGCTATTGACTCCATCTTCCGCGCTTCCGACGTTATGGACATCTCTCCCATTCTTCGATTCACCAAGGTAGATGGCGTGGCAACCCCTACCTTCGACAAGGTACTCATTGACGGCATCACCCTGGTAACCCTCCGCAAAGCTATCACCTTCGACATTGACACCAAGCTTTCCGCTCAGGATACCTTCTTCATTGAAGGCTTCGGTCAGGGACGCATTGACACCACCCTCACCCTGATTAAGCGATAACCTTTAAATCGTTAGTCGGCACTATAGAATCACAATATGGTGCCGACTAACAACACCCCCCCCCGATACTCTCTGAAAGGCATAAACCATCATGGGCTACACCGACTCTAACCAGGCAATCCAGATTACCAACCCTTGCAAGGAAGGCAAGGCGTTTGAGGTCGCCATTTACGACAATGTGGCTTCCGCTTTCATGTACCCCCGGTTTATTGTCAAGAACGGCACCCTTTACATGAACTCCAGCTCCGACAAGGGCGAGGCGAACGACTTCTCCACGCTCATGAGCAAGCACCCCGAGATTAAGAAGATTACCGTTAAGGGAATTAAGCCGGGTGGCTCGTGGGATGCGAACTATGAGGCGTTCTACGAAGCGTACCCTATCGCACGTATGCTCATTGATGCTGAAACCTATGAGGATAACAGCTACGTTGTGGGCTACTACATTCTCTCGCTCGATAACTACGTCGATACGCACGGTGAGCTTACGCTTGAGAAGGTGCGCTCTAATAAGTTCTTCGCACCCGCGCCGCATATCCGTTATGACGCTAACGATATTTGGGACGTTTACGATAAGGCGGGCGATATTGTAGGTACGATTGAGAAATGTGACATGCCTGGTATCCGCGCTAAGTACGCGGGTAACTTGCTTTTCACCTGGCGCACTTCTTACGGAAGGCAGAGCGATAGGTGGCACAAAGCTCTCATTGTGGCTCCTACGCTTGCCGAGTGTGCCGAGGTGATTCTCAAGGAAGCTGAAGCCGCTAATAAGTAGCACGCATAAGGGCTGTTGCCGATTTTGTTAATACTGTACAAATGGTTTAATATGGGCAACATTAGGCATATTAGTAACAATCTATGACACCCTATAAGGAGGATGAGTTGGCTAAAAATCAGACGTATAAAGCGTTCACAGCGCGCCCGACTCACGTCATGGATTTAAATGGTGTGCTATTGGATAGCGCGCCCATTATGGCTGAGCTTGCCGCAGAGGTGCGGGGTATTTCAGGTTACGCTACCTATGTGGCACGTAATGACGTTACTCTCGAGTCTCGTCTCGCTCAGATTACTGCCTCTGCGCCTGCTGAGGCTGGTCGGCAGGCGGGTATCGCCATGCCGAACTTCTTCCTGGAGGATGAGGAAGGCGAGGCGCTTGTTGGCAAGTCGGGTAAGTCTCGTAAAGAGAAGTTAATCCAGCACAACGCGGTTACGGCTTTCCGTTCGTGGAAGGAGCGTGTTGATGCTGTAAACGGCGAAAGTACTAAGTATGTGAGTCAGGGCTGGAAGCGTACCGTAAACTCCACCCCACCCTCGTATGATGAGGGCTTTGTTAATCTGGGCGCGGTGGATAGCCGGTACGCTGTTATCGAGAACAACCCGTTTGTGGGCGGGGAAATTGTCCTTAAATTGGTCATTAAAGGCAACTGGTATCGGCTGATTTTTCCCTTTGACAACACTCGGTTCCCTGTGGGTAAAGTCACTCTGCCGGTCATTAAGATTGAGGACGGCAAACCTGCTTTTATCTTCACGGTTGCTACTGATACCCCTGTCGTGCTGTTCTCGGGTAAGTACATTATCGGTGTGGATGTTGGTATCAATAACTACGCTACCGCCGTTGTGCGTAATACCAAGACGGGGCAAATCACACACCAGACGACGCTTTCTCAGCGTGTCCATTCGCTTTGGAACTCTGTTCGCGCGTCAGAACGACAGGTGAAACAGCTTCGTGAGAAGGCGAAGCCTATTGTTTATGACCGTCAGGGCAAAATGGCGGCGTTAGACGAGGCTCAGCTTCACCGCGAGGCGGCTTCCCGTAAGAAGAGGGAACTGGCTATCCTTGCCGCGCAAGAGATAGCTGACTTAGCCCACCAGTACGATAACGCTGTGGTTGCGGTGGAAGACCTGGGCTGGGTTAAAAATACGATGCAGAACGGGCGCTGGAACCGTGGCGAGCTTGTTCAGTGGATAACACACTACGTGTCGCAAAATGGTTGCTGGGTGTTATCCGTGAACGCGGCTAACACTTCACAGGTTTGCCACGAGTGTGGCTCAGAGGTTACTCATCCTGAGCATAAGGTTTCAGACTGCCCGAAGCACGGTAAAATGGATAGGGATGTTAATGCCGCCGCTAATATTGCCGCACGCGCTGTACCCAAGGTGAAAACAGCACGAAATACCCGAGCTAAGAGCAAGAAGCTCCAGAAAAAGACTTCCTTAAAGACCCCTATCGCTCGGGACGCTCTCAAGCACCCTGGCGGTAGCAGGAATAAGAATTGTGCAACCCCGAAGAGGAAGAAACGTCGTTCTTCTAAGGGGGTGAAACTTCCTCTGCGCCCCGCTAGGGTACGAGCATTTTGCGTGGATACCAGGGTTCTAGCGGACTGGGGCACATACGGTGTCTCGGAGACCAGTAAGGCGGCACTCAATCAAGGAAACGTAGCTTACAGGTTATGTAGCCTTAGTTGATACTCTAACTAATATTGGTGTTCTCACCGGCGAAACCATCACCCCGTAACCCTCATATAGGCGCTATATAAATTTTAGGCGGGCACCCCAGAATCAACACACCGGGTGCCCGCCTAAAATGCAACCAAAGCCCTAAACCAACATCACACCCGAACCGCCCTCATCCTTGCTAAAATGGTAGCAAGACCTACACGTTTTCCCAGCACGTAGAACGGAAACCACCTATGGCACGTAAAACCCCAAAAACACTAGTCGGACACGGAATCGCCGTACTCCTCAAAAACCGGCAAATCACCACCGAAGAAGACACCCCAACGTTCGCCCCCTGGGTTGAAGGGCTCTACACCCTAGCAATAGGTGACATTGAAACCTACAGCGGGGTTACAGGCGCGTTCACAGCCACCTTAACTGCATGTGTACCCGGAAACTGGGCTGGCAATACTTTCACCGTCACGGGTAGCTTAGAAACCCTTATAGGGGCTCCTTTAGAGCCAGGTACCCGCGCCACCCACATCACAGGTACACACACCCTCACAGGTGAAATTGAAATCCCCGCCTACGCTTTCTACCTGGGTGCCCCCGTATATACGGATAACGACGCGGCTTGGCACGAAACCCTACCCGGAGAAACACTCTTCACCAGCGGCTCCCCTTACCCCCTCACTGCACAACACGTGTACAAGGCAGGCGTTATTGCTCTAACCCCATATGGTGAACCTTACCCATTCATTGACGGGGCAATTAGCGACACCATGCTAGAAGCTGTACAAGAGAAACACGGCAACTACCTGTACGCAAAGTACGGGAACATTGGCGTGTGGGGTAACACGTTCACCTGTGACTCTGCTACAGGGGAGGCGCTTGTCGAGTTCGCGGAAACAAACCCGACCCACCTGGTGCGTCCGCTCAGCTTTGGGGTGGAGTCGTTAGACCCGCGAAGTCTACCTGATGCGTGCATTGGTGGGTACATTGTCCCTGATGTTCTAGAATCCCTCCTGGTAGATATTCCGACGAAGAGTATCCAGGTTAGCGCGCTAACTATCCTTACTGAGCAGACTCTTGAAGCCGCCCGAAAGCTAGAGAAGGAACTGCCTGCTCTTCAAGAGCGGCTAGAAGCTCTTCATCGTAAGTTGAAAGCTTCACCTCTCTACAGTGAGGAAGCGGTCGAAGAAATGATGTACGACCACAAATAGGTTCCACCACCTATAGGGGCTGGGCGTATCTGTAAACAGATACGCCCAGCCCCTATTTTATGCCCAAAAATGCGGTAAGGTAATAACAGCACCAAACACAACAAACAAAACCGCGTTTTCAGGAGGTTAGAGCATGGGCTTCTTTAAGAACCTTTTCAGCAACATCACAGACCTGGCAACCGGGAACGACAGCCTGGTTATCACAAAACATAACGTACCCAAACCTAAGCAAGTTGTATCCCTTATTGGTTGGGAAAAAGTACTCATGGAAGCCTGGGTACATAACGGTGCAGAAGGTGTATCAGGGTTACTGGGTGTGCGTGATGAGGTGTATATTAAACGTCAAGCTTTAGCTTTTGCCGCTGACGCAAAAGGGGAAACACGTAAACCCCTGGACATTGCTGTAGGGCCAGGCGATAAGGGTTTCGAGCATGTTTTACACTATCCCGACCTCCTACACGAAACTCTTATCGAAAAAATTGAGAAGGTCTTTGAGCGAAACCTGCCACGACACACAAGCTTTCTCAGCCATAAGGCACTCCTCACGTACTTACACATGCCCCGCCCAGACTTAGGGTGGGTGACCCTTTATGAGTATGCACAACTATCAGCGGCACACTTGCACGCCGTGTACCGCATCATTGACGCTTGGTTCAGCTACAGGAAACCCCCAACCGGGCACTATGAATACATCGACTGCCGCCCACCAAAGGAAGGCGTAGAGGAACGCAAAAAGAACGCCTACAAGTTCGCATACCCCGCTGGAACGTTCCGAAGCTACCGCACCATCTGGGACGAACCCATAGAGAAGCACGGAACCACCTACTACCCCATAGAAGCGCTACACGACTTCACGGCTGGTAAGTGGAGCTGGCGTGACTCTTACGACGTGAAAGCTGGCGAGCGCGGCGGATACATCACAAAGGATGCTAACTACCCAGAATATGACCTGAACATTAGCCCAACCCAAGAAGAAGGGGAGCTCAGTAAGTGGGGGAGCTGGATAGGTGAAGGAGTGTACCTGGAAGGAACCGTCGACAAAGAGAGCTACCTACAAGGTGACATGCTCATCCCCAAAAACACCGCCATCACCTCCTCAACAGTAGTGGGTGACGTGTGCATTATCGGTAAAGCAACCGTGAAAGATTCACGCCTTAACGGGAACATCACCCTAACCGGCGAGGTAGAAATCAAAGACAGCGAAATCAGAGGCGACGTAAACATCTCAGGGTGCCGCTACAAAATATTCGCCCGACATGAAACACAGGTCATGAACAGCGCAATCGAGGGAAACGTCACCCTCGACAAGCCCGTATTACTATACGACACCACAGTACGCGGATACATCACTATCACAGGAATGTTCGTAACAGGGCAACGTTGCGTGTTCACAGGTAACCTACACCTCAAAACACGGACACTCAAAGAACTGTACGGTGCGAGGATTCACGGCGTATCCCCAGACGGAATCACGCCCGAAGTCAGAGTGCTAGGATAAGGGGTGCAATAAACTTTGTTCACCAGCCCGCAATCCTATAAACTCAGTTATAGGTAGCGGCAGGTAAGAGGAGGAAAGATTATGTCGTCTCGTTCACGTAAAGGTCGAAGCTCCAGCCGGAAGCGCGGCGCAAAGCGGAGGCTCTTCTTGCATAAGGAAGAGAGGCATTGTAGTAGCGGGAAGCGTGTGTTTGCTTCACGACAACATGCCCAGAACGCTTTACTGATTCAACAAAGCAGGTACTGCGATAACCTGCCATTTGCCGAGGAGAGACAGTTCACCTGTGTCGCGGTTTACAGGTGCCCCCACTGTAAAATGTGGCATCTCACGTCTAAGCGCCGCAGGAAAACAGCACCGCAAAAGTAAATACAGCACACCAGCGCGAACCGCAACAAACAGGAGGTAAGCATGTCTTTTAACCCGCGTAAAAGTAAGAGCACCCGTCATCTGCGTACAGTTAAAAAGCAACTGTTCATGCCATCCAAAGGTGTGAGCTGTAGCAGTGGTAAACGTGTTTTTACTACACGAACCGATGCATGGAAATCCCTAATTGCGCGGCAAACCGCCAACGCGGTCAAAACACCCACAGCATCCGGCGAGGATACGGAAGCAGAATCTATCGAGCTATATAGGTGTGCAAGTTGTGGTTTTTGGCATCACACGTCGAAGCGTCGCCGCCAAACCGCCTAATAGCCTGTAAACGCCAGCACAATAGAAGGAACACGGCTCTGTGTGTTCTTGAACGTGCTGGCGTTTCTTCTT